>JACCDW010367882.1_pt1 | contig 30353 bp, 27 predicted proteins | sample 7449781 | NCBI WGS metagenome assembly JACCDW01 (sample SAMN15323449, study PRJNA562643) | freshwater metagenome | isolation source: river surface water | place: USA:Blue River Watershed | collected 2017-08-18
TAAACAGCACATACGATCTTCTGAAGTCGCCAATGCTGATAGCAGGAGAGCCTTGCACGATTTCGCCTTCTTTATCTATATTGCTGCCAACACCTGACTGACCCGCTACTTTAACATTATCTGCAATTTTTAAATGCCCCGCTACGCCAACTTGGGCGCCAATCATGCAGTTTTTGCCAACTTTACTAGATCCTGCAACCCCGGTTAATCCAGCTATTACCGTGTTCTCACCCACCACCACATTGTGAGCAATTTGTACCAAGTTGTCTAATTTAACGCCTTTCTTTAATACCGTTGACCCCATTGTTGCGCGATCAATAGACGTGTTGGAACCTACCTCCACATTATCCTCAATAATAACATTGCCAATCTGTGGCACTTTAACAAAGGCTTGTCCCTCTGAGTTGGGTGCGAAACCAAAGCCATCGCTACCAACAACCGTATTGGCATGTATGGTACAGTCTTTTCCCACCACACATTCGTGGTAAACTTTTACGCCAGAGAATAAGGTGGTATTATCGCCAATGGAGGCATTGTCACCAACATATACGTGCGGGTAAATTTTAACGTTGTTGCCAATTTTGGCACCGGCGCCTACATAAGCAAAGGCCCCTATATAACAGTTGTCGCCTATTTGAGCGTCAGATGAAACATAGGAAGGTTGTTCTATACCCGACTTTTGTCCCTTAATTTGCTGATAAGCTTGTAATAATTTAGCAAAAGCCTCGTAAGCATTTGCCACACGAATAAGTGTACAGGTTGGTTTTAGCGGTTTCTCGGGCTTAAAGCCTTCGTTAACTAGAACAATGCTTGCATCGGTTGAGTAAATATAATTGGTGTAAGCAGGATTTGCCAAGAACGCCAAGGAACCCGGAACGCCTTCTTCTATTTTTGCAACGCCACTAACGGCGACTGTTTCATCGCCATCAACTGTTCCGTTGAGCATTGTGGCAATTTGTTTAGCTGTGAACTGCATAGGTGTGGTTCCAAAATTACTAAAAAGAAGGCGCTTCAGCGGCCTTCAAGAGGACTTCTTTTAGATGTTGTTTTTCCTGGCCCCAGGTTAGGACCTTCCTTGCCACTGAACAAGCCGTGCGGTATACACGTTGATTTTCTGGTAACAGCATTTTATCAATGGTGCGGGCAAGGGTATCAGGATTTACCTGATCAATGCACTCGCCTACACCGTATTCATTAACAATGCGAGCGACTTCTACCATATTACTTGCTAATACAGGCGTTCCAGCCTGAATATAGTCGAACAGTTTATTTGGCAAGCTTAATTGGTAGTTAAGAGCAACAGGCTTGTCGATGCTTAAACCAATTGACGCAAGTTGGGTATACCCAAATAATTCGTGGCGCGGAACCCGTGGAATCATTTTTATTTTATGTCCCAAGCCTTCCTTTTTTAATAGCATTTCAAGGTGTTGCCATTGATCCCCACCACCTACAATCAGCAAACTCGCCTTTAAATGGTGCATGGCCAGTATCAACTCTTCTGCGCCTCTTCCAACATTGATGCCCGCCCCCTGCAAAATGAGCAAGGGCCATTCGGTATTTATACCAAGTGTTGATTTATCAATGGTTACCGTATTTTCTGGCGCGTTTCCGATGTTTCTTACAACCGCAAAGGAGGTATTATAGCGCTCTTTTAAAACCGCTGCGATGCTTTCGTTAACGGTTATGCAATGATGTAGCTGTGGTACAAGTTGTTTTTCGAGCCACCGCCAAATGCTTTGCTTAAGCGGACTGTTTTGTAGTTCGGGCACATCACAAAACAATTCATGACTGTCGTAAACCAGCGGAATTCGTTTAATTCTGGCAATCAGGTAATTGGGAAGTAAGGTGTCGAGGTCATTGGCATACAACAAGGCTTTTTTACTGAATAATAGGTAGAAAAACAGTCGCACATTGAAGAACAAGTAAAATAGCGGCCCCTTGGTAATCCATAATTTCATGCGGTGGGCTCGCCAAGGCCACACTGGAAGTTCAGGGGAGTGCGGGAGTCGTCGGCCAACCACGGTAATGTCATAACCCAACTCACGCAAAACCGAGCAGGTTCTAAATACCCGCTGGTCGGAAACTAGGTCGTTGATTACGCTGACAATAGCCGTTTTGTTTTTAAACACAAACTTTGTTGAAATTGCTATAAAGATAGAGATAAAGCGCCTCTATATTGGGTAATTTAGCCACATGCCCGCAATAAAAGAACACGTTAATCTTAAACCTTTTAATACGTTCGGAATGGAGGTTTATTGTGACTATTTCACAGAAATTTCTTCCGAAGAAGCGTTTATAGCGTTAATTGGAAACAAAACGTACCAAGACCAACAACGGCTGATTTTAGGGGGCGGTAGTAATGTGTTGTTAACGGGGGATTTCAAAGGACTTGTGATCAAAAATGCCATTAAAGGAATTGAAATTGTAAACACAAACAATCAAACCGTTCATGTTAAGGCCGCAGCGGGTGAGGTGTGGCATGATTTTGTAATGTGGACCATTGCCAAGGGCTTAGGAGGGCTCGAAAACCTGTCCTTAATTCCTGGATGCGTAGGCGCGTCACCAATGCAAAACATTGGCGCCTATGGTGTAGAAATTAAGGACCTCTTTGTTTCGTTAGAAGCTATACATACGGTGACTGGGAAAAAGGAAGTTTTTGGCCGCGAAGCCTGTGAGTTTGGCTATCGGGAAAGTGTTTTCAAAAGAAAACTGAAAAACCAGTACTTCATCACCTCCGTCACGTTTGCCTTGTCAAACGAACACCATCTCAGCACCACTTACGGGGCAATTCAAAACGAATTACAAACCATGGGAATTGAACATCCAGGCATACGCGATGTTTCCAATGCTGTTATTCAAATTAGAAAAAGCAAACTTCCCGACCCTGCTATTATGGGAAACGCAGGTAGTTTCTTTAAAAACCCTGAAGTGCCAGCCTCTAAGTATGAATCTTTAAAAGCCAACTATCCAAATTTGGTGGGCTATCCGCTTGAAAATGGAAATTTCAAATTAGCAGCGGGCTGGCTAATAGAACAATGTGGGCTGAAGGGCTATACCAAGAATGGCGCTGCGGTGCACGACAGGCAGGCCCTGGTGCTAGTGAATAAGGAAGGATGCAAGGGCAGCGATGTGTTTGAATTATCAACCTACGTTTTGCAAACAGTTCAACAAAAATTCGGAGTGGAACTTGAGCGGGAAGTGAATATCATTTGATGCGCGTACTTTTTTTATATACAGAGCTAGCAGACTATTTTTTAAAAGCCTGTGAAAAATTGGCAGCTATTGCAGAAGTACACATTGTTCGCTGGCCCATCAACAACGAAGCCCCCTTTAAATTCACTAACGAACACGCCCTTAAAATCTATGATCGGGAATCTTACGACACCAAGGCCTTGCTGGCCTTGAGTAAATCGATCAATCCCGATATACTCGTTTGCAGTGGCTGGATAGACAAAGGATATCTCTCTGTTGTAAATAAATTCAGGACTAAAATTCCCACGGTTATTACGCTTGACACACAATGGCGCGGGGATTTAAAGCAGAACCTGGCGTTGATTCCGCTAAAACTCCTTTTAAAACGCCTTTTTTCACACGCATGGGTTCCGGGGCAACGACAAGTGGTTTACGCTCAACGCTTGGGGTTTTCAGCGAACCAAATTCATACAGGCTTTTACTGTTGCGATTATGAACGATTCAATGCGATATACAGTAAACATAAAATAAATAGATCCACCTTGCCAAAGCGGTTCATCTTTGTTGGAAGGTATTATGATTTTAAAGGGGTAAATGAACTTTGGAAAGCCTTTTCAGAATTAAAACGCGAAGGTCTCGATTGGGAATTGTGGTGTTTGGGGAAGGGGAACATAGAACCGGATAATTCGGAAGGAATTAGACACTTCGGCTTTGTTCAACCACACGAACTAGAGCCTTTTCTTGAAAATACGGGCGTTTTTATTCTACCTAGCCGCTTTGAGCCATGGGCAGTGGTGGTGCACGAATTCGCACTGGCTGGTTATCCCTTGATATTAAGTGATGCCGTTGGCTCGTCAGAACAATTTCTACTGCAAGCAAAAAATGGGTTTCAGTTTAAAGCGGGGGATGTTGATGACCTCAAGGGGGCTATGAAAAAGATGGCAAAGTTGTCGTCAGAAGAACTAATTTTAATGGCTCAGGAAAGCCATCGCCTTGCTGAAAAAATTAATCCAGACCTTTGGACAAACACACTCAAAAGAATTTATGACTCTCGGAAATAAAAGAAAGATATTAATTACCGGCGGCGCAGGAAACGTTGGAGGAGCCTTGGCAGCAAAACTGGTTCAAAGTGACTTAAATGAGATTGTTATTGTCGATGATCTTTCTACCGGCATGATGACCAAATTGCCAGATCCAGCCTATTCAAATTGGAAGTTCATTCGCGCCGACGTGAATAATTTTCTTGACATATCGGCTGTTATGCAATCTCAACAGTTTGATTATGTGTTTCATTTTGCTGCTGTAGTTGGCGTCGCTCGTACACAGGCAAACCCCATCGCTGTTTTGAATGATATTGAAGGGTTTCGGCATGTTCTCAATCTTTCAAAAAACTCATCGGTAAAACACGTCTATTTTTCTTCAAGCTCTGAAGTTTATGGCGAACCGGTTCAGCTACCGCAACACGAACATACTACGCCATTAAATAGCCGCGTACCATATGCGGTCGTTAAAAATGTGGGCGAAAGTTTTTTCCGTAGCTACTGGCAAGTATACAACCTGCCTTACACGATCTTCAGGTTTTTTAATACCTATGGTCCCGGACAAAGTACCGATTTCGTCGTTTCACGCTTTTTAGCTGCTGCACTGCGTGGCCAAGATATTACCATTTATGGTGATGGCACACAAACGCGAACATTTACCTATGTTGATGACACGGTAGAAGTTTGCAATAAAATATTTGAAAACGGACTCATGAAGAACGATGTAATTAACATCGGAAATGATGAGTTGATGAGTGTTAAAGATTTAGCAGAAGTGGTTATTCGTTTAACCGGCTCGTCGTCAAAAATAATTTTCCTCGACCCGCTTAAAGAAGGCGATATGACCCGCCGTCAACCCGACAATACCAAAATGAAGGAGATTCTCGGAAAACCGTTAATCACACTAGAAGATGGTATTCGTAAAATGTTGAAGAGCGACAAATTTTTATCTTCCCTAGTCTGATGTGCGGCATCAGTGGTTTATACAGCTCATCGTATTCTCCCGACAAACAGCGGGAACTGGTGACAACTATGAACCTCCACATGGCTCATCGAGGACCAGACAATAATGATTTGTTTCAACACGAACAGGTTTGTTTAGGACACCGTCGCCTTTCCATTATCGATTTAAGTGCCGATGGGAACCAGCCATTTTATGAGCCGAGCGGAAGATACATCATGGTGTACAATGGCGAATTGTATAACTATAAAGAGCTCAAACTTGAACTGCAGCGCGCGCCGCATGGTTCACCCACTTTACCCTATTTTTTTAAAACCAATTCCGATACAGAGGTTTTAATGGCGGCGTATCTCCGCTGGGGTAAGGACTGTTTACAATACCTTCAAGGCATGTTTGCCTTTGCAATCTACGACAAAGAAACAGGCGAACTTTTTGTGGTGCGCGATCGTTTCGGGGTTAAACCGCTCTATTATTATTTCGGCAAGGAAGGATTTGTATTCGCCAGTGAATTACGGCCACTATTAAAAAGTCGGTTCGCAAATTTTACACTTAATCAAGCGGCCATGTCAGAGTACTTTATGTACCAGACCATTCATGCACCCGCTACTATTGTCAAACAAATACAGTTGCTCGAACCTGGACATTATCTAACCATTAAAAATGGCGAGTTAACTAAAACATCGTGGTACCGGTTCAAAATAGGCACAAATAAAGAAGACACCTACGAAGCCACCTGTCGCCGGGTTTATGAATTGTTGTATGGGGCTGTTGCAAAACGACTGAATGCCGATGTGCCCTTTGGGGCGTTTCTTTCAGGCGGCATTGATTCCAGTGCCATTGTCGCCTTAATGAGTCAGGCTTCAACCGAACGTGTTCGCACATTCAATATCGCTTTTGATGAATCAGAATATTCAGAATCGCAATACGCCCGACTTATAGCGAAAAAGTACAACACCGTTCATGAAGAAATCGTTTTATCGCCATCGTATTTTTTAGAATCATTACCCGAAGCACTTGCGGCCATTGATCATCCGGGTGGCGATGGACCCAATACGTACATTGTGTCGCGTGCTGCCCGTAAGGCTGGAATAACCATGGCGCTGAGCGGCGTGGGGGGTGATGAGTTGTTCGCAGGGTACCACGTATTTAAACGAATGAACCAATTGGCAGCCAAATCATGGGTAGGTCGCGTACCTGCGGCATTCAGGAAATTGGCAGCCAGTTCTTACAGAACACTGCAATCGGATGTGAATGCAGGTCGAAAAGCGGACTTACTCGGTTTGTCTACTATTGATTTCGAAAGTGCGTACCCGCTCAACAGAGCGCTTTTTCCAGATAAACTGCTGAGGTCCTTAGTAAAAGAGTCGCATTACAAAGCAACGTTGCGAGCTATTATGGATACCGTGCCACAGGTTAACGACCATTTACTAAGTGCTGTTAGTGTAGCAGAATATAAAACATACCTTCAAAACGTTTTATTACGCGATGCTGATCAAATGAGCATGGCCGTTTCTCTTGAAGTGCGTGAACCCTTTCTCGATCATCAACTCATTGAATATGTGCTCAACGTTCCAGATAAATGGAAATTCCCACATACGCCTAAAAAATTGTTGACCGACAGCTTAGGCGAATTACTCCCATCAGAAATTATTCACCGACCTAAAATGGGATTCACATTGCCGTGGGAACATTGGATGAAAAAGGAATTGAAGGGCTTCTGTGTAGAAAACATAAATGCCATTTCTAAAATGCCTTTTGCGAATGAAAAAGGGATTCAGCAACTCTGGCAAAATTTCGAAAAGGGAAAACAAGGGGTTAATTGGGGAAGAGTTTGGCATCTCGTGGCACTGAGCGATTGGATAAATAAAAATCAAATCTCAGTTGAATAAGTTACATGTTGCCATACTTACCGATTGGTTTTTGCCCGGCACGAATGCAGGCGGACCTGTTCGTTCTATTCATTCACTCATTCAGCTGCTTAAAAACGAAATCCGTTTCACCATCATCACCCGCAACACTGATTTAGGGAGCAATGAACCTTACCCAGACCTTCCACCCAACGCGTATTTTGAAAAAGCAGAAGTGGGGTATTATTATTTTAGCCACGATCGGTTAAATAAAGATAATATGACCATTCTGTTGAAACAGCTCAACGTGGATTTGGTTTACCTCAATAGTTTTTGGTCGTTTCCTTTTGCCTTGCAAGTTGTGCAAATGAAAAACGCCATCAATAAACCCATCCTTCTAGCACCACGTGGTATGTTGGGTAAGGGCGCCATGTCTATAAAACCGTTGAAGAAAAAGGCGGTAATCAAAATTTTGCAATGGTCCAAGGCCATGTCTACTGTTCATTTCCACGCCACCAATGAACAAGAGGTATTGGATGTAAAAAAGGTATTCCCCTCTGCCAAGGTTTATGCCATTTCTAATGTTAATTACTCAAACGCGATTCACACACAACGAATAAAATCACCAGGCACACTTCGTCTTTTTTATTTGTCGCGAGTGTCGCCAGTCAAAAATTTACACCTAGCGCTGCTGTATTTACAAAACGTGAATCCGCAGTTGCGCATTACATACGACATTTTTGGTGCGTTAGAAGATGAACAGTATTGGCATGAATGCGAAGCACTAATTAAACGTTTGCCAGAAAATGTTGCGGTTACGTATAAAGGACAATTGTCCTTTGAAGAAGTTCAGTCCGTAATTTCTAAATACCATGCCTTGTTATTACCAACTAGTAATGAAAATTTTGGCCACTCGATAGTAGAAAGTTTATTTTCTGGATGCCCCGTTATTATTAGCGACCAAACGCCTTGGCAAGATTTGCAGGCAACAGGTGCCGGTTATGCGTTAACATTAGCAAACAACAGCGCCTTTACTTCAGCTATTGAAGAGCTGGCGAGTTTGAATCAGAGTTCATTTGACTCCCGTTCAGAAGCCGCAATTAGCTATATTCGCAGTAACACCGACCATAATAAGGTGGCCACTCAATACAAAGAAATGTTTTATGAGTCAGCACAAAACGGACCTATCGGTTTATAAAAACAACTGGTACAAACCGGGGGGCTCTCCTTTCAAAAGGGGACTATGGTACCTTACGTCCATTGTTTTTTTTCAATCGGCTTTTCCATTTTATGCGCCGAAGCGGTTTCTGTTGCGTCTATTCGGCGCCAAGGTGGGTAAGGGTGTGGTAATTAAGCCGCACGTAGCTATCAAGTACCCATGGCGGTTAACAATAGGCCAGCATGTGTGGATTGGCGAGCACGTTTGGATCGATAACCTGGCCAATGTTTCGATTGCAAGTAATTGTTGTATTTCACAAGGCGCCATGCTGTTATGTGGCAATCACAATTATAAAAAATCAACATTTGATTTAATTGTAAAAGAAATTCATCTCGACGAAGGAGCATGGGTAGGCGCAAAAAGCCTTGTAACACCGGGTGTTCGCCTTGGTTCACACAGTTTGCTTACCGCCGGAAGTACCGCAACATCGTCTTTAGAACCGTATACAATTTACCAAGGCAATCCTGCTACAAAGGTGAGAACGCGAGAAATAAACGATTGAGGTTACTTTTGGTCAATCCGTTCAACCTTCGCAACACCTTTTACTTTTTTCAGATTTTCAATCAAATGGTTCAAGTGCTTGGTATCATGCACAAAAACCATAATGGTGCCCTCAAACAACCCATCATCGGTATCGAAGTTAATTGACCGCATGTTAACGTTGTTTTCATTTGAAATCACCTTTGTAATATTATTTACAATACCAATTTCATCGGTGCCCGTAATTTTTAATCCGGCTAAGAAAGAAATGAGCTGATCGTTGGTCCACTTCGCTTTTACAACTCGATAAGCGTAGTTAGAAAGCAATTTAATGGCATTGGGACAGTTGACACGGTGAATCTTAATACCTTCACTTACAGTTATAAATCCAAACACGTCGTCACCAGGAATGGGGTTGCAGCAGGGCGCAAGATTGTAATCAAGCTTCTGCATATCATCACCTATTACCAACATGTCTGTTTTTCCACGGGCACTGGTAACAAGTTGTTCAATTTTAGCTTCTTGCTTCCGTTGTTTCGGCCCTTCTTGTCGGTGCTTAATAAATTCCTTTATCTCCTTAACATCAACATTCCCTAACGAAGCACGATAAAACAATTCCTGTGAACTTGGAAGCTTTAGAAAATTACAAAACTCATTAATCGTGTTGTTGTCAAACGCAAGTTTGTGCCGGTCAAATTTGCGCTGCATAATTTCTTTGCCGTCTTCCGCTATCTTTTTCCGCTGCTCTTTTAAACTGCTTTTTATTTTGGACTTAGCCTTCGCCGTAATAACAAAATTCAACCAATCGTCTTTTGGCGATTGCTTGTTGCTGGTTAAAATTTCTACCTGATCCCCACTGGCTAACTCATGACTCAACGGCACTAATTTGTGGTTAACCTTGGCGCCTATGCAATGCTCGCCTACCTTGGTATGTATCTCAAATGCAAAATCTAACGCCGTGGCGCCCACCGGCAAGTTCTTCATGTCCCCCTTCGGGGTAAACACAAACATCTCATCAGCAAATAAATTCAATTTGAAGTCATCCATGAACTCGAGCGCGTTCGGGTCGGGATTCTCCAACATTTCACGCACACGGTTAATCCAGTTTTCAAATTGATTTTCTTTCTCCGCCGCACTGTCCTTGTACTTCCAATGGGCCGCATAACCATTCTCTGCTAAATCATCCATGCGGGTGGTGCGAATTTGCACCTCTACCCACTTACCCTGTGGACCCATAACTGTGGTGTGCAAACTTTCGTAACCGTTGCTCTTGGGCGTCGAAATCCAATCGCGTAAACGGTCGGGACTAGGGTGGTAAAAATCGGTTATGATAGAATACACTTTCCAACAATCAGATTTTTCATTCTCTGCGGTTGAATCAATTACAATACGAATAGCAAAAAGGTCGTAAATCTCTTCGTAAGCCACTTGCTTGGTGCGCATCTTGTTGTAGATGCTGAAAATGGATTTAGGCCTTCCAAATATTTTAAACTTAAAGCCCTGCTCTGAAAGTATTTCTTTTAACGGCTCAATAAATTTTTGAATAAACCGCTTACGCTCAGGTTCGCTCTCCTTGAGTCGATTTTCAATATCATGATATGAATCGCTATCAGTGTATTTTAAACCCAGATTCTCCAACTCGGTCTTGATAGCATTTAACCCCAAACGGTGGGCTAATGGCGCATAAAGGAAAAGTGTTTCACTGGCAATTTTTATTTGTTTGTCACGCTTCATGTGCTCCAGTGTGCGCATGTTGTGCAAACGATCTGCTATTTTTATGAGAATAACACGTATGTCCTCACTCATCGTGAGTAATACTTTTCTGAAATTCTCCGCCTGCATAGAAGACGATTGGTCAACCACACCCGAAATCTTGGTTAACCCATCAATAATCTGTGCCACTTTTTCGCCAAACAACCCTTTAATGTCGTCGAGCGTTAAATCAGTGTCCTCTACCGTGTCGTGCAGCAAAGCACACACAATGCCCGTTGTGCCTAAGCCAATTTCTTCAGCACAAATTTGGGCAACTGAAATGGGGTGGTAGATATAGGGCTCCCCACTCTTGCGGCGCATTTCTTTGTGCGCCTCAACAGCAACCTCAAAGGCCTTACGGATAATGTCCTTATCGCCTTTCTCTAACCGGCGTTTACAGGCTTTTATGAGTTTCCTGTAACGGTTTAAAATTTCTTTACGTTCTGCTTCTAAATCAATTTGCATAGAAAGTGCCTGCAATACGTCGAAGGTATTACTTTTAAGGATGGAATAAAACCAAAATATCTTGAAATTGACTTACTCGATCCTTCTGCTTGCTTTGGTCATCGCAGGCATACGACGAAGGGTCAAACCCCGTACATTTTACCGGGCTTGCTTTTTACCAATTGATAAAATTCTAATTGCAATAAAATAGCAGCTACACGACTTACGGGCATCTGCGCCGCAACACAAATTTCATCAATGTGCAACACATCATTGCCCGATAGTAGGCTAAGTATCAACCGCTCTTCATGGCTGAGGTTGATGGCTAATTTAAGCTGCGGACTGACACGCTTTTTAACGGCGCTTTCCTGCCACTGCATGGCCTCAATCAGATCGGCCGCCGATTCAATCAATGCAGCGCTATTGCGCTTTATCAAACCATTTCCTCCTTCGGCCATGGTTTCACCGGCACGGCCGGGTAAGGCAAACACATCGCGACTGTAGCTGTTGGCAATCGTGGCGGTTATGAGGCTCCCGCCAGTGCGCCTACTTTCTATCATAATCAAGGCATCACACATGCCAGCTACAATGCGGTTGCGTTTCGGAAAATTAACACCATCGGGCTTGGTGCCACTCATAAAATCAGTTAGCAAACCACCATGTGCTACCATTCGTTTTGCTAAACGACTGTTGGCCATAGGGTAAATTCGATCTAAACCATGGCCAAGTACTCCTACCGTCGCAAGTCCTGCATCTAACGCACTTTTATGGGCCAGCGTATCTACACCATAGGCCAAACCGCTAATAATTAAGGCGCCGGTAGACTGTAAGTCCGATACTATTTCAGCTGTTTTTTCCTTGCCATAATCCGATGGCGACCTGGTGCCAACAATGGCAATAACCTTCGATGCGTTTAAGTCTGTATTTCCTTTAAAATACAACATCAACGGTCCATCATCGCATTGTTTTAAGCGAATTGGGTATTTTTCATCGGTGAAAAATAAAGGAGTGATGTTGTATTTTTCAATAAAAGCAAGCTCCTCTTCGGCTCGTTTAAGTAAGGACTTGCTCTTTAATATCGAAGCCGTGAGCGCGGGCCCTATTCCGGGAATTTTTAATAGATGGGCCTTTTTTTGATGGAAAACGTCACGCGCACTTCCACAATAAGCCAGCAAGGCTTTTGCACTCACGTCCCCCACACCGTCAATCAGCGTCAACCCAATTCGGCACACTTGTTCTTCCATAACTCAGTAAAACTAAGTGCTGCCATCGTTGCTCCGCTATTTTTATTCGAAATAGCCGCCCCTATAAAAAACTAAACCACTCAAATCCGCAGAAATGAGTGGTTTAAATTTCAAACCAGCGTTTAGATGCTAATTATTTTTTAGTCGGTGCGGGTGCTGGTGCTGCTTTAGGTGGATTAAAGTAAGCTTTTGCCTTTTCGTTGGCCGGATCAAGGGTTTTTAATTCAGTAAATAGTTCCTTGGCCTTAGCATCGTTCTTGGTCTTAACATAGTAGTAGCCCAAGTACTCGTACGCTTCAATCACGTAATTTTTATAAGCACCTGTTTTTTCTTCTGGCTTCGACATTGAAATGACTTTTTCATAATTCACCTTAGCAGTGTCTCTGCCTGCATCTGTATCTAAGTAGTTGTTAGAACGCCCACGGAAAATATAACCTAACATATAAGTCGGGTTAATGGTAACCACACGTATAAACGACGAGTCCGATAATTTCATTAATGAATCGGTTTGTCTGCGCAACACTTTTGTTTCTGCATTCTCCAAAGGCTTCTTGTTCTTCTGAAGCGCAAGTTTCATGGTGTTTAACTCAATGGCTTTAGCTTCTCCAAGCTTAAAATAAGCACGACCAACTTCATAAGCATCGGTAATCGACAGATTGGCAAAATTGCCTTTGCGCTTTTTGTCCATAAAATAAACGGTCTTAACCGGATTTTTAGCGTCAGCAAAAATTTTCGCCACCTTCGGGTAAATCTCATTAACCATGGCCGCATCCATTGATAATGCAGTGTTTAAGGCCGCTTCACCTTCTACTTCTTTCCCGTTTCTAAACAGCAATAATGCTTGGTAACGGTAATCTGTAGCCAGGTATTTAAACGATGAGCCAGCAGTACTAAAAAAGGTAGTAATCGCTTTTAATCCCTTTGCATAAGCTTCTTTATCCACCTTGTCACCCATCTCTTCATAGCTATAAGCACCTAAACGGTAGAGGTACGGGTTTTTATAATTTGCAGCAGCCAACGCTTCGTATTCAGTCGTTGCTTCAGCATACTGTTTGTTTTGGTACAAAGCGCTCATGTAACGGTAACGGGCATCGTTGCTGTTGTTGAGCTCCAAGTATTTTTTCCAGTTCTCAATAGCTTTAGCGGGTTGGCTGTACAACATGTAAACTTCAGCAATCTCACGGTAAGCAGGTGCAAAATTCGCATCCACTGCCAATGCCTGACGGTAGAAATCCAATGCCAACGGGTAGTTGCGAGCTCTTTGATACAATTTACCAGTGCGCAACAACCCCTTCGAACTTTTTGGATTCATCGAAGTAGCAGTTTGGTAACTCTTAACAGGAGTACTACCATCTGTCGGATTCTTTTCTAACAAAGCGTCACCCATCAAAATGTGGTTCTCAGCATTCTTGCTGTCGAGTTTCATGGCAACGTTTAGGTTGGCAATGGCATCATCCGGACTTTTATTAGGAGTAGTTAACCACGCTTCAGCAATTCTTCTAAACACCTCAGCGTTTTTGTTCGCAGAAATAGAAGCCGCTTTGTAAAACTGGGCTTTTGCATCATCTGTTTTGCCTGATAATAACAATACCTTCCCAGCACCTACGTAGTTTAACGGATGAGTAGCATTTACTTCAATGCCTTTTTTATAATAAACGAGTGCACTGTCGGCTAAATCATTTTTGAAAAAGTTTTCGCCAAAATAAAAGTATACATCGCCCTTGGTTGGATCCTTGATAAGCAACGCGCGGAAATCAGCGGCAGCACTTTCAAAGTTCTCACCTTCAGTTTTTTTGATAGCGTCCTGCAATGTTTGTGCAGAAGGTATCATTGGTAGGAGGGACAATCCCAGTATGATCTTTTTCATAGGCTTAAATGAGTTGCCAAAAATAGCTATTTAACTTGGTTACAAAGGGGGTGCCGTGTTAAGTGTTTACGGCTGTATTATAAGATTTTAACATTCGTTATTTATTTGTTTTGGGCGTATCCCCTGAAGCAGGGGTTAATAAATAAAGGGTGGCCTGCTTCAGGGGCCAGTCTTTCGGCTGTAGTGGTGCTAAAATTTCCCATGCCTGTAAGCCTTGCGGGGGCTTCTAAAGTCGCTGCCCGTTTGCAATAATTTCGAGTAACGCCGCTAATTGCAAACGGCTCCTCAGGCTACAGGCATTGGTTAATTTTTAGCACCAGCTGCCGCCTCAATACTTTACGCGCGTTAACGCGGTCTGTTTTCTATTATAAACGGCTTTCTTTACGGCTTATTATTCCACCTTCATCTCAATGGCGCGTTCGCCTTGATGCGCTGGTAACAGGCCTTGTTTTAAAAAGGTGAGTTGACCCTTGGGACCAGCAACAAAACTCTCAAAGCCCTTTGCTAATGTAAACTCGCCGGTTTTGCGTATTACATATACATGGCGTGTAAAGGGATAGGTGCCCAATTTGAATGAACTTTGGTGGGGCGGATCGTACAATTGTTTGTTCCTTCCGATAGCTAAAAAACGAATGGTTGCTTGATGGGCTTTGTACAAACTATCATCACTATCGCTTAACCAGGCAAAATCTATAAATCCAACTGCGGTGCTATGGGTGGCTACAAATTCAATGCATTCGCGGGTTGTGTTCATTGAAGCCCATTGATTGTTTGCTGAGCCTTTTAAAATAGAGTCGGTGGTGTAGTGCAGTACCGACGAATTATTCGCATCAAACACAACTTGATAATGATTCAGTGTGCCATTGGTATCAGGGGCATCACCTGTCTTGAGCAATTGTTGCACTTCGGCAACTGTTAATCGGTAAAGGGGCGAAGCCGCGTTCACAATCAAGGCTACTCCCGTGCTGGCTACGTGTGAGTAGAGAGGGTGGTACTGCTTACTTGCGAATGCTTTTAATTCTTCTTCATTCAACAACCTGGCCATCATAATGGCTTCGCACGAATCTTTGTACAAGCCTTGCACGGCTTGACTTTCGGTACGACAATAGCCTTTTACATCGGCCTGGTCGTACAAGGCATTAAAAGTGTAAATCTGATTCTCAGCATGCAATAACAGGCCTTCATCATAAAACACATTTAATTTACCAGAGGTGGGTGAATTGTCGCGGTAATCGTTTGTAAAGTAATTGCTACAACCTTGCAACAGCACTGCCAGCAATACAATGGCAGCACTACGCGCGACCATTTTTTTTGTCTTTAAAATAGGTATACACCCTAAAGCCGCGATAGGCAGAGTATGAAAACAACATTACCACAAAAACGATTCGTTTGGTGCCATACATGTTGGGCAACATGTCGGTGGTTATAATGCCAATCGCCATGGCAAATACCACAACAGCCAGAAACAAACCAATCCAAGCAAATACGTCCTTAGTCATGTGTAAAAAAAGTAAGCAGGACCAGCCTGCTTACTGAATTTTAAAGGTGATGAACAAGTTGTAGTAAACCTTAACGGGACGACCGTTTTGTTTACCCACCTTCCATTTCGGATAGGTTTTTAAAACCCTGATAGCTTCTTTGTCGCAATCAGGACAGCCAGGAACGCCTTTCTGAACTTGAATGTCAGAGATAGTTCCGGTTTCGTTCACAACGAATTTCAAAAAGCACTTACCATTAATACCCGCTTCGCGAGCCATCGGAGGGTACTGAATGTTTTGACTCAAATACTTGTAGAAAGCCGCCATTCCACCTTCTGGTTCTGGCATTTCTTCTACAATGGTGAAAATCTCAGGCGCAGCGGCTTCAACCGGACCCGTAGGTTCAGATGGAGGAGCTACGAGGTCTTTATCACCTTCTTGATCCTTAGTACCCACGTTGGTTTCAACAACTTCTTCCTGAAGTTTTTGAGGCTCTTCCTCTACCGCATCGTCTTTTACAACCGGTGGTGTAAACTTCACCATTTCTACCATTGGAGGCGGTGGTGGCGGCGGTGGCGGTGGTGGTTGTTCTTCTTGAGGAGGCGGCGGTGTCAAGTCAATCTGCTCCACCTTAATTTGCTCCTGTACTTCAACTTCTACGGGACGGTCTAAAAATAGCTTCAACAAAAACAATAGTCCAGCAAACGCCATTACACCACCAATAATAATGGTTACGCGTTTGTTGTAGTTCGTGCGAAGATCATAAGCACCGTATGCCTTGTTACGATGCTCAAATACTAAGTAGTTGCGCTCGTCAAAAGTTACATTATTCCAGCTCTTAAGCATCTTTCAAATTATTTGGTGCCAGCTGCTGCAATCAGCATATCTAGCTCCGGTTTGGTAATATCAACCATTACGTACTTACCAACTACGTTAACGTTTAATTCGTCAATAACGTCAATCACGTTTTTGTAGGTGGCCTTGTCGTCTGTTTTAATTAAGTAGGTGTAAGAGGCCTTGTCCGCTTTACGCTCTTTTACCATGCGTTTGTAAGTGGTATCAGCCATTTGTTTTTTCTCAAACTTATCTTTCAAATCACGTATTTGGTCGTGCATCTCCTTGTTTTTATCCAACAAGTATTTATGCAAACTGCCTTGCGAAAAATTAAGTTCTTGTAAAACGGTCTTAGTTCCTTTTGCATCGTCTGCAGCACGAAACTCACCTTCGTAATAAAAAATACGATCGTCGCCTGTTAACATAAAGGTAATACCATTCTTAATGGGTGGTTGGTTCTCAATCACATCAGGTGGCACAGGGAAGGTTAACTCCATCGACTTGGGCTTACTAAACGTTGCTGTTAGTACGAAGAAGGTAAGCAAAAGAAACGCAAGGTCAACCATGGGCGTCATATCCACCTTGGTCGATAATTTCTTGGCTCTTTTCTTCCCACCTTTGTGGCCACCGCCACCACTATCCTGTATTTCTGCCATGTTAGTTTCTTGTTTAGCCTGTAGGCAAATTATTCGGGATTAATAACTGTTCCGCCGCCTTCGAGACTAGTGATAAGGTTGAACTGATAAATTTTCAGATCACCAAATGTTTTCACAACGTCCTTCACATAAATGTACTTTGTTTTTGAAGCACACTTAATGGCGTAACGGGGTTTTTCACTCTTAAATTCGGCACCGCTCTCTTCAGCTTTAGCCTTGGCTGCATTAAACACTTCTACCGCTTTGCGGCCACCAGTGGCAATCCAGTCCTTCAACTGATTGTTGGGTGTAATCGTGTCTAATGGAACACCTTTTTGAGGCTGGAACTTCGTGCGCTCCTGCTCGGTGGCATCTAGGTACCTTGGCAGGTCCTTAATGTCAACGCCAAAACTCGGAAGACCACTGAATTTTTTCACTTGCTGCTCAGTAAACTGCACTTGGTATTTTGCAGCCATTTCCTTGAGCGCCTCCATCTTGGCAGTAGTATTGCTGATTCCAAAGAACACGCGTCCGTTATCGTCAATCGTTACCATGATATGGTTATCTGGTAAATCCACTTTACCTATCGATGAAGGTGGATCAACTGTAACCGGCTCTGCCATTCTGAAAGAGGCTGTCAACATGAAAAAGGTAACCAGAAGGAACGCCAAATCTACCATTGGCGTCATGTCCAATGATGGGGCTCCTCCTTTTGATGGTTTCTTTGACATCTCTTTTTTTATTTAGATGATTGATTTATTTAAATTCCACAAACGGGAACAAAATTATTTTTCGCTCGATTGAAATTCTTCAATGATGGTATAACCAGCTTCATCCATTGCATAGGTGATTTGGTCAATACGGTTACTGAAGAAGTTATAGAAAATGATCGCAAATGCTGAGGTCAAGATCCCTACAAGCGTGTTTACAAGCGCTTCAGAGATACCCGTAGCGAGTGCTGCTGTATCTGGCGCTCCTGCATTCGCAAGGGCCGCAAACGCACGAATCATACCTACTACTGTACCAATCAAACCAGCGAGTGTACCAATCGAAGCCATGGTTGAAATAACCACCATGTTTTTAGATAACATCGGCAATTCTAAGGAAGTGGCTTCTTCAAGCGCTTTCTGAATAGCGTGCACTTTTGCTTCTTTATCCATAACCGTATCGTTCTTTACGAACTGGTATTTCTGAATGCCTTCGTGTACTACGTTAGCCAACGACCCGCGTTGCTTGTCACACTCAGCAAGTGCTCCATCGAAATCTTTGTTTGAAATCAACGCCTTGATGCGCGCAACAAACTTGTCTGTAGCGCCTTTTCCGCTTGCTTTTTGAATGGTTACAAAACGCTCAACGGCAAACGTAAGCACGGTTAATAAGAACCCAATGAGGATGGGAACTATAAATCCACCCATGTACATGGTGCCTAAAATGTTTATTGGCTTGTGCGAATCACGGTTACCGCCTTCAAAATTTGAGGCCGCACCCAAGATGTTGTTGAAAATAAACACTCCAATCCCAATGCAAATCGCAATTGCTAGTGCTGAAATAATCAGAGGGAAACCACCCGATGTCTTCTTTGTACTCATTGTTTTACTATTTGTTGTTTAATTATTCTTAAAGTTTTGAGTTGCCAAACATACAAAATTTTGTTCCTACCAAAAAACGGTTCTAAGGCTCATTTTTCGATTTAACGGGCAATTCAACGCAAATATTTTACAAAAAGATAACTTAGACCGACCAGACTTTATATCTGGCACTTTTTTGAGCATATTTGGGGTAAATTCACCAAAGGCTTATGAACACTGAGGAAATTACCGACTTTTGCACACATTTACCCTATGTAACAGCTGATTTTCCGTTCGGTGAACAAACCTTGGTGTTTCGCGTGGCAGGAAAACTATTTCTCCTGCTTTCGCTTGATACTCAGCCTCCTCGCTTCAACGCCAAGTGCGAACCGCAAAAGGCACTGGAATTACGTGAACGTTACGGGGCCATTCTGCCTGGTTACCACATGAATAAAACGCATTGGAACACAGTTGTTTGCGATGGCTCCTTACCTAATAAATTGATAAAAGAGTGTATTCAGGACTCGTATTGGTTGATTTTTAATGGGTTACCTGTAAAAGTCCGAAAATCATTGCACGAATAAGGGAACCGCCAATTCAACGGCCGGTTTGCTCCCTTTTTTATACCTTCGTCGCTTATGACCACCGCCGAATTGCTTAAAAGGGCTCGTGCATCGGAATTTCTTACGATCGAAGAGGGCATGCACCTCTACCACCATGCACCTATTGCCGAACTAACGTATGTTGCTGATGAATTAAGAAAGGAAAAAAAGAAACACAGCAACAAGGTAACGTGGATCATCGATCGCAATGTCAACACCACCAACGTGTGCATCGCCAACTGCAAATTCTGTAATTTCTACCGCATACCGGGCCATGCTGAATCCTACATCACCAGCATCGACACCTACAAGAAAAAGATTGACGAGACGTTTAAATACGGCGGCGAACAATTGTTGCTGCAAGGGGGCCACCACCCTGAATTAGGGCTGTCGTACTACGTTAGTTTATTTAAAGAATTGAAAAGGCTTTACCCAACCTTGAAACTGCATGCGCTGGGACCGCCTGAAATTGCTCACATCACCAAACTTGAAAAAAGCACGCACACAAAAGTGCTTGAAGCATTGATAGACGCAGGGCTCGATAGCTTGCCAGGCGCCGGAGCCGAAATTCTTAACGACCGCGTGCGCCGCCTTATTAGTAAGGGAAAATGTAATGGCAAGGAATGGCTCGATGTCATGCGCGCTGCTCATCAATTGCACCTCACTACGAGTGCCACCATGATGTTTGGTCACGTTGAAACAATTTATGAACGCTTCGAACACCTCGTATGGTTAAGGCAGGTTCAATCAGAAAAACCGGTAGATGCCAAGGGCTTTCTGGCATTTATTCCGTGGCCGTTTCAAGACGATGGCACCCTGTTGAAGCGCTTAAAAGGAATTAGTAATAACGTAACGCGTGAAGAATACGTGCGCATGTTGTCACTTTCACGCATCATGTTGCCAAACATTGAAAACATTCAAGCGAGCTGGCTCACGGTTGGTAAAGAAACTGCTCAGCTTTGTCTTCACGCAGGGGCAAATGATTTTGGCTCCATCATGATTGAAGAAAATGTGGTTAGCGCCGCAGGCGCACCACACCGCTTTACAGCCTCCCAAATTCAAGAAGCCATTCGCGAAGCAGGCTTCGAACCGCAATTGCGCAACCAACAATACGAATACCGCGCTCTGCCTGAGCACATGGAAGAACAAGTGATTAACTACTGATGAAAAAACATAGTCTATTTGTTTTCCTCTTATTCGTGTCCAATTTGTTTTTGGCTCAAACCAAATCAAAACAAGACACCGTGTTTTTAATGAACGGCCAAATTGCAGCCTACAAAGTACTCGATAGCACGGTCGCCGGGGTTTCTATTCAAAATCCAGATAAAGCGGATAAAAAAATTTATTACGAATGGAACCAGATTTACATGGTTAAGTATGCGTCTGGTCTAAAAAGGTATTACTACGAACAAGACACAACCATAAATAATTGGTTCACCCGCGAAGAAATGTGGTACTACATGTTGGGTGAACGCGATGCGCGTAAAGGGTTTAAACCACGCGGAGCTATTATTGGTGCTGGCCTTTGTGGTTTAACAGGCGGGCTCACTGGCTTGTTCTGGGCACCGCTTCTGCCTTATGGCTACATGGCGTTTAGTGGTATTCCTAAAGTAAAAATTAAACAATCAACCATTAGTCAGCCAAAAGCGGTTGATTATGATTCGTACCTGCTGGGCTACGAACGGGTTGCGAAACAAAAACGAAAACTTTATTCGCTAGCGTCTGGCACAGCGGGATTGGTAGTGGGCTTTGGCCTCTATTTTATTTTTAAAAATTCATATCCAGAGTCCATTAACCTGGGTAAATAACCACCATGAAACAGAAAAAAATAATGCTGTTGGGTAGCGGCGAATTGGGCCGCGAACTCGTGATTTCTTTGCAGCGAATGGGACAATACGTTATTGCTGTCGATAATTATGAAAATGCGCCAGCGATGCAATTGGCGCAAACCTGCGAAGTTATTAATATGTTAGATGGTGCAGAATTAGATCGGATCGTGGCAAAACACCGTCCAGATTTAATTGTGCCTGAAGTGGAAGCCATTCGCACCGAACAGTTTTACAAATACGAACAAGAAGGATACACCGTTATTCCAAGTGCGCGCGCTGCTAATTTTACCATGAACCGCAAGGCGATTCGTGACTTAGCTGCAAAAGAACTGGGTTTACGCACCGCTAATTATTTGTACGCCACTACACTCGAAGAGTTTAGAGCAGCCGTTACTACCATTGGCATGCCTTGTGTGGTAAAGCCGTTGATGAGCAGCAGTGGTAAGGGACAAAGTGTGGTTAAAGCAGCAGCTGATATAGATAAAGCGTGGCAATATGCGATGGATGGCTCGCGCGGCGATTACAAAGAAGTTATCGTAGAGGGGTTCGTAAATTTTTATGCAGAAATTACCTTGTTAACGGTTACGCAACAAAATGGCAACACGTTGTTTTGTGCGCCTATTGGCCACCGCCAAGAGCGGGGCGATTATCAAGAAAGTTGGCAGCCGTTTCCTGTGAAGGATGAGGATTACCAACAGGCGTGCAAGATGGCCGAGCAAATTACGCGGGCCTTGGGTGGTAATGGCATTTGGGGAATTGAATTTTTCTTGACCCACGATGGGGTTTACTTTAGTGAGCTTTCGCCACGGCCGCACGACACCGGCATGGTGACCTTGGCGGGGACGCAAAACTTTAATGAATTTGAACTGCACGCACGCGCCATTTTAGGATGGCCTATTCCCGAGATTGTACAATTGCGTGCTGGTGCATCAGCCGTTATTTTGGCCAACGCCAATGGCGAAAAGCCCTATTTCACAGGTGTTGAAGCGGTATTAAGCGAACCACGCACCGATATTCGTTTATTCAATAAACCCACTACGCGCCCTTATCGCCGTATGGGTGTGGTTTTGGTTAACGACGAAACAACGGTGGATGCCAACACATTAAAGGTCCGTGCGGCCGCATTGGCAGCCAAAGTCAGCGTTCATAACGACTAATTTAGAAACAGAAAAGCCGTACTGTTGCGTGAAGGACCGATGCCGGTAGCTTTACGCGGCAGGCCATTAGCAGGCTTTGGTGCACGGCGGCCCCGCAGCTACTGCAGGTGGGGACCCCGGAGCACCTAAGCCTGCTTGTGGCCTGCAAGTAAACTAAAGGCGAGGGCCTGACCCCAAGGGCCTATGAAAATTAAGCGGTCTCCCTGCCCTTGGGGGCACGCCATCCAAGTGTTTTTATCGCCTTTTGGCAATGAAATAAGGATTTTGAAGGTCTTCTTTGTTGTAAGTGAGCGGCAGTCCGGTTTCGTAATGCAACAAGGCACCACCGGCTTCTTCGAGAATACATTGACCCGCGGCAGTGTCCCACTCCATTGTTTTTCCAAATCGGGGGTATTCGTGGGCCTTGCCTTCAGCCACCCAGCACTGTTTAATGCTACTGCCGGCGTTGATAAGGTTCACTTCGCCGTAGAGCCGTTTCAGCTTATCTAAGTGGTCGTTGATTTCGCGGCTGAGGTGCGAGCGGCTTGCAACCATGGTGTAAACGGGCGGCGTTGTATGCAGCGGCAAACGGTGGGCGTATTCAAACAGCGAATCGGCCAGGTTGTTTGGCGTAAGTTCGAGAATAGAGTCGCTCCACGTAATGCGGTAACTACCAAGACCTTTAGCGCCAAAATAAATTTGTTTTAAAATGGGCGAATAAATAATGCCAATGGTGGGGTAATTATTTTCGACCAAGGCAATATTAACGGCGAATTCGCCATTCCGTTTCACGTATTCCTTTGTGCCATCGAGCGGGTCGATTAGCCACACCCGTTGCCAGTGTTGGCGATCGTGATAAGCCGCAATGGTGTCTTCTTCGCTAATAAGTGGAATTTGTGTTTCTGCTAACACACGCGCAATAATAGCCCCAGAGGCCTTATCGGCATTGGTAACTGGCGTGTTATCAGACTTCGTCTCAACATGAAAATCGGTAAGATAAATGCGTAAAATTTCTTCACCTGCCAACAAGGCAGCCTTAACACCGATTTTCAGGAGGGAGCGATTGTCCATTTACGGTGGACTATTTTTTAGTTTCTATCGGTAAACCTGCATTTTTCCAACTTTCGAAACCGCGGGTAAGATTGTAGATGTTTTTAAAGCCCAATCCAACCATTTCGTTAGCACAATCAGCACTTCTACCGCCACCAGCGCAGTACACGAGGTAGGTCTTGGTGCGATCGAGTTTTTTAATAACCACTTGCGCAGAATCAGAGAGGTAGTCAATAACACGAGCACCCGCTATTTTGCCCTTACGCGTAATCTCATCAGCAGTGCGGAGGTCGATTACCACCACGTTTTTGTCTTCTGCCATTTTTTTGAAAGTAGCAGGATCAATGTTGTTCACTCCGGTTTGAAAGAGGAATAAAAAGGAAAAGACGAAGAATAACGTTTTCATTGCATAAAGTTAACGGATTTACCGGTGGTTTTCACGGTGCGTTATTAACCGCCGCGGTGGATAAAACCAAATTAATTAATGTGCGCAACATCTAAAATTTTGCCAACTTGGTCATCCAGTTTATCTGCATGAAAAAACTTATCCTCGCCATTACGTTGCTAGCTTTTGCTAGTCCAGTCAGCGCTCAAAAGCCCGACACATTAGTCATTAATTATTATGAAAATGCGCCTTTTGCTTATGCAGAAGCCAATGTGTACAAGGGAATTGAAGCGGATATTTTACGCGAATTCACCAATTGGTTGCAATTCAAGAAAAACATGAACGTGGTGGTGCAGTACAAGGGGTACCAGGATTTCAGCAAGTTTTACAACGCCATTAAAAATGGCGGTGCGAAAGACGTTGGGGTAGGCACGGTGGCCCGTTCGGCAGAGCGCGAAAAAGAAGTGTTGTTTTCGCCGCCTTACATGCGTAACGTATCAGTGCTTGTTACAACAGGCGGTGTTACCACGGTTAGAAGCCGCACCTCTACTGATATTACAGCCTCTTTACAAAATTGTTCAGGAGTTGCCGTTGGTAATTCGAGTCACTACCGCTACATGGAAGGCATTCGTAAGAACTACATGCCGGGCTTAAAATTTACAACCGCAGAAACGCAAATAAAAGTGCTTGATGAGGTGAGTGCGAATCCAAATTTGTTTGGGTATGTCGACATTGTCGCTTATTGGTCGTATATGAAAAGCAGCAATCGTTTTTTAAAAATTCACAAGGCCATGAACGAGACCAATGAGTACCTGGGCTTTATTATGCCGAAGAACTCGGTGTTTGCGGGGTTACTCAACGAGTTTTTTGAAGGCGGATTTGGTTTCACTTCTACAAGGGCCTACCACGCTATTCTCGAAAAATACCTCGGTTACGAAGTAATTGAGGCGGTTGAATTAAACTAGAAAAGTAATTTACAGCTTTAGGCCGCTTTTTTAAGCGGGCCGTTTTCAAGCACTTTTGCGATACGGGTGACCGATTGGCGCCGTGCATGGAACTTTTTATGATGGCCCGGCTCGATGTCGGTAAACCACATTTTTTTCTCTGTTCCAATTCTTACAGGCAAAAGCAGTATGGCGGTAAAACCGCTGCCAAAAAGAAGGGTTATAAGTGAAATAAGAAAGGCTGGTTCGCTAAAATGGGCGTCCACAAAATGGCGCAATTCCTTCACTAGTCCAGCTTGTGCCGCTTCAATGTTGATAAACAAAAGGCAAATGAGTATCAACATGGTTTTGAGAGTTCTTTTTTCCATAACTACCTTTTAAATGATTACGTGCAAACAAAACAAAAGGTTGGGAGAGAGGTAGGGGGTCGCACTCCGATTTTGTTTTTCACGAATTTCTCCTTACATTTGTGACGCGAAATAGAAAAAACAAGTGAAGGGGACCATAAAGTCCCCTATTTTATTGACTAAAAATGATCTCTAAGCAGCACATAGAAACCATCTGCGACAGCCATTTGGCGGGGACGGACAAGTTTGTGACCGAATTAAAAATTGGTTCAGACAACCAGATCCGAGTGGCGATTGATGGCGATAGTGGGGTGACCATTGACGATTGTGTGGCCCTCAGTCGCGCAATTGAAGGCTCGCTTAACCGCGAGGCAGAAGATTTTTCGCTGGACGTTAGTTCACACGGTGCCACAGCACCTTTAACGTTGCCGCGTCAGTACCGTAAGCACGTGGGGCGCGACCTTGAAATCCGCCTGTTAGATAACGCCCGTGTTGAAGGCACCATTGTATCGGCTTCAGATGAAGGCGTTTTGCTCAGCTGGAGCGAGCGTCAGAACAAGGCTGTAGGGAAAGGCAAGGTTACCGTAGAAATACAGAAGGAAGTAAATTACAACACAATAAAAGAAGCCCGTATCAAACTCAGATTTTAAAAACCGGAGGCGTACCCTCCACACCAAAAAAAACAGCTATGGAAAGCTTAAACCTGATTGAATCGTTTTCAGAATTCAAAGACAACAAAAACATCGACCGAGCCACGCTCATGAGCATCATTGAAGAGGTGTTCAGAAGCATGTTGGTGAAGAAGTATGGAACGGATAAGAATTTTGACATTATCGTTAACCCTGACAAAGGGGACGTGGAGATTTATAAGAATCGCACCATCGTTGATGATGAATTTGCAGAAGATTCATTTGATTACGACGAGAACCGTCACATAAGCCTTTCAGAGGCTCGTAAAATTGAGCCGGATTTTGAAATTGGCGAAGATGTGTCGGAATCGGTACAGCTCGAAGATTTTGGTCGCCGCGCGGTTTTATCGGTGCGTCAAAACTTGGTACAAAAAATTCTTGAACTCGAGAAGAGTGAAATCTTCAATAAATACAAGGAAAAAGTGGGTGATGTTATCACTGCTGAAGTTTACCAAGTATGGAAGAAAGAAATTCTGCTGATTGATGATGAAGGGAATGAATTGATGTTGCCAAAAACGGAACAGATTCCATCCGATTTCTTCAAAAAAGGCGACGCTGTAAAAGCGGTAGTGTCGAAAGTGGACATGAAGAATGGCACCCCATCTATTATTGTGTCACGTACTTCACCAGTGTTCCTCGAGCGCTTGTTTGAAACCGAAGTGCCTGAGATTTTTGATGGACTTATCACCATTAAGAAAATTGTTCGTGAACCAGGTGAGCGCGCTAAAGTAGCTGTAGAAAGTTACGACGACCGTATTGATCCGGTGGGTGCGTGTGTTGGTATGAAGGGTAGCCGTATTCACGGTATTGTAAGAGAATTAAAGAATGAAAACATTGACGTGATTAATTTCACCAACAACTCTGCTTTGTTAATTCAACGCGCATTGAGTCCAGCGAAAATCACCTCAATAAAAATTGATGACGACACCAAGCGGGCTGATGTGTATTTGAAACCCGATCAAATCAGTTTGGCCATTGGAAAAGGTGGTTACAATATTAAATTAGCTGGTAAACTCACTGGTTACGAAATTGATGTGTATCGCGACAGCGACATCGATGTTGAGACAGAAGACGTTGATTTGGAAGAATTTGCTGATGAAATCGAAAGCGATATCATCGAGAAACTCAAATCAGTGGGTTGTGATACAGCTAAGTCGGTACTTGAACTCGACGCCGACGATTTAATGCGCCGTACAGGCCTTAACGAAGAAACCATTGCTATGGTACGTGAAGTGCTGAGCGCAGAGTTCGAATAACCCCGTTTGGCAGCACTGTGCTGTGGCGGGAAATGTGTAATTTAGTTGATTGAATTTTATGTCAGAAGGAGCAAAAACACTTCGTTTAAATAAAGTGGCCAAAGAGTTCAACCTTTCGGTATCGAAAATCGTTGAATTTCTAGGATCCAAGGGCCATGCCGTTGAAAATAATCCCAACGCCAAAATTGGCGACGAAGAATACAGTCTTCTGTCAAAAGAATTCTCAAGTGATAAAGCTGCCCGTGAAGAGGCAGAAACTGTTTCGCAACAGCACCTCAAGCTGAAGCGTGAAACCATTGTGCTCGATGAGCTCAAAAAAGGTAAGCGCGAGCAAGAAGCGGAAGAGGTGGTGATAAAAGACTTAACAGCACCAAAAATTACACCGGTTGAAGAGCCCGTTGAGGCACCTCCTGTGGTGGTTGAACCGGTAGTAGAAACGCCGGCGCCTGAACCAACACCAGAAGTGATTCAAGAAACCGTTAAACCGGTGATTGAAGGAATAGAATCTCCAAAAGTACTTGGTAAAGTTGACCTCGCTGCTTTGGCACCAAAGCCTAAGGGCGATAAAAAAAATCAACAACAACGTCGCGAAGCGGAAAAACCAGCTAAACAAAAGCCGGAACCAACGCCAGAGCCCCAAGCTACAACACCTATGCCTACGCCGCCACCGGCACCAACTCCTGAACCACCGGCAGCGCCAGCAAAACCTGAGCCGCCTGTGTCTGAATTTATTGCAACTAAGTACGAGAAATTAGAAGGACCTAAAATCCTCGGTAAAGTTATTCTACCAACGGAACCGGCGCGTAAATCGGGACCTCCAGCTAACTCTGCTAATGCCGGCGACAAGAAGAAACGCAAACGTATTCGCAAGGGTGGACTCACCGAAGAGGAAATCAAAAAAGTAGGGAAGGAACAGTCGGCCATTGCCCGTGAAAAGGCAAAGGAAAAATACGGCGATCCGCGGGCTAAGAAACCGGGTGCTAATAATCCGAATGCGAATAAACCGCGCCATGAATTAACTGAAGAGGAAATTCAAGCGCAGATTAAAGAAACACTGGCTCGCTTAAGCGAGAAAGGGAATAAATCGAAAACATCGAAGTACCGCCGTGAGAAACGCGACGAGATTCGTGATCGTTTAGCAGAAAAAGCTGAATTGGCAGCGCAAGATAAACGCGTGCTCACTGTAGCCGAGTTTGTAAGCGCCAACCAATTGGCACAAATGATGAATGTACCGGTAACGAAAATTATTTCTACCTGTATGTCCCTCGGCTTGTTTGTTTCTATTAACCAACGTCTCGATGCAGAAACCATTTCTATTGTGGCAGAAGAATTCGGCTACAAAGTGGAATTTGGCACAGCAGAAGATTTAGATAGTTTAGAAGAAACAAAAGACAAAGCAGAAGACTTGATCGATCGCCCACCTATCGTTACGGTAATGGGTCACGTCGATCACGGTAAAACCTCCCTCCTCGACTTTATTCGCTCAGCGAATGTTGTAGCCGGAGAAGCGGGTGGAATTACGCAGCACATTGGCGCTTATAATGTGAAACTGGCATCTGGAAGATCAATTACCTTCCTCGATACGCCTGGTCACGAAGCGTTTACTGCTATGCGTGCTCGTGGTGCTAAAATGACCGATATTGCCATTATTGTGGTAGCTGCCGACGATAGCATCATGCCACAAACACGCGAAGCCATTAACCACGCGCAAGCTGCAGGTGTACGCATGATTTTTGCGATCAACAAAATTGATAAGCCGGGCGCGAACCCAGATAAGATCCGCGAGGGACTAGCACAAATGAACATCCTCGTTGAAGAATGGGGTGGTAAGTTCCAGTGCCAAGAAGTATCGGCTAAAAAAGGATCTAACATTGATTTGTTGTTGGAAAAAGTATTACTTGAAGCCGACATGATGGAGCTGAAAGCCAACCCAGCGCGTAACGCAGTGGGCTCGGTAATTGAAGCGTCAATGGAAGAGGGCAGAGGGTACGTGTCTACAATTCTCGTTCAAACCGGAACGTTACACATTGGTGATGTGATGCTGGCTGGTTCATACAGCGGCCGCGTGCGCGCTATGTTCAACGAACGCGGTATGAAGGTAGACGCAGCGGGACCATCGCACCCTGTGAAAGTACTCGGTTTAAGTGGTGCGCCTCAAGCCGGTGATAAGTTCAACGTGCTTGAAGACGAACGCGAAGCGCGTGAAATTGCCAACAAACGTCAGCAATTACAGCGTGAGCAAGGTATTCGCACCCACAAACACATTACACTCGATGAAATCGGCCGTCGTTTAGCGATTGGTGATTTTAAAGAATTGAATATTATTATCAAGGGTGACGTTGACGGCTCTATTGAAGCGTTAGCTGATTCATTGTTGAAATTATCGACCGAAAAAATTGCTGTGAACATCATTCACAAATCGGTAGGTGCCATTAGCGAAAGCGACGTGTTGTTGGCCTCTGCTTCGAATGCGATTATCGTTGGCTTCCAGGTTCGTCCAAGTTCTAGCGCGCGCAAATTAGCTGAGGTAGAAGAAATCGACATCCGCCTTTATTCTATCATTTACGACGCCATCAACGAAATTAAGGCGGCGATGGAAGGTATGTTAGCACCAGAATTCGAAGAGAAAGTGGTGTGCAATATTGAAGTGCGCGATGTATTCAAGATCACTAAAGTGGGTACCATTGCCGGTTGTTATGTGCTCGACGGAAAAGTGACCCGCAATACCAAGGTGCGTGTGATACGCAATGGCATTGTGATTCATACCGGTGCACTCGGCTCACTCAAACGTTTCAAAGACGATGTGAAAGAAGTTAACACCGGTTACGAATGCGGCTTGAACATCGATAACTTTAATGACATTGAAGTAAGCGACATTATCGAGGGTTACGAAATGGTTGAAATCAAGGCCAAACTTTAATCAATCGATTTAAAATAATAAAACCCGATTCAGCAATGAATCGGGTTTTTTGTTGGAGATTTATTAAAGCAACTACTTACCGCGCACCGCGTTTCAACGCCCTTTTCAATTGCCCTTGTCGTCTGTGCTTGGTATTATTGACGACGGCTGGCGCATCGATGAATTTATTACCAGCAATGCGCCATTTTTTAGTGATGCCATCCACAGCATAGGCTATGGGTCCACCAATAAACGTGTCGAGAATAATCCAATTAATAGAGGCGCGTAATTTGACTACAATCGTTTGACTTTTGCCGCCACTGGTTAAAGTGAGGGTGTGTCGTTTAACTTTTTTATTGAGCAGGACTCCACTGGTGTAATACGTGGTGGTAGATTCATCTAAATTCCCTTTCACGTGTGCCTTAACTTTTTCAATGGGCAAGCGCACACCATTTTCTGTTACAACTAAATCGCTGGGTGGATCGATTAATACGGCGGGAGTGGTTGAACCTGAAAACAAGGTAGCACAGCTGCTCATCAAAACAGGGGTTGCTAAAAGCAATAATAATCTCTTCATAGGATTTTTGCTTTCAAAATTAGATGGAAGCCCAGGGATCGTCAATCCCAATTTGGTAGTAAAAGAAATAAGTGCTTA
>JACCDW011117665.1_pt1 | contig 30335 bp, 32 predicted proteins | sample 7449781 | NCBI WGS metagenome assembly JACCDW01 (sample SAMN15323449, study PRJNA562643) | freshwater metagenome | isolation source: river surface water | place: USA:Blue River Watershed | collected 2017-08-18
GACCAATACGCCCGGCGTACTCGACAAAGACGGAAAGCTTTTACGACAACTATCCGCCAAAACAATCGATGCACTGTTTGCCGATGGCACAATTTCAGGCGGGATGCTGCCTAAAATTTCCTCTGCACTTGACGCAGCGCGTAACGGGGTGAAATCTGTGCACATCGTAGATGGTCGCGTACCCCACTGCCTATTGCTGGAAGTATTGACGGATCGCGGCGTCGGCACGATGATCTCGTCGCAGTAATGCGCCTGTGACTCCGAAGCGGCTGCCTCTGCACCCACGGATACGCGTGCGTCGCGCGCGCGTTCATCTAACCGAGAGCGCCCCCACAGCCCGTGAAAAGGACTTAGTCTGGTTCTTCGACCTCGACAATACGTTACACGATACCTCGTACAAGATTTTCCGGGAAATCAACCTTGGCATGACGGCAGCAGTCATGGAGGCACTTTCGATAGACGAGCAAGAAGCAAGCGTTTTGCGTACAAAATACTGGCGTAAATATGGCGCGACCCTTATCGGCCTAGTGCGACATCATGCTGTTGATGCACATGCTTTCTTACACCGAAGCCACGACTTCGATATTGCGCCGCTCGTTCGTGCTGAGTCGGGTCTAGCAGGTAAATTACGCCGCCTACCCGGCAGAAAAATCCTAGTGACAAATGCACCCCTACGCTACGCACGCGCCGTCTTAAAGCATCTAAAAATCCTGCACTGCTTTGACGGGCTGTGGGGCGTCGAGCAAATGCGCTTGCATGGGCACTTCAGACCAAAGCCGTCGAGTGCAATGATGCGGCATATTTTGGCGCACGAAGGCGTGTCACCGCGCAGAGCCGTGCTCGTCGAGGATACTGTGGAAAACTTACGGGGGGCTCGACGTGCCGGCCTGCGCACCGTCCACGTTTATCACCCCGGAACACCGTTTGGTTTGGGCAAGAGTGGTCGCCCAAATTTTGTCGACTTACGGGTAAACTGCGTATCAGACTTGTTGCTTCAAAAACGTCCGTTGCGGGCGTAGCACACCCCTCTTCGCAGCGTACGTCTCATTTTTTAATCCTTCCTTGATGGGCTGAACGCGATGTCAGTCAAAACCGGCGAACGTAAACATCAGATTCTGCAAATGCTTGCAGAAATGCTTGAGCAGCCGCGCGCTGCGCGAATCACGACTGCTGCGCTTGCCGCGCGGATGCAGTTATCCGAGGCCGCGTTGTACCGGCACTTCGCAAGCAAGGCTCAAATGTTTGAAGGTTTATTTGAATTCATCGAATCAACGATCTTCACGCTCGTCAATCAAATCGTTGAATCGGAACCAAATGGTGTCGAGCAAGCGCGCAAAATCGCCGCGATGCTATTGACATTTTCCCAGCGCAACCGTGGCATGACACGCGTTTTAACCGGCGATGCGTTAGTGACTGAGGACGAGCGATTACAAGCGCGTGCAAATCAGATCACCGATCGGATCGACGCCTCATTCAAACAATCACTGCGCCACGCGATCACGAGCGGAACAATCGATGCCTCAATCGAAGTCACCGCCTTAGCCGCCGCCTTGACTCAACTTGTCATCGGCAGCTGGCTGCGATTTGCACAGAGTGCATGGCAAACGGCACCAACGCTGCACATGGATGCCCAACTCAAATTGATTCTTAGCGCAGCCAAAAGCAATAGCTGAACTGGGTGTTTATGCGGCTGCTCGCGCAGAGCAAACAAGACATCCCGGATCACGCTTGACCTTCACGCTATGCCATTGCATATCGAGCGCATCCAAAATCAATAGACGTCCCTTCAGCGTGGTGCCAATCTGAGCGATTACTTTTAACGCCTCTGCCGCCTGCATGCTGCCGATGATGCCGACAAGGGGCGCAAACACGCCTGTGGTCGCACAATTCAATGCCTCGACATCCTCCGCCTCCGGGAACAAACAGTGATAACAGGGTGCGTTGTTGTCGCGGGGATCAAATACACTTACCTGCCCTTCAAAGCGAATCCCAGCACCGGACACTAAAGGCTTAAGGTGTTTCACGCATGCACGATTGACCGCATGGCGCGTCGCAGAGTTATCTGTGCAATCCAACACAACATCCACTTGTGCGATCTCGCGATCGAGCGAACTCTCATCCATGCGAGTCGTTCGAATCTCAACCTTTAAGTCGGGGTTCAAAGCAAGCATGGTGTGACGACCTGACTCCGCCTTCAGCTGACCAAGGCTGCTTGTGTTGTGCATGATCTGTCGCTGCAGGTTACTGATCTCGACCACATCATGATCAGCTAACACGATTGTTCCGACACCAGCCGACGCAAGGTACATCGCTGCTGGGGAACCAAGCCCTCCAGCGCCTACGATCAACACTCTCGCCGCAAGTAGTTTCTCTTGCCCTTCTATGCCCAGCTCATCCAAGAGAATATGCCGGGCATACCGCAGCAACTGGGCGTCGTTCATTTCTTACTCGAAGATCCCTCGGCCGCATTACCCGTCTTCGCAGTCTTAGGCGCAGGCACAGCTTTCTGAATCGGCTTGCCCTCCAGATAATTCACGGCTTGTTGTAACTGGAAGTCCTCGGGCGTACCAAACTGAAACACCTTGTTTGTATCTGCAAGAGGTGTCTCATCTTCTTTCGCTTTTGCTCGCTCATCAGGCGTCTGGCGGTTGCTCAGATGACGCTGCAGATCCGCTTCGCGTGGCAACTTAAATAAGTCTCCCTCGGCGGTGTCGGCCACCACAATATCTGGATTAATGCCTGTGGCCTGGATCGAACGTCCGCTCGGCGTAAAGTAACGCGAGGTCGTCAGCTTAATCGCCGTACTGTCAGAAATCGGCAGGATCACCTGGACAGAGCCTTTACCGAACGTGCGATTACCCATAATCGTGGCGCGCTTGTGGTCTTGCAGCGCACCCGCAACGATTTCAGAGGCGGAGGCCGAGCCAACGTTAACCAACACCACCATCGGAACCGTCTTCACCCACCCTGGTAATCCGCGCAGATAATCTGACTCCCCGCGGGCGTAATCAGACGGGTTAGACAAATACTTTTGCTTCGCATCAGGCGCACGCCCATCGGTCGACACAACCAACGTATCCGGCTTGAGGAACGCAGCGGAAACACCAATCGCGCCGCTCAATAAGCCGCCCGGATCATTACGGAGATCAAGAATCAGCCCACGGGGTGCGCCTTTCGCGCCAAGCTCTTTCAAATGACGCGCAAGGTCTGCGCCAGTTTTCTCTTGGAACTGCGCAATACGGACATAACCAATATTGCCATCGAGCATCTTGCTCCGCACGCTGCGCACACGGATGGTATCGCGCACGATCTTTATAACGATTGGCTGCGCTTGCCCTTGCCGAATAATCGTCAGCGTGATGGGCGTCCTGACTGGCCCACGCATCATCTTCACCGCGTCGGTCAACGACAAACCTTTTGTCGACGTGTCATCGATTTTTGAAATCAAATCCCCCGCACGAATACCGGCGCGTGCTGCGGGCGTATCTTCAATGGGCGAGATGACCTTGATCATGCCGTCTTCAGTACCGACCTCGATACCCAGACCACCAAACTCGCCTTGCGTAGAGCTTTGCATTTCCTTGAATGCGTCGGCATCCAGATATGCGGAGTGCGGGTCAAGGTCCGACAACATGCCGGCAATCGCGCCGCTGATTAATTTTTTATCGTCGACCGCCTCGACGTAATTATTTTTAATTGCGGAGAATACGCTTGAAAACTGGCGCAACTCGTCTAATGGCAGTGGTGAGCCACGTTGCGCTACAGCACTGATGCCTAGGCTCAACAACACGCCGGCCACAATACCAGCGGAAACCAAACCAAAACTACGTAATTTACGAGTGCCCATGCACATTCCTGAATTCAATGTCGTTAACGCGGAAACCTAGGCAGCAAAATCAACGCGCCAAGTAGGCTATCGGATCGACGGCGGCGCCACGGTGCCTGATCTCGAAGTATAGGGCGGAATCCACTTGCCCACCCGTACTTCCCGCCAGGGCAACGGTATCTCCGGCTCGAACGCTGTCACCTACCTGTTTAAGCAAACTTTGGTTGTAAGCGTAAACGCTGAGAAATTCCTGGCCGTGATCCACAATCAAAAGGTTGCCGAACCCCCTTAACCAGTTCGAATACACCACGGTCCCGGCACCGACCGCCTGAACTGGGGCTCCCGCGTCAGCACGCACCAAAATCCCGCGCCAGATCCCACCCTCTGGACGATCCGTCCCAAACCTCGCCATCACAGCACCGCGAATTGGCCAGCGCACATTCTTTGATAATCCCTTACCCGGAGCAAGGGATGCGGTATCTGACTCGGTTTGCTCCGCGCGCTCGGCTTGAGCCACCTGCTGCGCCTCTTGGCGACGCCGATCCGCTTCTGCCGCACGCCTAGCCTGCTCCGCTTCACGCTGCGCCTTTTCTTTACGCGCCAATTCAAGTTTGCGTGCCTCCTGAGCTCGGCGTTCCGCCTCAGCCGCCGCCTGCTGTGCGGCCTTAAGCTGTCCCTCGAGGTCCGAAATCAACCCCGAAAGACGCTTTTCATCCAGCCCAAGCCTTGTCGCTTCAGCACGCTGGGCTTCCATCTGCCCCTCAATACGCGCAAGAACCGTCGCTCGCTCCTTTTTTTGTACCTCAAGCACTTCTTTTTGCTGTGTGGTTTCAGCCACCAGCCGCGAGACGTCCTTTTGACGGACGTCGGCACGCGCCTCGAGCTGCGCCAGGCGCTCAATGTCCTGTTTCAGAGCCGCGACGGCCTCTGCCCGGGCTTTCGAAACGTAATCCAGATAGGCCAAATTCCGGCTAAGCTCCTGGGGATCATCTCCCGAGAGCAATGCAGACCAAGGAGATAAACCGCTTGAATATTGCTGGCGCAACTGATGAGACAGTTCGTCGCGACGCACTCCCAAGGCGCGCTGCTGACGAGTAATTTGTCGCTTTAGATCCTCGAGCTCACTCTGCGCCTTTTTAAGATCAACGTTTAACTCTGCGATCCGTCGAGTGGTCTGGGAAATTGCGGTTTCGGATGCTTTAAGAGCATCCGCCGCCTCCTTGCGATCAGCCTCGCGTGCATCCAGCTCCTTTTGCACGGACTGAATGCGACCTCGTAAGTCTTCCCGCTGGCGCTGAACTTGAGTTTGACGTGCAGCGATGTCCTCGGGCTTGGCCAGAGCTGGCCCCACGCCTCCGAGAAGGCTTAGGGCAGCACATAGCAAGATCGCAAAATGCGGTTTGATCACGCTTTCTTGGCTTTCCCTTGAGCGGCAACTGCGGCCATCGCCGCTTCGATTTCCGCAGGATCGCCCAAGTAGTAGTGCCGGATTGGACGCAAATCTTTGTCTAATTCGTACACCAAAGGCTGGCCCGTCGGGATATTCAGATGAACGATATCGTCATCCGACACGTTATCCAGGTGCTTAATCAACGCTCGCAAACTGTTGCCATGCGCAGCCACCAACACGCGACGGCCCGCACGAATGGACGGCGCAATCGTCTCGTCCCAAAAGGGCAGGACGCGTGCCACAGTATCTTTGAGACATTCCGTCGCGGGCAGTTGCTCTGGCGTCAACTTGGCGTAACGCGGATCAAACCGAGGATGACGCGGGTCTTCCAACCCGATTGGGTTTGGCGCGATCGCGTAGGCACGGCGCCAAATCAAGACCTGCTCGTCCCCATACTGCGCAGCCATTTCGGCTTTGTTGAGCCCCTGCAAGTCGCCGTAGTGGCGTTCATTCAATCGCCAGTTATTGTGGACAGGCAGATACATCGTATCCATCGCATCCAGCGCGATCCAAAGCGTGCGGATTGCACGCTTGAGCACTGATGTAAAAGCCACGTCAAAAACATAGCCTTTATCCTTCAGCAGCTCGCCGGCGCGACGCGCCTGTTCGCGACCAGCCTCGGTCAAATCGATGTCGGTCCATCCCGTAAATCGGTTTTCGAGGTTCCATTGGCTTTCGCCGTGACGCATCAAGACTAGTTTATACATGGCAGACACAGGTTAAAGTGTGGTTAAAGCACCATTTTATAATTGTCTTTGTCTTTACAACCAGTCGAGCCTTTTTTAGGGGCTAGACCGCCTCTTTTGGATACGCCGTGGATTTCTTTTCAGATCAAAACAACCTTTTATTAATCGGCATCGCTATTGGCTCAGGGCTTGCGCTTGCTTGGCCAATGATCCAACGCAGTCGGGGTGGCGCGACAGTAAGCAGCACCCAAGCTGTACAAATGATTAACCACCAGGGCGCTGTTTTGTTTGATATTCGCTCAATCGAAGCATTCCATGGCGGGCACATCCCCCAAGCACGCCACGCGCCACTGGCCGATATTGAAAAAAAAGCAGCTAGTCTTGCGAAAGACAAGCCCATTATTCTTGTTTGCGAGATGGGGCGTACCGCTGTAGGTGCCGCAACCCGTCTGCGGGCACAAGGATTTACCGCTATCAGCGTACTCGATGGTGGAATTAAAGCTTGGACAACTGCTGGCCTGCCCCTCACGACCAAATAACGGAGTTATCACATGAACAAAGTCGTTATGTACACCACGGGCTACTGCCCTTACTGCTCACGTGCTGAAATGCTTCTAACTCAACGCGGCGTCGCAGCAATTGAAAAAATTCGCATCGATGAGGATCCTGAACAACGTTCCATCATGATGGAACGTACGGGCCGACGCACTGTGCCACAGATTTATATTGGCGACACGCATGTGGGCGGCTTCGATGACCTGTCTGCGCTCGACCGCGAAGGCAAATTATTACCACTACTTAACGGATAGGCTGGCCTAGCTTATTTCTCTCTTTCCACTTATTGTCTCTGGATCCTTTATGTCTGACCAAAACGCTCAAAACGAAAACGCGCCCTCCTTCAATATGCAGCGCGTCTACCTTAAGGATCTATCTCTAGAGATGCCTAACGCTCCAAACATCTTTCTGGAGCAAGATGCGCCCGAAGTTGAAGTGGCGATTAATGTTGGCGGACAAGCGCTCGCGGAAACGGTATTCGAATCGACCGTGACCGTAACGGTGACGACTCGAATTAAAGACAAAGTGCTATACCTTGTTGAGGCAACACAGGCAGCAATTTTTGAGATCGCGAATATTCCGGCCGAGCAACTCGACCCGATCATGGGGATCGTATGCCCGACAATGCTGTACCCCTACCTGCGTGCCAACGTCGCGGACGCGATCACTCGCACCTCGTTGCCTCCTCTGCATCTCGCAGAGGTAAATTTTCAAGCCATGTTCGAACAGCGCCTTGCGCAAGCCGCCCAAGAGGCAGAGGCTTCAGGTGCAAACAAGGACTCCGGATTGATTCTGCCCCCGGGCATGACGCGCCAGTAACGCCTTAACGGCACCCGCCCATGCCTGCGCCCAACTCCCACCCCGGCCCCGTTGCGATATTGGGGGCGGGCGCTTGGGGAACAGCGCTTGCAAACATCGCTGCGACCCGGTGCAGTGCCATGTTGTGGGCACGCAATGAGGAAATTGCCGCTGCAATTCTTAGCAAACATACGAATCAAAAATATCTTCCAGATATTCCACTGCATCACTCACTACAAGCAAGCAGTGATTTGGATAGGGCGCTTAACAACGCATGCGATGGTGAGTTACCTGGTCTGCTGATCCTCGCGGTTCCACTCGCGGGTCTGCGCGCACTTTGTGCCCTACTTGCAGAAAAGCTTGCGCAACGAACAGATAGGATTGCCGGCATTGTCTGGACCTGTAAAGGGCTCGATGCCAGCACCGGTCAGCTACCGTCTGAAATCGCACAAGAAGCGCTAAGTGGTAACTTGAGTGTTCCAACTGGCGTTCTCTCTGGACCCTCATTCGCGCGCGAGGTCGCACAAGGGTTACCGGTTGCACTCACCATTGCAAGCACGAGTAGCGAACTTCGCACTCGCTGCATTGACGCGCTCCACGGAGGGGCGGTTCGAGTCTACACAAGTGACGATGTAGTAGGCGTTGAGGTCGGTGGGGCCTTAAAAAACGTGATGGCGATCGCCTGTGGAATCGGCGACGGGCTTGGGCTTGGCACGAATGCGCGTGCTGCACTGATTACCAGAGGTCTGGCGGAGATCGCTCGGTTTGGCGAAGCACTTGGTGCACGATCTGCTACGTTTTACGGCCTCACAGGGCTTGGGGATTTAGTACTGACTGCAACCGGAGACCTCTCTCGCAACCGACAAGTCGGGCTTGAAATTGGTCGCGGTCGCTCCTTGCCAGATATTCTTGCCGGTGGCTTAACGGCAGAGGGGGCTCGCTGTGCGCAAGCGGTATTACAACGCGCCCGTGCATTAAAAGTAGACATGCCGATTACTCAGGCGGTATGTGAAGTTTTGTTTAACGGCGTCGCGCCTATCGACGCGGTGACGCGCTTACTGGCGCGCGAAGCAACGATGGAGTAAGTCTGATGCACCGAATCATCACATTGTGCAAAATAGCGCGCTTGGGCAACATATCCTATTTATTTGCGCTAATTTGTGTACTGCTGTTAAGCGGCCTATCAACCGCAGTCAACGCCCAGCAAGTGTGGCCACACGAGCGTGCAATCCATCTCATCGTGCCTTTTCCAGCCGGAAGCTCACCCGACCTTCTGGCACGTCTTTTGGCGACTCCACTGTCAAAGGCGCTGAATCAAAATATCATTGTCGAGAATAAACCGGGTGCCGGTGGCAATATCGGCACGCGTCTCGCCGCACGCGCCGCACCTGATGGCTATACGCTGCTCTATACGATCAATGGGCCGCTCGTTACGGCCGCAACGCTTTACAAAAAAACACTTGGATATGACCCTTTTAAAGATCTCGCGCCAGTCACACTAGTCGCCACGAGCCCGAACGTCCTGATCGTTAATGCCACGTTTCCGGCGCCCACACTCTCCGAGTTTGTTTCACAAGTCAAAGCAAAGCCAGGCGCAGCAAACTATGGGTCCGTCGGGCCGGGGAGCGCATCACATCTTGCGATGGAGCTCTTCAAGCACCAAGCGGGCATCGACCTCACGCATATCCCCTACCCTGGATTTCCTCAAGTAACGACAGCAATTGTTGGTCAAGATATCCAAGCTGCGTTCATGGTACCTGCCATCGCGATGACTCAAATCAAAAGTGGAAAGGTCAAAGCACTCGGCATCACGAGTCTGACTGAGGTGTCGGCACTGCCAGGGCTTGCACCACTAGCCAGTCAAGGTTTTCCGGGATTTGAGGCGATTTCCTGGAATGCAATTCTGGCCCCAGGCAATACGCCGCCTGCCATCATTGAGCGACTACAAAAGGAATTGTCTTTAATTATCCAAAGTGACGACATCAAGGCGAAGTTTGCCGCGCAATACTTTACGGCCGCTGGTTCCTCTCCTTTGGAGCTCACTCGGTTAATGCGAGAAGAAACGAGTCGCTGGGACGAAGTGATCGCAAGGCTGAAGCTATCGCTTGATTAAAGCGACCTCGATTTGCTTAGTTTGCGCCTGCATAGCCTTGCTGTCGCCAGGCTTCAAACACCATCACCGCGACAGCGTTCGATAGATTCAAACTTCGCTGCGTAGGCAACATAGGCAAGCGTAAGCGCTGCTCGGCTGGGAAGAGCGCCATCTGACTTGCCGATAGCCCTGCCGTTTCACGGCCAAAGACAAATACATCGCCGGGCTGATAGGCGACCTCACCGGCGTGACGCGTTCCCTTTGTGGTGATCGCAAAGACACGATCAGCGGGCGTCCCAATTACTGCGATCGCGTGCTCCAAACTATCATGCTGAGCAATCGGTTGCCAGTCGTGGTAGTCGAGACCTGCACGCCTAAGCTTCGCGTCATCGACAGTAAATCCTAAGGGCTTGACCAAGTGTAAGCGTGCGCCCGTGTTTGCACACAGCCGAATGACATTACCCGTGTTGGGTGGAATTTCAGGTTGGACAAGGATCACATGAAACATGGACGCTATTGTGCCAGAGCCGTCCTGTTGACGTCAGGCAGATAGGGGGCAGGCGTTTTCGCAGCAACCAGCCCAACGACTCCGCTAGCACCTCGCTGCAAGAGCGCCTCTGCCCCCGCCTCCAGCGTGCTTCCAGTTGTCATCACATCATCCACGAGCCCCACCCAAACAGGAGGTAACGGATATAAGCTCTGATAGAGCGTATGCGCACTTTTCTTGCGCGCAGCGCGACCCAGAGACTTTTGGCTGTCGCCGCTACGCATGCGTGTCAACCACAGCCGATTCACCGGCAAACGCGCGAGCCGCGAAAGCTCCACGGCGATTTCACACGCAGGATTAAATCCACGCCTCTGTGCAGCTTTAGAATCCGCGGGAATTGGAACGAGTGCGGCCAATCTAGGCAACCGCGTATCACTAGACTGCATTGCACCCCAAATGAGTCGCGCATAGAGCCCCGCGTGATGCAAGTGCCCGCCCTCCTTAAATATGCGCATTAAACGATCGCCCGGAGGGGCGTAACGCGTGGCGGCGACAACCATCAAACCGGCGCTTGTTCGATGGCACGTCGGATCACATCGCACCGCATTTCCGCACTGCTGACACAAATCACCCGCAGCGGATGACCAATCACACAAAGGGCACACTCCGCCTAAACAACGCCGAAACAGTTCTCGAATAGAGTACATTTTGATACCTCCAGCGATCATTGTCCGAATGCGCTGGTCGACTGTACACAAACTATGACTTCGCCATCCACACCTGCCCGATTGCCCATCGATCCGAAACATGTTGCTCTGCAATTTGCTCGGCGCGGGGATCTCTCGGACGCACAGTTTCTATACGCCGAAATCGCTCAACGGATGGATCAGCGGCTTAAATTGATTCGCCTTCAACCCGCAGAAATTTTGGATGCCGGCTGCGGTGCCGGCCAGCAACTCAGCCTGTTACATGCACGCTATCCGAATGCCCGGTACTGCGGACTGGATCAATGTGCGAGCTTACTCACACACGCGCAGCGTCGAGCACAAACCCAGTGGCCGCGCCGTGTACCCAATTGGGCGCTCAAGCTGACGGGGCGTACTGCGCCTGCCCGCTGGATCCAAGCTGATCTCGCCATGACAACTCTCGCCCCTGAGTCACTTGATCTTGTGTGGTCTAACCTGAGTCTGCACTGGCATCCCGCGCCACACGACGTACTCCAGGAATGGGGCAGGATATTGCGTCCGAACGGCTTGGTGTTTTTCTCCTGCTTTGGGCCTGCAACTTTAAAAGAGCTACGGCTTGCACTGGAAGTGGCAAACCTGCGTACGCGTACGCCAGACTTTGTTGATATGCATGACTTCGGAGATTTATTGGTTGAAAAGGGATTCTCCGATCCTGTCATGGACCAAGAGGTGCTCAACCTTACCTACGAGACACCAGAAAAACTTCTGGCGGATGTAAAAGCCTTAGGTGGAAATGCGGCAGTCGGACGTACCGCTGGTTTGGTGGGCAAAGCGTGGCGCACCCGACTAAGCGCTGCGCTTGAGTCACAGCGACAACCCGATGGTCGTATTCATCTGACAGTGGAGGTCGCTTACGGCCATGCCTGGCGAAGCGCTCTGCGCCGCACGCCGAGCGGTGAAACCCGCATCAGCGTGAGCGCGATCAGACGAAAATCAGCCGAAAAATGACTGGTAGGCCTTAAAGGCCATATACGTGGTCAAGCCAAACAGTAGAAACGCGAAAATGCGCTTTAAGGTTTTGACGGGAAGCTTATGTGCTGCCTTCGCGCCAACCGGTGCCAAAAGGACACTCACGGAACCCAACACCAACAACGCCGGCCAGTAGATGTAGCCAATCATTTCAGGAGGTAGACCTTCCTTACCCCAGCCCGACCACACATAGCCAATCGTATTCGCCAATGCAATAGGAAAGCCGAGCGCCGCAGATGTACCGACAGCCTGATGCAAGGGTACGTTGCACCAAAGCATAAAGGGTACCGAAATAAATCCACCGCCAGCACCTACTAACCCAGACACAAATCCGATTGTCCCGCCAGCCGCTACCGATCCTGCCGGACCGGGCATTTGGCGCGCAGCTTTCGGTTTCTTATCGCGCAACATCTGCAGCGCGGAATAACCTACAAAGATCGCAAAAAATAGGGCGAGCCATCCTGTTTTCAGCGCGGAAAATATCGCCCCACCAGATATCAAGCCACCTATTACGATCCCTGGAATCAAAAGCCTGACCAGATCCCATCGCACAGCGCCTTTGCTGTTATGCGCACGAACACTCGATACCGATGTAAATAAGATGGATGCCATCGAGGTTGCGATCGCAGTATGCACAATCAACTCAGGGGAAAGCTTTTGCCAAGTAAGTAGCAGGGTTAGAAATGGAACGAGCAACATCCCACCACCGATTCCTAGCAGTCCAGCAGCAAAGCCCGTGACACAGCCTAGAATGACTAGTGCGACAATAAATAGTGGATCCATGGCGTTGCTTGTTGCCTCAATGCTATAAAAGTGGCTCAGTATACTAACTGGAACTCTGTTGTGCCGGCTATCTCATTGCGCCATCACCTATCCTAACGAATACTCAGCATGAACTCTTTAGATACCGAAGTCTTACAAGTTGCCTTGGAGTGGCTACGCGAAGGGCACACCGTACATCTCGCGACGGTCGTACAGACATGGGGCTCCGCGCCTCGGCAGGCCGGCGCTATGTTGGCCGTGCGCAGAGATGGGCGCGTAGTTGGCTCTGTTTCCGGCGGCTGTATCGAAGACGATCTCATCGCCCGAGCACAAGCGGGGGAGTTACCCTCAAAGCCGGAATGGGCGCGATATGGGGTGTCTCAAGAGGAGGCTGCCCGTTTTGGACTGCCTTGTGGCGGCACGTTACGACTCGTCATTGAGCCTCTCGCACTCGAGGACTGGATTGCCCGAGTGGTTGAAGTTACCCAGGCGTCACAGCTCGTTGGTCGCTGGCTTGACATGACAACAGGCGCCTCAACGCTGACAGACGCGCGTCCAGGGCAACTGACCGAAGTCAATGAAGAGGGCTGTCACTTTGTGTACGGACCGCATTGGCGATTGTTAATCATTGGTGCGAACCAGACTGCTCAAGCGCTTGCACAGATTGCAACGATGTTGGAGTTTCAAGTGATCGTGTGCGATCCGCGAGAGGAATTTACCGCGGACTGGAATATGCCTGGCGTGTCGTTACAGCCTGGGATGCCTGATGACGCGGTGCTCGAAATACAAACCGATGCGCGCACCGCAATCGTCGCCATCACGCACGATCCGAAACTCGATGACATGGCGCTGCTCGAGGCGCTTAAATCCAAGGCATTTTATGTAGGGGCCCTCGGATCGTCACGCAATCAGGCCAAACGCCGTCAACGATTGCTAGATTTTGACTTGACCGAGGGAGATATCGCTCGCCTACACGGTCCAGTTGGGCTAGAGATTGGTAGCCGGACTCCCGCAGAAATTGCAGTGGCTGTGGGAGCACATTTGGTACAAGTTAGGCGCAAGCTTGAAGACGAGCGGGTCGCAGGTCTAAGCAATCCACCTAAACAATCTCGTTAAAAAAGATCGCTTGTCGCGTGATTAACCGCCGCGCTTACGCGACTCGATTCCAAGCTGTTTCAGCTTGCGGTACAGGTGTGTGCGCTCTAGCCCGGTCTTGTCCGACACACGTGTCATGCTGTGATTTTCACGAGCGAGATGATATTCAAAATAAACGCGCTCGAAAGCATCGCGCGCCTCGCGAAGCGGCAACTCCAAGGATATGTCCCCCAGCAAGCTTGGGTCAGCAGCTGGGCTGGCAACCTCCGGCACGACGGGCGCGACCACTTCGGCTACCTCTGGCACGACCGCTGGCGCTGCCGCGGGTGGTGTCGCTGGAATAAATGCACCACTGGCTGACTTGACGACAGGCAATCGACCCCGGGCCAAACCTGTGGAAATAGTCTTAAGTAGACGTTGCAACGTGATTGGCTTTTCAAGAAAGTCGATGGCACCGATACGCGTGGCTTCAACAGCGGTATCGATCGTTGCATGCCCACTCATCATGATCACAGGCATATCGAGCAATCCTTGCGACCCCCACTCTTTCAGCAGCGTGACGCCGTCTGTGTCTGGCATCCAAATATCCAACAGAACCAGGTCGGGTCGCATGCGCAGTCGAGCCGCACGCGCTTGCGCGGCGTTCTCCGCCAGCTCGATTGTGTGTCCCTCGTCGTAGAGAATTTCGGAAAGCAATTCGCGAATTCCGACTTCATCGTCGACAACTAAAATTCTTGCCATATATTTCTTATCACCTATTGCACACCCGCATTATCGTCATCTTACGACTTTCCGTCCACCGCGGAGGCGATCTGCGTCAATAAAATTGAAACGCGCGCCCCGCCTTCCTTACGATTCGAAATATCAATACGCCCTTGATGCTCATCCACAATCTTACGAACAATTGCCAACCCAAGACCTGTACCTTGGGCTTTCGTGGTGATGTAAGGCTCAAAAGCGCGCTGTAATATTTGTGCGCTAAACCCAGGCCCGTTGTCGGTGACGGTAAAACGGATGCCGGGCTGCTCCACTCCCTCACTCGGAGCCGACTCCACTCGCTGCGTCGTCACTTCAATCACTCCAGATTCCGGCTCATCCACTAAAGCATCACGTGCATTCGCCAGCAGGTTGTGCACAACTTGGCGTAATTGCGTCGGATCGCCTATCACCCAGGGCAAACCAGGCTCAAGTGAAACATTAAGATGCCAGGCGTGGTGTGCATCGCGAACCATGCCCTCGACGGGATCCCAACCGTACAGCCCCAACACCTCATCGACCAGCGCATTAAAATCAAGTGACACCATGACGACCGCTGGTTTACGGGCATACTCTTTGAAGTCATCCACCATGTGTTTGAGAGAGCCCACTTGATTGACGATGGTGTTCGTTGCGCGCTCTAAGAGTTGGGCGTCGGCAGGTTCAAGCTTGTGCGCAAGCTTCATCGCCAAGCGCTCAGCCGATAGCTGTATTGGCGTAAGTGGATTCTTGATTTCATGGGCAAGTCGACGCGCGACCTCTGCCCACGCGACGCTGCGGTTTGCCGAGATCACTTCACTAATATCGTCAAAAACCACCATATAGCCGTTGTCACTACCGTCCACGCGCAGTTGTGTGCCTCGCGCCAGCAATGTCAACGTATAAGATTCCGCGCCAACCCTCGCGTCCTCAAGCGTAATCTCAAACTGTTCCTGCCAATGCGAACGTTCGGAGCCGACTGCGGAATGCTCAGCGAATGCCTGCTTAATCCTGCGAGCAAAGTCAAGCATGCCATCCACCGTTTCAAGTGGCCGGCCCGGTGTTGAGCGCAGATCCACTTTAAGAATCATTTGAGCGCCATGATTGAATGTTGTTAACCGAAATTGCTCATCAAATACCAACACCCCCGCCGAAAGGTTCGAAAGAACAGTTTCTAAGTAAACGTTGGAGCGCTCCAGTTGGCTGCGATTCGTTTCAACCATGCGCCGGGCCTCACCCAACTGCCGCGTCATCGCGTTGAAAGAGCGCGTCAATTGTCCGACTTCATCCTTAGACGGCGGCTCTGGTAACGGACGAAAATCGCCAACGCTGACCGCCTGAGTCCCAGCCGCCAAAGCAAGCAAAGGACTGACTAATTTTTTCGAAAGATAAAGAGCAATCGTGATTGCAGCAAACACTGCAAGCAATAACGCTAAAGTAAGCGTGACGCCGAACAAATTACGCAAGCTCTGCCGCGATAGGGCTAGCTCCTGATAGTCACGATTTCCCTTTTGCACTTCACTTGCGTTCCGCGCAATGATTTCGGAGACCGGCTGCACAAGCTGTAGCCAGCGCGTTTCACCTGTTACGCCAAGCGCAGCATCCACACGCTCGGGGGTCGCGAGCGGCACAATGACACGCAATTGCAGCCCAGTTTGAGTCAATGCCGCACCCAGATCATCACTATCAGCGGCGGAATATCCCCGCGCTACACGCAACTGATTCATTACGCTCTGCGGCGGGAGCGTTGGCAATAGTGAACCAAGCTTATCCGTGGAGAAAGCAATCAATCGGCCCGCGCCGCTGAACACAAGCGCATCGATTGCAGTATTGGTCTCACGAAGACGCGTCAATGTCGCTGCAATATCTGAATCGGGCGTGTTGTTCAAAGCGGGTGCCATCGCGCGTGCGCGCGCCTCTAATTCCGCGAGCTGCGAGCTCAACGCTGAACGCGCCAACGTCAACCCAGACTCAAGTGCCGTATCAACCCGCACGTTGAACCATGATTCGATGGAGCGCGCCATGAATTGAATCGAAACGCCGTAGATCAAAGCACCCGGCAACACACCGATTAATGCAAAGGCAAGCGCGAAACGCGCTGTCAATCGGGCGCCAAACTGCCCACGTCTCAATTGCGCAATCAATCGGATCGTTAAAGCGACGACCCATATGAACAAAGCCAACGCGAGCGCGCCGTTGAGCCACAGCAATAAATCCTGATAGCGCGCAACAAGTGAGGCGTTACCTGTTGACCATGCGAGCAAAGCGAACAGACCAAAAGCGCTGAAAATACCAAGTACGAGTGCGATGCGCAAAACCGTATTCATTTCATTGGCTCCGCAGGTCGAATCGAAAAATCAAAAGCCGCCCAAGGGCTCGTCATTGACCACGCGCCCCGATTTCGCGCATCTAGCTGCAAAGGTCGTGCCATCTGACTGGTATCTAAGCGGATGCGCACCTTGCCTTCGTATTTCACATCGCGCTCGAAGCGATCTAGTGGGGAGATCGGCCAGCCCCGGACCTGCTTGATAACCTGTAGTGCATCTTCTTGGGTTGCCGCTGGCAAAAACAAATCGCCCGTTGCGACTCGCCATTGCTGCGTCAGGTTGTTATAAATCAAGCGTCTACTCAAGGTCTCCTGTACCAGAACTTTGTCAAACCACCACCATCTTGGAGCACTAATCTGGACGTCGTAGGTAAAGTAGAGCGGCACACCATGTTCGGCAGCTTCTAAGACGCTTCGACTCAGGTCGAGCGCCACGTCCAAATCCATCGTCAGTTGGCCATCTTGAGGGAGTGGTTCAATCCGCAAAATGCGAGCCTCGGAGGCTTGTACCGCGCTGATGGGCGTCAAGACAATACAAAGGAGCCATGTCGCCAGCAGGCGCCTGACAACTGTCCAATGTGTTGAGCGTACCGTCATCTTTAGTAGCGCCTACGTACGGCGAGTAAACAATGCGTAAAAAAATCCATCATGACCAGCGGGATGTCGGGCGTCAGGGCGAGACGGCAATAACTGTCCAGGGGCAGGCAAGCGCTGGGCTTGCGCATGCCGCTTAGCGAATAATTCTGCCTGCATTTCGCCCTCTTGGGGGAATATCGAGCAGGTCGCCATCAATAATTTTCCACTCGGCGCCACAACGCTCCAAAGCGCGTCGAGGATTTCTCGTTGCAACTTGGCCGTTTGCTGAACGTCACTCTCTCGTCGCAGCCACCGGATATCCGGGTGACGACTCACAATGCCGGAAGCCGTACAGGGCAAATCCGCGAGTACTGCATCAAAAGGCTTGCCATCCCACCATAGATGCGCGCGCGTCGCGCTCTCGGCTACGAGTCTGACCTTAGGTGTCAGCAACTTGAGACGTTCTAGGTTTTGCTCTACACGTTTCATCCGGGACGGATCAACGTCCAGCGCGGTCAACTCAACATCGGCTAACTCGAGCAAGTGCGCTGTCTTTCCACCTGGCGCAGCGCAGGCATCGAGCACACGCATACCGTCGCGCACTTCAAGCAACGGGGCCGCAAGCTGGGCGCCAGCGTCTTGGACAGACCACCAGCCCTGGGCATAACCTGGCAAAGTTGTAACTGGGCGGGGTACATCTAGGACGATACCCACCTCGCCAAAGGGCGTGGCGCGAATCTGTTCCTGCGCAAAAGCCTCCAAAACGGCCTCGCGTGCAATTGCTCGGATGTTCACACGCAAGGTCAGAGGCGGATGCGAGTTCGCCGCATCCAGTAATTGCTCCCATTGCTCGGGATACGCCTTCCGCAAAGCATCAACCCACCACCGGGAATGATTAAAGCGAACCTCAGGTTCATCAGCGGTGTCTGCGAGTACAGCCGCGCGCTCGCGTTGAAAGCGTCGCAATACCGCATTGACCAGCCCCTTAAACGAGGTCGTGGCGCGCTGTAACTGGGTTGCCTGGACGGCCTGATCCACTAGGGTATGTGCGGCATAAACAGGTGTGCCTGGCTCTGGCACTTTGTCCTCTGCCCGAATGGATGTCTCAAGCAACAACAAACTCAAGCCAACCAGTGCGTTCAAGGTCGCATTGGGCGGCTCACGCTCAAGAAGGGTGTGACGCAAACCCATCGCTTGGCCCCAATTACGCATCGCAAAAAAACTCAGTGCTTGCGCAGAAGGCCGAACAGCGGATGGAAGTGCTGCGAGCGCCTCCGTGAGTGACTGCCCAGACTCGACACCAGCGATTGCGCTAGCTGCAGCCAGCAGGGAATGAGATAAAGCAGGAGCGGGGGTGTTCATAATTGGATTGTAGGGGCTTTACATGCTGCTGCGGGGGCGCTGCGCAAGGTAAAATCTGTGTCTCTCTCACACGGGTGCAAACCCGTCAGGCGGCACATCATGTCATCCCCAAAAGTCGGTTTTGTGAGCCTTGGCTGTCCCAAGGCACTTGTAGATTCTGAGCGCATCCTCACGCAATTGCGCACCGAGGGCTATCAGATCGTTCCTGATTACGATAATGCAGACGTCGTGGTCGTGAACACCTGCGGGTTTATCGATAGTGCTAAAGCCGAATCGCTTGATGCGATTGGCGAAGCCATCGCGGAAAACGGTCGCGTCATTGTGACGGGTTGCATGGGGGTTGAAGAGTCGGTCATTCGGACAGCGCACCCAAGTGTGTTAGCCGTTACCGGCCCCCAACAATACGAGCAAGTCGTTCGCGCAGTCCACGAAGCGGCGCCTCCAAGCTCCACACACGACCCTTTCACCGATTTGGTGCCGCCGCAAGGGATCAAACTCACCCCACGTCACTACGCGTACTTAAAAATATCCGAAGGTTGTAACCATCGCTGTAGCTTTTGCATTATCCCGTCGATGCGTGGCGATTTAGTCAGTCGTCCTGTTGGAGATGTGCTTGACGAAGCGCAACGCCTTGCACGGGCAGGCGTAAAGGAGTTACTGGTTATTTCACAGGACACCAGCGCCTATGGCGTAGACGTTAAGTACCGGAGCGGTTTCTGGAACGGTAGGCCCGTCAAAACTCGGATGACCGAGCTTTGCTCAGCGCTTTCTGAGTTGGATATTTGGGTCAGGTTGCACTACGTCTATCCGTACCCAAGCGTCGACGAGGTCATCCCCCTGATGGCGCAAGGCAAGATTCTTCCTTACCTGGATATCCCGTTTCAGCATGCGAGCCCACGCATCTTGAAGGCCATGAAACGTCCTGCCTTCGAAGACAAAACGCTTGCACGCATACATCGGTGGCGGCAAGAATGCCCGGACCTGACGCTACGCTCAACGTTTATTGTCGGGTTTCCTGGCGAAACCGAAAGTGACTTCCAATACCTGCTCGACTGGATGTCTGAGGCACAACTAGATCGCGTTGGCTGTTTTCAATATTCGCCCGTCGAAGGCGCGCCCGCTAATGCGCTTGAGGGCGCCGTGCCGGACGAGGTCAAGCAAGAGCGCTGGGATCGATTTATGGCACATCAACAAGCCATCTCCACCGAGCGTCTCGCGCGCCGCGTGGGCAAAGAAATTGAAGTATTGATCGACGAGGTGGATGAAGACGGCGCGATCGGCCGCTCTAGCGCAGATGCGCCCGAAATCGATGGCTGTGTCTATGTAGACAGTGAATCGGCACTCAAACCTGGCGATAAAGTACGTGTACGCGTGACGGACTCTGATGAGTACGATCTTTGGGCAGAACATCTCCAGTCTTAATCATTCGCCATATGACACTTCGCGTAGGATTTGCCGGCACACCAGAGTTCTCGCGCCTCGCGCTACGTGCGCTTCTTGAAGCGAGCTATGAAGTTCCTTTGGTGCTCACACAGCCTGACCGCCCATCGGGGCGCGGACTCAAACTCACGCCCAGCGCCGTCAAGCAACTGGCTGTTGAGCACGGGTTGGCCGTCGCACAGCCTCGCAGCTTACGCTTGGATGGAAAATATCCAGAAGACGCCGCATCTGCCCGTAACGCCCTGCAGGAAGCCGCGCTCGACGTACTCGTCGTCGCTGCCTACGGATTGATTTTGCCAAGCTGGGTGCTGACCACGCCTCGCTATGGCTGCTTGAATATTCACGCTAGCGTCTTGCCTCGCTGGCGCGGAGCGGCTCCGATTCAACGCGCCATCGAGGCAGGCGACACATACACAGGTGTCACCATCATGCAAATGGACGAGGGCCTCGATACAGGCGATATGCTGTTGGAAGAACGCGTCGCCATTACATCAGACGACACCGCGGCATCCCTACACGACAAGCTTGCCCAAGTCGGCGCAAAGCTGATCGTCGAGTCATTGACTCGTCTGACGCAAGGCACACTCACACCTCAACCGCAACCCTCTGACGGTGTGACCTATGCAGCCAAGTTAGATAAGGCGGAAGCCGCGCTTGATCTCAGCCTAGACGCGCAGACGCTCGCGCGGCGAATTCGCGCTTTCAATCCAGTGCCCGGCGCAACCTTGCGCTTACCCGGTATTGATGAGCCCGTGAAAGTTTGGCTTGCGCAGGCGATTGACGCCGACTCCAAGCACCTTGCCCCACCACAGATGGCTGCTACGCACGAACCCGTGCTCGCGCACGTACGCTCAGCGTCGGCAGACGGCATCGACATTAACACCGGTCGCGGCACTCTTCGCTTGCTGGAACTGCAGCGTGCAGGTGGCAAACGCCAAACCGCCGCTGTATTTATTTCTGGCTGGCCTTGGGCTCGCGCAACTTAAGAATCAAAATTGTCAGTGCCAACACAAAAGTAATGCTGTTTGCAAAAATCAACGGCATCGACTCAACCAACAAGCCGTAAATCAACCACAGCGCGATCCCAGACGTGAACATGACGTACATCGCGAGTGAAATTGATTTCGTATCGCGAGTGCGAATCGTCTTAATCGTTTGAGGAAAAAAAGCAGCCGTTGTCAAAAACGCTGCAATATAGCCGAGAACTTCAGGATGAAACACGTTGGGCTACACGCGCTCAAGCTCGCGCTGCTCTTTGCGCAGCCGCGCTTTGAGTCGCGTTTGTTTAAGCATTGACAGATGTTGCACAAAAACTTTGCCGTTTAGATGATCGATCTCATGTTGGACGCAGACGGCTAATAGACCATCGGCATCAAATTCATAAGGATTGCCCTCTAGGTTCAGTGCGCGAACGCGAACGCGTGCAGGTCGATCGACTTCGTCGTAAACCCCAGGGACGGATAAACAGCCCTCTTCATAGGTATTCTGATCATCACTCGCCGAAATAATTTCTGGATTGATCAATACGCGTAGATCATTTTTTTCTTCACTGACGTCGATCACCACTACGCGCTCATGCACATCCACTTGGGTCGCAGCTAAGCCAACGCCAGGCGCTTCGTACATGGTTTCCGCCATATCGGCGACCAGTTGGCGAATGCGCTCGTCTACAACCAATACGGGCTTGGCAACTTTATGTAAGCGCTTGTCGGGGTAATGCAGGATGGTCAGTAGGGCCATAAGTTTCTGTGTAATTACTAACGCTGAGTCATCACTCGATTTTAATTTAATACTGAAGCATTTTCTAATAGTTGTTTTAAATCTGAGGGATAGCTCACAATGCCCTGGACAAAGCTGTCCGAGATTCCACGCAACTCACCGGAACCCATGTCAAACTTTCGGGCATGCATGACTCAGCCCTACTGACTTCGCAGCACGCATGGCTTCGACTTAGTTTTGAGCCCGGAATCGGTCCTATCCTAGCCAATAGACTGCTACGCCGTTTCCCCGACCCCCTCGCCATCTATCGAAGCACGCCGGAAATACTTAGCACCCTCGTGCCAAGGGCACGCGCCATACAACTGACGCGACCAACCTCTAAAGACCTACTAACAGCGATTGATCAGGCCCTGCGCTGGTCGTCCGATCCCGGTCACAGCCTCTTAACACCGGATCAACCAACGTATCCCGCAGTTCTGCGTCACACTGACGACGCGCCTGTCGTCCTATACGCCAACGGAAATCTCGAGCGGTTAACGACAAACTGCCTAGCGATCGTTGGCACGCGACACCCAACAGCAGATGGCATGGCCAATGCGCAGGCCTTTGCCTTTAGCCTAGCCAAACGCGGCTGGTGCATCGTAAGTGGATTAGCGAACGGCATCGACGGGGCAGCACACCAGGGAGCGCTTAAAGCGGGTTTGCGTGCAGCCTCCACAGTCGCTGTACTCGGAGCTGGAATCGATACGATTTATCCCCGTACGCACACGAGACTCGCACAAGAAATTGTGGCGCAAGGGGGACTCTTGCTGTCAGAGTTTGAACTAGGCGCTGCGCCCATCGCAGCCAACTTCCCAAGACGGAACCGCTTGGTTGCAGGCCTTACCCGCGGCACACTGGTCATTGAAGCGGCGCTTAAAAGTGGCTCGCTTATCACCGCACGATTGGCTGCAGATTTGGGGCGAGAAGTTTTTGCGCTTCCTGGCTCGATTCACTCCCCACTTAGTCGAGGACCTCATGCACTTATTCAGCAGGGAGCAAAACTTGTCACTTGCGCTGATGACATCCTACAAGAACTCGGTAGTTGGCAGCAGCTACCATTCATACACCAGCCATCTGACGCAACCGACCAACGCTCACCCACGTCCCCGCTCTGGGACGCAATCGGCTACGATCCCATTACGGAAGACACGCTACAACAGCGCACGGCAGTTAGTACGACAACGCTTCACGAAGCACTCCTCGATCTCGAGCTCGCTGGCTATATCCAGCGCCACTCTGATGGTCGCCTCAGTCGAATGCCTTGCTAGGTACCAACCAAATTGAGTCAAGACCTATGGTTCAAACGAATGTGTACAAAGTGATTGCTCTCTTGGTACTGACAATATTTTTTTTCAGCGCGCCACACGCCTCGCATGCTCAAGCGTGCAATGCCGCCGTGCAGAGTGATGACGCTCTGCGTTACACACCGCAAACCATCGAAGTACCGCGAGCGTGCAAGGACTTTACCGTCACACTTACTCACAGTGGACGCCTACCCTTGTTAGCTATGGGCCATAACTGGGTCTTGGCAAAACAGTCCGACATGGCGGGCGTAGCACGCACCGGAATGCTGGCAGGCGCAGACAACCAATATGTCGATCCAACCGATCGGCGAGTCATCGCACATACTAATGTCATCGGTGGTGGCCAAACCACTTCCGTCAGCTTCGACGTGTCCGCATTACAAGCAGGCGAAACGTACGCCTTCTTTTGTACATTCGCTGGTCACTCACCCGTGATGCACGGCACGTTGGTCTTACAGTAACCTAGCCTCGCGAACCAAAGATCGCAGACCCAACTCGAATCTCCGTTGAGCCCTCTTCGATCGCAATTTCAAAATCGCCGCTCATCCCCATCGACAGGCGATCGAGCGAAACGCCAGCGATGGCTTCTTGGCGAGCACGTTCTTGCAACTGTTTAAGTTGAGTAAAACAAGCACGAACGGCTTTCGTGTCCTCGGACAGCACGGCCATCGTCATCAGACCCTGCACCCGCAAGGTTTGGTAATTTGCGATCTGCCGTAAAAACTTGAATAAATCACTGGGCTCAAGTCCCGATTTGGTCTCTTCCGGTGACGTTTTGACCTGCACCAGCACATCAATGGCGCGCCCCTCTTGCTGCAGCCGTCGCTCAAGCGCCTCTGCCAAATCGAGTCGATCTAAAGACTGCAGCTCATGCGCAAACTTTGCAACTTCTTTGGCTTTATTCGTTTGAAGATGGCCAATAACGACCCATTGCACACCGCACTCCGCTAAGAGCGGCGCTTTTTGTGCGATTTCTTGGGTGCGATTCTCCCCAAATCTTGTGAAGCCTAAATCAATCGCTTCACGAATCGCGGCGACATCAAATGTTTTACTGACAGGTAAAAGCGTGACCTCCGAAGGATCACGCCCGGAGCGCGCGCACGCTTGATCGATTCTGTTGCGAATCTGGGCGACCCGATCGGCCATCGTAGTGCTGTGATTTGGCATGGCATTCAGTCTGCTTTTCGATATGTATATGTTACGACATCATCTTGACGCACCGTCGTGGTGCCTCACGAACAGAAACGAGTCCACGAAACGAAAGCCGCACCACTTTAGCGCATGAAACGCGTGCTTAACGCGGAGCATTCGTGCGCAAAGCGCTTCAACCGCGCTCAACATTGCGTTTTAAAGCTGGCACGGGTCTTGCTTTGGATGTTTCAGCATAGCCGCCTCTTCACCCAGGACGATATGCGGCCCCCCTCAGCGCGGCAAAACCGGCGCTTAACTTAGGAGTTTTGAAATGAAACGTAGATTAGCTCTGAAACAACTCACCGCAGCCAGCCTTTTAGCCATGTGTGGCGTCATGCCCCAAGCCTTCGCACAAGAAACCATCAAGGTCGGTATTTTGCACTCCTTGTCAGGGACGATGGCCATTTCAGAGACGTCACTCAAAGACGTTGCGCTGATGACAATCGAGGAAATTAACGCTAAAGGCGGTGTGATGGGCAAAAAACTCGAGCCCGTCATCGTCGATCCGGCCTCGAACTGGCCACTGTTCGCTGAAAAAGCGCGTGAGCTGATCGCTCAAAACAAAGTGTCTGTGGTGTTTGGCTGCTGGACCTCCGTATCACGCAAGTCGGTACTGCCTGTATTTAAAGAACTCAATAGCCTCTTGTTCTACCCCGTGCAGTATGAAGGTGAAGAGCTCGAGAAGAACGTGTTTTACACAGGCGCAGCACCAAACCAGCAAGCAATTCCAGCCGTTGAATACCTGATGAGCGCCGACGGCGGCGGTGCAAAGCGCTTTGTATTGTTGGGTACGGACTACGTATACCCACGGACAACAAACAAAATCTTACGCGCGTTCCTGCATTCCAAGGGCGTAAAAGATAGCGACATCGACGAGGTCTACACTCCGTTTGGTCACTCAGACTATCAAACCATCGTTGCCAACATTAAGAAGTTCTCTGCTGGCGGCAAGACCGCTGTGATCTCCACAATCAACGGTGATTCGAACGTGCCCTTCTACAAAGAGCTCGGCAATGCTGGCTTGAAAGCAACCGATGTCCCAGTCGTGGCGTTCTCTGTCGGTGAAGAAGAGCTGCGTGGCGTAGATACCAAACCTCTCGTTGGTCACTTGGCTGCCTGGAACTACTTCCAATCAATTAAGAACCCAGTCAACGCTGACTTTGTTGCGAAGTGGAAAGCGTACGCAAAGGCAAAGAATCTGCCCAACAACGCCACCGCTGTTACAAACGATCCAATGGAAGCGACTTACGTTGGTATCCACATGTGGAAACAAGCTGTCGAACAGGCCAAATCGACGGACACCGACAAAGTGATCGCCGCAATGGGTGGACAGAAGTTCACTGCGCCTGATGGCTTCACGATCGAAATGGACAAGACGAATCATCACCTGCACAAGCCCGTCTACATCGGCGAAATTCAGGCCGATGGTCAGTTCAGCATCGTGTGGAAGAGCAAGGGTCCAATCCGTGCACAGCCATGGAGCCCCTTCATTGCCGGCAACGAAGGCAAGCAAGGCCTGTAATTCTATATTATGAGACTGTCACGACATGTGTTTGAATTTTCCTTCATGGACAAAATGTTTGCTCGCGCTTTTGCTAGTGTTGCCTCTGCATACCGTATCAGCTGCGGATTTGTTGGATCGGCAAATACTGGCCGGATTAGCGGGCGACAGCAACGACGAGAAGGTAACTTCGATCACAGCGCTGGGACAGCTCTCTACCCCAGGCGCAGCCAAAGTGTTGGCTGCACTGGGGAGTGGCAACGTTCTGATTGCCTCTGACGGAACGGTTTTACTTGATATTGGTAACAATCAAGTTCTAAACCCAAGCACCGGCGAAACGTCTGCCACACCTCCGGGTGCGCAGACATTTACGCTGAATAACAGATTAAGGCGCGCGCTCCAGTCTGCTCAAGCAAGCTCTGAACTATTCTCGGCTGACCGCAACACGCGTCTCTTAGCAGCGGGACGTTTGCAAAAAGAGGCCGATGCGTCTCGCGCCCCAATGATCGAACGAGCTCTAGAAACCGAAAAAGATCCGCAAGTTAAACAAGCACTTGAGACCGCACTGGCGAGTGCGGCAATCAAAAGCGATGATCCCAAGCAACGCTTGAAAGCAGTCGTCACGCTTGGCGAGAGTAAAAACGCAATATTCAAATCACAACTGGTCGCAATGATCACACCATCTGCGGACGGAAAGTTTGTAGAAGGCGACCCACAGATACGAGCCGCCGCTAAGACCGCGCTCGCCCAAATCGAACGTCAAGAAACGCTTGTCAGCTGGGTAGGCAATCTATTCTTCGGAGTCAGTCTCGGCAGTGTGTTACTGCTCGCCGCTTTAGGGTTAGCCATCACATTTGGACTAATGGGCGTCATTAATATGGCCCATGGCGAACTCCTGATGATCGGCGCCTATGCCACCTACGTCGTACAAGCGCTCTTCAAACAATGGTTTCCCGCATGGATCGACTGGTATGTGCTTGCAGCACTACCCGCTGCATTTTTTGTTACTGCACTCGTTGGAATGGCGCTTGAACGAACTGTTATTCGCTGGCTTTACGGCAGACCACTTGAGACACTGCTAGCCACCTGGGGCATCAGCCTGATGCTAATGCAGGGTGTTCGCAGCATTTTTGGCGCGCAAAACGTCGAAGTCGCCAATCCTAGTTGGATGAGTGGGGGTCTCACGCTCTTTGGCACTCTAACGCTAAGCTACAACCGAATTGTGATCGTGGGTTTCGCGCTTTGCGTTGTCGTCGCAGTTTGGTTTGTACTTAATTTCACACGTCTCGGCTTATTCGTCCGCGCGATCACGCAAAATCGGCGTATGGCAGATTGCGTAGGGGTGCCGACCGGACGCGTAGACATGCTGGCTTTCGGTCTCGGCTCGGGCATCGCCGGGCTCGCGGGCGTGGCCCTGTCTCAACTTGGAAACGTTGGACCAGACCTTGGTCGAAGCTACATCGTTGATTCGTTCATGGTGGTTGTATTGGGTGGCGTTGGACAACTGGCTGGGACCGTTGTCGCTGCGATGGGGCTGGGCGCACTCAACAAAATAATCGAACCCTTCTGGGGCGCCGTCATCGCAAAAATTGCCATCCTTTTATTTATTGTCCTGTTTGTGCAAAAGCGTCCGCAAGGTTTGTTCGCGCCAAAAGGCAGGAGCGCAGAATGAGCACTCTACCGATGACGACAGCACTCTATGCTTCAAACAATCGACTCTACTCGGCCAAAGCTTGGAGCGCCATCAGCCTTGTGGTTGTGATTTTCGCAGCGCTTCCCGCACTGAATCTGATCTTTCCCGTTGGCCACCCACTGCATGTTTCAGCGTTTGTGATTGCGTTGATCGGAAAATTTATCTGCTATGCCATGGCAGCGCTTGCCTTGGATTTAGTGTGGGGCTACACCGGAATTTTGTCCTTAGGCCATGGATTATTTTTTGCGCTTGGCGGTTACGCACACGGCATGTATCTCATGCGGGCAGCCAAGCCATCGCCCGATATCGTTCCAGATTTCATGACTTTCCTGAGCTGGAAGACATATCCATGGTTCTGGTCTTTTACGGAACACTTTTGGTATGCGGCACTACTCGTCGTCGTCGTCCCAGGATTACTCGCATTTCTTTTTGGCTATTTCGCTTTTCGCTCACGCATCAAGGGTGTCTATTTTTCAATCATCACGCAGGCGCTAACCTTCGCAGCGATGCTGCTGTTCTTCCGAAACGAGACGGGCTTTGGCGGTAACAACGGCTTCACTGACTTCAAAAAAATTCTAGGCTACGACATCACGTCCACCAACACACGTGCCGTTTTGTACTGGGTCAGCTTAGCGACATTATTCGGTGCGCTAGTGCTCAGTCGTGCGATTACCCAGTCCAAGCTCGGACGCGTACTGACCGCGATTCGTGACTCGGAAGGGCGGTTACGCTTCCTTGGATACGAGCCGCTTGGCTTCAAACTATTTATTTGGACGTTCTCCGCAATGCTTTGTGCAATTGCGGGAGCACTATATGTACCCCAAGTCGGCATCATCAATCCCGGCGAAATGTCGACAGAAAACTCCATCGAAATGGTGATCTGGGTGGCGACAGGTGGGCGTGGCACACTGATCGGCCCCATCATCGGCGCTGGTGTGATCAACGGACTAAAAACTTGGTTCACCAGCGTGTTTCCCGAGTTTTGGCTCTATGCACTCGGTCTAATCTTTGTCTTGGTGACATTGTTCTTGCCCCAAGGACTAGTCGGCCTCGCACGCCAGGTGAGCCAGCGTTTGAAAGGAGAAAAAGCATGAGCCTCGATTCAAACGTATCGACGGTGGCCGAAGACGTCCACGGATCAGGCGGCACTGCCTCCTACGGACGAATTAAACCGACGGGCGTCGATACAACCCACGGCGCAATTTTGTACTTGGAATCCATTAGCGTTGTCTTTGATGGCTTTCGTGCACTGAATGATCTGTCGCTCGATATAGGCGTGGGCGAACTACGCTGCATCATCGGTCCGAACGGCGCTGGCAAGACAACGATGATGGACGTCATCACCGGCAAGACCAGACCAACCTCAGGTACCGCCTTTTTTGGCCAGAGCATTGATCTCACCAAAATGAACGAAGCCCAAATCGCAGATGTCGGTATCGGTCGCAAGTTTCAACGCCCCACCGTTTTTGAACAGCACACCGTGTTCGAAAACCTCGAATTGGCGATGAAGACGAATAAACGGGTGCGTCCAACGCTATTCGCACGACTAAACAGTACCCAGCGCGACAAGATTGCAGCAACGCTTGATCTGTTGCGCCTTAGCAATGAGGCGCAACGGCCTGCTGGCTTGCTCTCTCATGGACAAAAACAATGGCTAGAGATCGGCATGCTGTTGATGCAAGAGCCTTTGCTATTACTCCTTGATGAGCCCGTGGCCGGAATGACCGATGCGGAGACTGAGCGAACAGGCGAATTATTGAATGACCTGCGCGGCAAACATTCACTTGTTGTCGTTGAGCACGATATGGACTTTGTGAACCAGATCGCGCAAGGAGGCAAGGTGACCGTGTTGTGCGAAGGATCTGTCTTAGCCGAAGGGACGATGGCACAAGTTCAAGCCGATCAAAGAGTCATTGAAGTGTACTTGGGACGCTAATCATGCTGGACGTGCAAAAAATCGATCAGTTTTATGGCAGCAGCCACACCCTAAGAGGGGTCTCGCTGACGGTCAATCGCGGCGAGTGCATGGCCTTACTCGGTCGTAATGGTGTGGGCAAAACAACCCTGCTGAAGTGCCTGATGGGCGTTCAATCTATCGCTTCAGGAAGCATCAGTTTCGAGGACACAGACATCAGCAAGCTCGCACCACATGCACGCGCAAAGCTTGGAATGGCGTACGTCCCACAGGGTCGTGAGATTTTTGCGCGCCTCACGGTCGAAGAAAATATCCTGATGGGAATGGCTACCAAATCCAGCCGTGAGGCGCGCAACATCCAGGAAGATATCTTTGAACTTTTCCCGGTTTTACGCACCATGCTCTCGCGTCGAGGTGGTGACCTATCGGGCGGTCAGCAACAACAACTCGCGATAGCACGCGCGCTGGTTGCACAGCCCAAGCTCATCATATTTGACGAACCTACAGAGGGCATTCAGCCCTCCATCATCAAAGACATTGGCCGTGTCATCAATTTGCTGCGCAACCGTGGCGACATCGCTATTTTGCTGTGCGAGCAATACTTCGATTTCGCCCGCGAACTTGCTGACCGCTTTGTCGTTCTTTCCCGCGGTGAAGTCGTCGCAACCGGCGACCGCGCCGCAATGGACAGCGACGAAGTCAAGCGTCATCTGTCGGTGTAAACAGCGAGCCTGACATATCGCCGCCTTCTGAGTTGGCTGTGGGCATGCGCCTTGGCACGTGACATTTGGGGCAAGCCGCGCCACCCGCTAAAGATGGCGCAGTGTCAGCTCCGCATGTCTGAGGCCCGTAGGGCCGAGTTCGGAGCAGACGCGCCAGCTAGCGGGTTGCGAGGGAAGTGGGCAAAGCCCACCCGCCCCAGTCACGTGCCAAGGCGCATGCCCACAGCCAACTCAGAAGGCGGCGAGCCCCCCCCCAAACCACCCCCCCCACTAAACAAGACACCCCCCAACCCGGACCCCCCGCCCCCCCCCAAACCCCCCCACCAACAGGCTAACGAAAACC
>JACCDW010844945.1_pt1 | contig 30333 bp, 26 predicted proteins | sample 7449781 | NCBI WGS metagenome assembly JACCDW01 (sample SAMN15323449, study PRJNA562643) | freshwater metagenome | isolation source: river surface water | place: USA:Blue River Watershed | collected 2017-08-18
GCCATGGTTTTGAGGCCGGTGACCGCGTTGTATTTGTCGATCTGGTCGGTCGCATCGCTGCGGTTGGCGATCACACCGCCCAAACGCACGTTGTAGTTTTTGGCCTTGGCACCGATGGCTTGCACGATGCGGTTCATGGCAAAAATCGAATCGAAATCGTTGGCCGTCACGATGAGTGCGCGGTCGGCGTGTTGCAGAGGGGCCGCAAAACCGCCGCACACCACGTCACCCAACACGTCAAAAATCACCACATCGGTGTCTTCCAGCAGGTGGTGTTCTTTCAGCAATTTGACGGTTTGACCCACCACATAGCCACCACAGCCCGTGCCCGCAGGGGGGCCACCGGCTTCCACGCACATCACGCCGTTGTAGCCTTTGAATACAAAGTCATCGAGGCGCAGCTCTTCGGCATGAAAGTCCACCGTCTCGAGCGCGTCGATCACGGTGGGCATGAGTTTTTTGGTCAGGGTGAAGGTCGAGTCGTGTTTGGGGTCGCAGCCAATTTGCAACACGCGTTTGCCCAATTTGCTGAACGCCACGGACAAGTTCGACGAGGTCGTGCTTTTGCCAATGCCGCCTTTGCCATAAACGGCAAACACTTTGGCGTTGCCAATCTTGACGGTGGGGTCCATCTGAACCTGCACGCTGCCCTCGCCATCGGCCCCACGGACCTTTTGGATGCGGTTCACCGGAATGCTGGTGGTTTCGATCATGCGGGGAGTCCTTCCTGTATGCCTTCAAGGCGATCTTCAAGTTCTTCACCGGCACGCAGCAGCGCTGTCATGGTCTCGGCGTCGGGTTGCCAATACTGGCGGCGCGTGGCCTCCAGCAGGCGGTTGGCCACTTTGGCCGATGCGGTGGGGTTGAGCTGCGCCATGCGTTCGCGCATGGCGGGGTCGAGCACAAAGGTTTGCGCCAGTTGTTGGTACACCCAAGGCTGCACTTGCCCTGTGGTGGCCGACCAGCCCATGGTGTTGGTGAGGTGCGCTTCGATTTGGCGCACGCCTTCGTAACCGTGTTGCAGCATGCTTTCGTGCCACTTGGGGTTGAGCATGCGGCTGCGGGTTTCCAGGGCCACTTGCTCGGTCAGGCTGCGCACCACGCCATCGCCTTGGGTTTGGTCGCCAATGAACACGGGCGGAGCTTCGGCGGCGTTGCCATCGCGTTGGTGTTTGGCCTGCAAGACAGCTCGGCTGATGCCCCCCAAGGTGTCAAAGTAGGTGTCGATGCTGGTCACGCCCAGCTCGACCGAGTCGAGGTTTTGGTAAGTCAGCGACACACTGGCCAAGGCGCTTTGCAGCACCGAGGTGTTGCGCACGGGCCGGCCTTCGCGGCCATAGGCAAAGCCCTTGCGTTGGGTGAAGGCGTCGCCGAGTTCGTTTTCGTCTTCCCAGCAGCTGCTGTCAATCAGGTGGTTGATGTTGGCGCCATAAGCACCTTCGGTGTTGCCAAACACCCTCAGCGATGCGCACTCAATATTGCTGTCTTGGTGCTCGGCCAGGTAAGCCAGCGCGTGTTTGCGCAGGTAGTTTTGTTCAGGCGGCTCATCGGCGCTGGCGGCTAAGAAGGAGGCCTCGGCCAAGAGCCGAATTTGCATGGGCAACAAATCGCGGAAGATGCCCGACAAGGTGATCACCACATCGATGCGCGGCCGACCCAGTGTGCTGAGTGGCAACAACTCGGCACCGGCCAGACGGCCGTAGCTGTCAAAGCGCGGGGCCGCGCCCATCAAGGCCAGAGCCTGGGCCAAGGGGCCGCCCTCGGTTTTGAGGTTGTCGGTGCCCCACAACACCATGGCCACGGTTTCGGGCAAGGCTTGGTGGTCTTTTTGGTAGCGGGCCAGCAGTTTTTCGGCTTGGCGTTGGCCATCACGCACCGCAAATGCCGAGGGCATGCGAAACGGATCGAGGCCATGCAGATTGCGCCCGGTTGGCAAGACATCGGGGTTGCGAATCAAATCGCCGCCGGGGGCGGGTTGCAAATAGCGGCCATCCAAGGCGCGCATCAGGCCTTGCATTTCGTGGTCTTCGCCCAGCAGCCGGTTGCTGCGCACCAATTGCCGCAAGCTCTCGGATGGTGCAGTGGAGGAGTCGCTGGATGCCGACTTCAGATCGCCATGCTGGGCTTGCAATTGGGCTTCTGTTGCACCGTCGACCAAGGCTTCCATCAGGGCGCTGTGGTCGCGGGTGTTGAGGCCCATGGCATCGGCCATGACTTTGAGGGTGCCCAAGCGTTGTTCGCGTGTGGGCGTTTGCCCCATGACGTGCAGGCCTTCAGGAATGAGCGCGTATTCGAGCTCCAGCAATTGGTTTTGCAATTGCTCAATCCATGCAGCCGATGCGGCTTCGCTGGCCGCGACGGGTTGTGCAGGCACCGCCAGGTCGATGCTGCGCGCTTGTTCGTGGATGAGCTCGGTCAAACTGGCGCGGTCCAAGGCTTGGTCGGGGCCCAGTTGTTGCCAGCGTTCAATCGATTGTTGCAAGCTGACCAGCTCTTTGTACAAGCCCGAATGGGTGAGGGCCGGTGTCAGGTAGCTGACCAAAGTGGCGGCGCCGCGGCGCTTGGCCAGTGCCCCTTCCGAGGGGTTGTTGGCGGCATACAAATACACATTCGGCAAAGCGCCAATCAGGCGGTCGGGCCAGCATTGCGCCGACAAGCCGGTTTGTTTGCCTGGCATGAACTCCAAGGCTCCGTGGGTGCCAAAGTGCAGCACCGCATCGGCGGCATAGTCGTCGCGCAGATAGCGGTAAAACGCGCTGAAGGCGTGGGTCGGTGCGCAGCCGGTTTCAAACAACAAGCGCATCGGGTCGCCTTCGTAGCCAAAACCCGGTTGCACCGTGACCACCACTTGGCCAAAGGCCGCACCCAAAACGAACAGCGATTGGCCATTCGTCAGGTGCTTGCCCGGGGCAGGGCCCCACTGCGCTTCAATGTCCTTGAGATAGCGTTCGTGTTGCACATGGTGCGCCGTGTCCATGGCGTGCAACACATTGGCCTGCGTGCCGTATTGGCTGGCGTTGCCTTGCAACAGACGCTGGCGCAAGTCGTCCACGCTGTCGGGCATCTCGACGCGGTAACCCTCGAGCTGCAAGCGTTGCAAGGTGTTGAACAGCGACTGGAAGACCGACAAATAGGCGGCTGTGCCGACACTGCCCGCATTGGGTGGGAAGTTGAACAGCACAATCGCCAGCTTGCGCTCTGCGCGAGGTTTGTGGCGCAGCCGCACCCAGCGCTCAACGCGCGAGCTCAACATCTCGGTGCGCTCACTGCAGGTGAACATGTCTTGGCTGCGTGGCCCACTCGGGAAGGTGCAGTGCTTGTCGCAGCCGGTGCAGGTTTGGCCTGCCGGGCCGGGGCGGCCGCCATAGACCATGGGCAAGATCGAGCCGTCTAATTCGGGAATGGCCACCATGATGGTGTTTTCCACCGGCAGCAAACCGCGGGTAGAGCTGCCCCATTGCTCAATCGATTGAAACTCCAGTGGGTGGGCCGCGATGTAGGGCACATCGAGTTCGCTCAAAGCCACTTCGGCGGCGCTGGCATCGTTGTAGGCGGGGCCGCCCACCAGTGAAAAGCCGGTCAACGACACCAGCGACTGGATCTGCGACTTGTCGCCATTCTTGAAGAAGCGGTCCATCGCCGGGCGGGCATCGAGGCCACTGGCAAACGCCGGAATCACGCGCAAGCCGCGGGCTTGCAATGAGCCGATCACCGCGTCGTAATGTGCGGTGTTGCCCGCCAGCAAATAAGAGCGCAGCAGCAGCAAGCCCACGGCGGGTTGGTCTTTGCGGCCATGGCCGGGCAGGTCGCTCAGGTGTTCGCTGATGCGGTTTTTCATCTGGGGGTGGTACAGCCCCACTTCAGGATATTCAATCGGGTCTTCAGGCTGGGCCAGTGCGCGCAAGTGCTGGCGTGGGCCTTGGGCATAGCGGTGCACCAAGGTTTGCACCATGTGCTCGATGTTGTGCTCTGAACCCGCGAGCCAATAGCGCATGGTCAAGAAAAACAGGCGCAAGTCTTGTGCGGTGCCCGGAATGAAGCGCAACAACTTAGGCAGGCGCCGCAGCATCGCCATTTGTTTGGCGCCGGCATTGGAGGGCGCGCCTTTTTCTTCGCCTGTGTCTTTGTTTTTAGCGCTGGGGCGCAATTTTTTCAGCAGGGCCATCAGCCCGCTCGACTCGCGGCCCATGACCAATTTGCCCATGCGGGTGAGTTGCGTCACCGGCGGGGCCGACATGATGCAGACCATGGCATCGCAGTGGTCGCGGCGCGCTTGCAAGGCGTCCAGCACCGGCAAGAAATGGTCTTCCATGAACAGCATGGTGACGATCACGATGTCGGCCTGCGCCACCGCTGCCAAACACGCGGCGAGTGCTGTTTCGCTGTCGCGCCAGGCCGATGCCGAGTGGGTTTGCAGGTGCACGCCGGGCAGTTGCCGGGCCAGTTTTTCGCCCGCGCTGTCGGCCGCACTGGCCAAGTGACTGTCCATGGTCAGCAGCACCACGCTCATGCGTGGCGTCTGGGTTTGGGCCTGCGCCTGCTTACCGGCTGAAGTGGGCTTTGGCATCGTAGAGCGTCTCCACGGTGATGGTCGCCACGCCCAAATCTTGGGCAAATCGTTCGGTATTGCGGCGGGCTTTGCCTCGCACAAAGAACGGAATCTTGCCCAGCTCCTTTTCTGCTTCTTGGCTCCAGGTGGCCTGGTTTGAAGCGGCTTGGGCGGGGGGAGCTACCGACTGCACCACCGCAGCGCTGGGGCTCGCGGGTGTGGTCGCGGGTGTGGTCGTGGGTGCAGACTTGGGCGCGTTCGGGGGCGCGGTTTTTTCTGCGGACAATTCTGCGGAGGGTCGGGTGCTGCCCAAGTGCGACGGGGCGGCACCGGCATGGAACTCGAAGTCTTCGCGGAACATGCCAATCAGGTGTTCTTCGAGGCCCATCATGAGCGGGTGGACCCAGGTGTCAAACAACACGTTGGCCCCTTCAAAACCCATTTGTGGCGCGTAGCGCGCCGGAAAATCTTGCACGTGCACCGGCGCCGAAATCACGGCGCAAGGAATGCCCTGCCGCTTGGCGATGTGGCGCTCCATCTGGGTGCCCAAAATCAATTCGGGTTGCAGCGCGTTGATTTGGTCTTCGACTTCCAAGTAGTCGTCGGTGATCAGGGCCTCGATGCCGTGTTGCTTGGCGCAGTCGCGCACCTCGCGCGCAAATTCGCGGCTGTAGGTGCCCATGCCCACCACTTCGAAACCCATCTCTTGTCGGGCTACGCGGGCTGCGGCCACCACGTGTGTGGCATCGCCAAAAATATAAACCCGCTTGCCGGTGAGGTAAGTGGAATCCACCGACTTGGCGTACCAAGGGGCATGCGCGTTGAGCGGGTCGTTGGTCGGTTGTGGCAAACCAACCAAGCCACACACCTCGGCGATGAAGTCACGCGTAGCGTGGCTGCCCAAGGGGATGGTTTTGGTGTAAGGCTGATCAAACTGGCGCTGCAACCATTGCGCTGCAGCCAGGCCCACTTCAGGGTAAAGCACCACATTGAAGTCGGCCTCGGCCAAACGCTGAATGTCGGCCACGCTCGCGCCCATGGGGGCCACCACCGACACCTCTACGCCCAAGGTGTTGAGCAGTTGGGTGATTTCTTTCACATCGTCGCGGTGTCTAAAGCCCAGCGCGCTGGGGCCCAAGATGTTGCAACGCGGACGGCGTGGAGTGGCGGCAGGCTCAGCACTTGCTTGGCCCTCGGGTGCTGCTGCAGTCGCAGGCTGGTGCACCAAGTGCCGGCACAGTTGGTAAAAGGTTTCGCTGGCGCCCCAGTTTTCTTTGCGCTGGTAAGAGGGCAGCTCGAGCGGCACCACCGGAATCGGCAGTTTCAGGGCTTGCGCCAGACCGCCCGGGTCGTCTTGAATCAGCTCGGCCGTGCACGACGAGCCGACCAACATGGCGGCAGGCTGAAAGCGCTGCATCGCATCGCGCGCGGCGTCTTTGAACAACTCGGCGGTGTCGCCGCCTAAGTCGCGGGCTTGGAAGGTGGTGTAGGTGACGGGGGGGCGGCGCGGCAGCCGCTCGATCATGGTGAACAGCAAATCGGCGTAGGTGTCGCCCTGCGGCGCATGCAGCACATAGTGCACGTCCTGCATGGCGGTGGCCACACGCATCGCGCCCACATGGGGCGGTCCTTCGTAAGTCCAGAGCGTCAGTTGCATGGGGTGTTCCTGCGCGGTTTAGGCAGCCAACTTCAGGCGGCGTTTGAGGGGGCGGCTGAACAGTCCGGCCAAGTCGGCAGCTTGTTCGTAGCCCTGAATCGGGGTGAAGACCAACTCGATGGCCCACTTGGTGGTGAGCCCTTGGGCTTCGAGGGGGTTGGCCAGGCCCAAGCCACAGACCACCATGTCGGGCGCATCGGCGAGACAACGCTCGAGCTGCAAATCGACGTCTTGGCCTTCGCTGATGCGGGTGCCCGCAGGCAGCCAAGCCAGCTCGGCAGCCATGTGCTGGCGGTGCAAATAGGGCGTGCCCACTTCGACCAAGGTCATGCCCAATTCGCGGTGCACGAAGCGGGCCAACGGAATTTCGAGCTGCGAATCAGGGAAGAAGAAAATGCGTTGGCCTTGCAACATTTCGCGTTGCACGGCCAAGGCTTTTTCGGCGCGTTGGCGGGGGGCGGCAATGGCTTGTTCAAAGCGCTCGGGGCTGACACCAAACTCGGTGGCGGCGGCTTGCAGCCAAGCCGTGGTGCCCTCTACACCCAAGGGAAAGGGCGCGCTCAAGGCTTGGGCGCCCCGCGATTGAAGGGCGCGCGCCGTATCGGCCAAAAAAGGTTGGGCCAACAAAAAGCGGGTGTTGGGCCCGACAGCGGGCATCGCTTGGCTGTTGCGCGGTGGGAAAAAGCTGACGCTCAAGCCCATGTGGTTCAGCAAGCTGCGCAATTGGTCTTCCACCACATCGGCCAGCGTGCCCACCACCATCAGCGATTTGGCGTTGTTGCTGTCGCTGTGGTGAGCGCTCTCTTTTTGCGCCGCGCTGGGCTGTGATGCGGCAGTTGGCTGCGCCACTGGGCTGGGCAGGGTGGGCAAAGTCGGCAAAGTCGGCAGTGTAGGCACCAGTGCGGCGAGACAAGCGTCTTCGCCTTGGGTGAAGGTGGTCTCAATGCCGCTGCCGGAGTAATTGAGCACCCGCACGGCCGGGTGGTGCAGGCGGTTTTGTCTTTCGGCGGCGCGGGACAAGTCGAGTTTGATGACTTCTGAAGGGCACGAGCCCACCAAAAAGAGCAAACGGATATCGGGGCGGCGTGTCAGCAATTGGCTCACCACGCGGTCGAGTTCTTCGTGCACATCGGCCAAGCCGGCCAAGTCGCGCTCGTCAATGATGGCTGTGCCAAAGCGGGGCTCGGCAAAAATCATCACGCCAGCGGCTGACTGAATGAGGTGAGCGCAAGTGCGTGAGCCGACCACCAAAAAGAAGGCATCTTGAATTTTGCGGTGCAGCCAAATGATGCCGGTCAAACCGCAAAACACCTCGCGTTGGCCGCGTTGCAACAAGGGCACGACATCGGTGCATCCCGAAGTGGCAGATTTGATCGGGATGACGGGGCTCATGGTTGCACCTGTGCGCCCGGCGGGGGCGAAATGGACGTGGGTTTTTGCAAGCGCGCCATGCGCAGCTTGCGCAGGTATTGCGCGGCATTGATGGCATAGCTGCCGTAAGCAGCCAACGCCAACAGCAATTGGTCGGTGGCGCTCCAAAGCCCTTGCCACCAGACCCACAAATAAGCGGTGTGCAGGGCCAAAACGCCCATGCTGACCACGTCTTCCCAATAAAAAGCAGGTGCAAACAGGTACTGGCCGAAGACCACTTTTTCCCAAATCGCGCCGGTGACCATGATGGCGTAGAGCACCAGCGTCTTGAGCACGACCGAGCCCAAGGCCCAATCGGTCAGGGTGCCGGTTTGTAAGCTGCGCACCACCAAGAACAGGCTGATCCCAAAAATCAAGAATTGCACCGGGGCCAGCACCCCTTGAACCAGCGTCCAACGGGTTGCATCGCGCCGGGCGCGTTGCGCTGGCGTGTACAAAACGGAGGGGGACGATTCGGGCATGGAAAACCTGTGGGTGGAGGGGCTTGGGTTGAATGTAAATCTGACAATACACTGTGTCAACATAAATTGACAATAATTTAGCATTCTAGGGTTTACACTAAATACAAGTTGAACCCATCACGCTCACACTTGGGTCTGTGTTTTGTAGGGTCAAGTCGAGGCTCTGCTCCATGCAACTCTTGTGAAGAGCCGCCACCAGGTGCTTTTTGCTGGTTTAACCCTCTGATGATCGGTGTTTGTCATGGCGCAAAACAATCTGGAAAACGCACAGTCCCCGCCCGCCGGGCAGGGGCAGGCGGGGTCCTTGCCAGAAGATTTGCGACAAGGCACTCCGGTCAGTCCGCGTTTGGTGGGCGGCACCACCTTTGCCGGTAAATCGGCGCTTGACTTGGCCCAAATCCAGATCCTGGCGCAAGCCTGTTTGCAGGGCTTAGACGCCGCGCGCCAAGTGGTTCACGGCTGGCAGCGCCAAGGGCAATCCTTAGAAGATATTTATATGCAGGGCATCACGCCCTGTGCCCGCCTCCTGGGGGATTGGTGGTGTTCGGACCGCTTGGACTTTTCCATGACCACCATCGCTTCGACCCATTTGCAACAGCTGTTGCACGACTTCAGCAGCGAATTTTTGCAAGAAGCCCCGCACCAGCCCAATGGCTGGTGTTTGCTCTTGATGACCGAGCCAGGGGCCCAGCACAGCATGGGCTTGTTCATGCTCAGCGAGTTTTTCAAGCGCGCTGGTTGGACCGTGACCGTCGGCGTGCCCCAAGATGTGAACGAATTCAAACGCCTGTTTCAGTCCGAGTGGTTTGATGCGGTGGGAATTTCGGTCAGCAGCGACCGGCATTTGGACACTTTGCGCAGCCTGTTGCCCTCATTGCGTCAGGCGGCCGACAACACCGATTTAAAAGTTTTTGTGGGGGGACCGATGGCTTTTGTAGCACCCGAAAGATTGCAGACCTGTGGCGCCGATGTCATCGCTCAAGATGCGCCAGCGACGGTGGCGCAACTGACGCAAGTCTTGAATGCTCGCTAAAGCGAATGAGGTTGACTTAGATCATTCTTTGTCCTTTTTCAGTGCAGGCCATGTGCAGTGAGGCTCGTTAAAAAGTCTATACTTACATGACAATTTCAAGTGTCAACTTCCTGATTCTTAAACGCATAAAACTTACACCATGAAGCTTCCCTCTTTGGACTCCTCCACATTTTCCCAGCTGCTGGGAGTGGTGTCGGATGTCTCCTTGGTCATGGACCTTCAGGGGGTGATCGAGGATGTCTCGACTGGGCGTGACACCTTGGCCGCTTTGGGCTGCCAAGCGTGGGTCGGCCGCTCGTGGATCGACACGGTCACCACTGAGAGCCGCATCAAGATCCAGGAAATGCTGCAATCTCAAGGCGCGGCAGACACCATGCGCTGGCGCCATGTCAACCACACCTCGCCTTTGGGCAACGACGTGGCCTTGCAATATGTGCTGGTGCCTTTGGGTGGCAAAAAACTGTTGGCCGTGGGCCGCGACTTAGAAAGCCTGGCCGAATTGCAACGCCGCTTGGTCGAAACCCAGCAATCGATGGAGCGCGATTATTTGCGCCTGCGCCACATTGAGGCGCGTTACCGGGTGTTGTTTGACACCTCCTCCGAGGCCGTTTTGATGGTCGACGCCAGCACCCAGCGTGTGCTTGAAGCCAACGTTGGTGCACAGTCGATGATGCGGGACGCAGGCAAGCGCTTGGTGGGCCGCGATGTGCGCGAATGTTTTGAGGCCGACAGCCAAGGCGAAGTGCAATCCTTGCTGCGCATGGCTTTGGCCACGGGTCGCATTGAAATGTGCTCGGCTCAGGTGGCTGGTTTGTCTTCGGCCTGGACCGTGTCGGCCACGGTCTTTCGGCAAGAGGGCGGGGCGCAGTTTTTGGTGCGCTTGGTGCCGCGTGAAGCCGCTTTGCTTCCCGCACACGACAGCGGTTCATCCGATGCCTTGAGCGCGGCCATGGAGCATTTCCCAGACGGTTGGGTGCTCACCGACCCCTCGGGTTTGGTCAAAAGCGTCAACGAGGAAGGCATGGCTTTGTTGGGCCTGACCGCGTCGTCGCAAGTGATTGGTCAAAGCCTGGAGCGCTGGTTGCAGCGCGGCGCCGTGGACTGGGGTGTGCTCAACACCAGCTTGCGGCAGCAGCTGCCGGTGCGCAATTTCGCCACCGAGGTGCGAACCTTGTCGGGCATGACCCTGCCCATTGAAATTTCGGCGGTGTACCTGAGCCGGCCAGAGCCCACCTATGCGTTTTTTCTGCGTGACATGGACCGCCGACTGCAAGGCGGCGCCTCGGTGGCGCAAAGCCAGTCCAACCCCTTTGCCGACTTGTCGCAATTGGTGGGGCGCCGTCCCATCAAGGACATCGTGGGCGAAACCGTGGACACGATTGAGCGCAAGTGCATCGAGGCCGCACTCGAGTTGACCCACAACAACCGCGCTTCGGCGGCTGAAATGCTCGGTTTGTCGCGCCAAAGCCTGTACGTTAAATTGCGACGTTTTGGCATGGTCGCCGAGACCGAAGCCGAAAATCCTTGAGGTTGTCAATTTAAATTGACGATAAGTGTCAATCCTAGTTGACATTTTCCGGGTTCTCCCCACAATGGGGCCATGGACACCCCGCCACTGGCCTCCACGCCACACCTTCAGGACCCTCGCCAAGCACCGCTTGAGTTGCCACTGAGCGCCTCGCTCTCTCGGCCTGCGTTGTCCACGGTAGCCGAACTGCTCAAACCCATCACTTGGTTCCCCCCGATGTGGGCTTTCGCTTGTGGCGCGGTGGCGTCGGGGCAGTCGATCACCGCGAACTGGGGCTTGTTGTTGTTGGGCTTGGTGCTGACGGGCCCGCTGGTGTGTGCCAGCAGCCAGGCCGTGAACGATTGGTTTGACCGTCATGTGGACGCCATCAACGAACCCGATCGCCCCATTCCCTCAGGCCGCATGCCCGGTCGCTGGGGTTTGGGCATTGCCATCGCCTGGACGCTGTTGTCATTGCTGTGGGCGACGCTCATGGGGCCCTGGGGTTTTGCGGCTTGCGCATTGGCCATTGCCCTGTCTTGGGGCTACAGCGCGCCACCCGTGCGCCTGAAAAACAACGGCTGGTGGGGCAACGCGGCCTGCGCGCTGAGCTACGAGGGCTTGGCGTGGCTCACCGGCACCGCCGTCATGCTGGGCGGGGCTTGGCCGGGCCCGCATTCACTGGCGCTGGCGCTGCTCTACAGCCTGGGTGCGCACGGCATCATGACGTTGAACGATTTCAAGGCCATTGAAGGCGATCGCCAAATGGGCGTGGCCTCGCTGCCGGTGCAACTGGGCGCGCAGGGCGCGGCGCGCATGGCCTGCGTTTTCATGCTGGTGCCGCAGTTGTCGGTGGCTTTGTTGTTGGCCCATTGGCAACTGCCTTGGCATGCCATGGCGGTCTTTGTTTTGGCTGTTTTGCAGGGGCCGTTGATGGCTCAATTTTTGCGAAAGCCAGTTGAGCGCGCCTTGCATGTCTCGGCCTTTGGCGTGCCCTTGTTTGTCAGCGGCATGATGGTCAGCGCTTGGGGCTTGCGCCATTTGCATCTGTTGCAACACTCTGCAGGAGGCGTCTGAACATGGCCACCCCTTCCCCTCATTTTGGTTGGTTTCAGATCATTCGTTTGGGCTTGATCCAAGCCTGTTTGGGTGCAGTGGTGGTGGTGACCACCTCCACACTCAACCGCATCATGGTGGTCGAGCTGGCGCTGCCCGCTTTGTTGCCCGGATTCATGGTGGCCTGGCACTACGCGGTGCAGATGGTGCGCCCCCGCATGGGCTTTGGCGCTGACAAAGGCCGCCGCAGCACACCTTGGATGATGGGCGGTATGTTGGTGTTGGGCGCGGGCGGCTTGATGGCGGCTTGGGCCACGGTGTGGATGGCCACTGAGCCCCTGTATGGCGCACTGTTGGCGTGGCTGTCTTTTAGTCTGATTGGTTTGGGCGTGAGCGCGTGTGGCACCTCGCTGCTGGCCTTGATGGCCAAACGCGTGCCCGCCGAGCGCCGCGCGCCTGCCGCCACCACCGTGTGGTTGATGATGATTGTGGGCTTTGCGGTCACGGCTGGGGTGGTGGGCAAGCTGATCGACCCCTACAGCCCCGAGGTGTTGCTGAAGGTCTCGGCCGGCCTCAGTGCTTTGACCGCGCTCATCACGGCGCTGTGTTTGTGGGGTCTTGAAAAAGACGTGGACTTGTCGCCGGGCCTGACCCTTGAAGCCGACCAGAACCCCAGCAACGAGCGGCTGCAAAAACAAAATTTCAAAGAAGCTTTTCAAGAGGTTTGGGCCGATCCTGCGGCACGCACTTTCACCGTTTTTGTCTTCATGTCCATGTTGGCGTACAGCGCCCAAGATTTGATTTTGGAGCCCTTCGCCGGTGCCGTGCATGGCTTCACGCCGGGGCAAACCACACAACTCTCAGGTTGGCACCACATGGGGGTGCTGATTGGCATGCTGGCGGTCGCAGGGGCCGGCTCGCGCCGGGTGGCCGGTCGCTTGGGCTCGGTGCAAGCTTGGATGGTGGGTGGCTGCTTGTTCTCGGCGTTGGCCACGGTGGGCTTGGTGAGTTCGGCCTTGTCGGCCCATTGGCCACTGCAAGCCAATGTGGTGTTTTTGGGCGTGGCCAATGGCGCGTTTTCGATTGCGGCCATCGCCACCATGATGCGCTTGGCCGGTGAGGGCGCGAACGGCAGGGGCCGCGAAGGCACGCGCATGGGGTTGTGGGGCGCAGCGCAAGCGGCGGCTTTTGGTTTAGGGGGCTTGCTGGGCACTGCGGCCAGCGATTTGGCTCACGCCTTGCTGGGCGAACAGCGCTTGGCTTATGCCGCGGTGTTTGCCTTGCAAGGTCTCATGTTTACCGGGTCAGCGTGGGTGGCTTTGCGCCTGCGCTCTGGCCCTGCTGCTGACAGCAGGCCGCTGCGATTTGACAGCGCTGCTTGGATTAAAGAGGGGTCTCACTCATGAAACAAACCGATTTTGATTTTGTCGTGGTGGGTGGCGGGCCTTCGGGTGCCACGGCTGCCCATGACTTGGTGCGCGAAGGTTGGCGTGTGTTGTTGTTAGACCGACAAGGCCGAACCAAGCCCTGTGGGGGCGCGATCCCCCCTCGCTTGATCAAGGACTTCGACATTCCCGATCACCTCTTGGTGGCCAAGGTGCGCTGCGCCCGCATGATTTCGCCGGCCGATAACAAGGTGGACATCCCCATCGACAACGGCTATGTGGGCATGGTCGATCGCGATGAGTTTGACGAGTATTTGCGCGAACGTGCGGCGCAATCGGGGGCAGTGCGGCGACAAGCCCTTTTTGACAAACTCGAGCACGACGACAGCGGCCAGTTGTGGGTGCACTTCACACCGGTCAACGCCAAAGAACATGCGGCGCAAGAGCACAGCCAGCCGGTGAAAGTGTCCACCCGCATGGTGGTGGGCGCCGATGGGGCGCGCTCAGAAGTGGCGCGCCAAGCGATTCCGAATGCGCACAAGACCAAGTATGTCTTCGCTTATCACGAGATCATTGAAGCGCCTGTGGGGCAGCGTGGCTATGACGCGGCGCGCTGCGACGTGTATTACCAAGGCGAGGTCTCGCCTGATTTTTATGGCTGGGTTTTTCCGCACGGCAAAACCATGAGTGTTGGCATGGGCAGTGCCGACAAGGGCTACTCGCTGCGCAGTGCAACAGCGCGATTGCGCGCCATTGCGGGCCTGACCGATGCGCCCACCTTGCGCCGCGAGGGAGCACCGATTCCGCTCAAGCCCTTGCCGCAATGGGACAACGGCCGCGACGTGGTGGTCATTGGCGATGCCGCAGGGGTCGTTGCACCGTCGTCGGGCGAGGGCATTTACTACGCGATGGACTGCGCAAGACGCGTGGCGCAAGCGGCGCACCAAGCCCTCAAAACCGGCAACAGCGCTTGCCTGAAGCAAGGCCGCAAGAGTTTCATGAAACAACACGGCCGGGTGTTTTGGATTTTGGGTGTGATGCAGTATTTCTGGTATCAAAACGACCGCCGGCGCGAGAAGTTTGTGAAGATTTGCGAGGACCGCGATGTGCAGCGTTTGACCTTCGAGTCCTACATGAACAAAGAGTTGGCGCGCAAAGACCCGATGGCGCATGTGCGCATTTTCTTGAAGGACATGGCCCACCTGCTGGGCTTGGCGCGTACCTGAGGACCTGTAGCGCTTAACCCTCTTTTGAGGGGTGAGTCATGAACCGGCGATCGACCCTGTCGGCGCAAGTCAGGGACAATGCCGTTCATGGAAAAAAAATCTCGTTACGCGTTGGCTGGGGCTTTTGTTTTGAGCTATGCCACAGCGGGTATTGGTGGGGCCTTCACGGAGTTGGGGCCTTGGTACTTTGCGCTCAAGCACCCGACTTGGAAACCACCCGATGCCGCATTTGGCGTGGTCTGGACGACCATCTTCACGCTCTGCGCCGTCAGTGGCTGGTTGGCGTGGCAAGCGGCCAGCAACCCCCAACAGCGCCGGACCGTTGCCACATTTTTTGGGCTCAATGCGCTGCTCAACATCCTTTGGAGTGCCCTTTACTTCAAGTTGCAGCGACCCGACTGGGCCTTGATTGAAGTGGTGTTTTTGTGGCTGTCTATCCTGGCCCTGATCGTTGGCCTTTGGCGTGTGTCCCGCTGGGCCAGTGCGTTGTTGCTGCCCTACATTGTTTGGGTGAGCATTGCCGCCGCGCTCAATTGGGAAACGGTTCAGCTCAATGGGCCTTTTGGCGGATAGTTGTCGTGAAATAAACGACGGGGTTTGATGCGGGGGCAACGGTCTTGACGCATCGATTTACTGAAAATTATTTCAAACCGCGTGATCGAATTGCCGAAGTGGATATTTAAGTATTCACACCTAGGGTTTTTCATGCTTGCTGCCTAAAAGCAAAAATTTTATAAAGTGATCGCAGCAGCGGACCGGCAAGCTATCTCGCTGGCGGATGACCGCCCCGGTTTTTTTACCTTCCTGCAGGTTGACACGCTCGTGCTGCAAGGAACGCTCATGACTGAGTACAGTGGTTGCTCCGATGATTCGAAGGGTGTGCAGCGTTTAGCCAACCTGCGGGGTGACTGCAAAGACTCGTTGTTGGCCGTGATTGATGAGCAGATCATTCCGCGTCTGCTCAATGTACAAAAGTTTTTCACCACCAACGCCGTGCCCCAGATGGATGAAACCTCGGGCACAGGGCTGCCAGAGGTCGAGGCTTTCTCGCAGCATTGCCTGAGTGGGGACGGCTTGAAGGCCCACCAAATCGTCGATGCGTTGACGGATCGGGGCATGACCCAAGAGCGTATTTTCATGGAGTTGATCACGCCTGCCGCCCGCCGTTTGGGGGTCTTGTGGGAGCAAGATTTGTGTGACTTCACCCAAGTGACTTGTGGCCTGGCGATGATGCACCAAGTGATTTACAGGCTGGGTTACCAGTCTCCTGCCGGACAAAGTGTAGCCGGTACGAGCGAACGGATCATGCTGGCCTGCGCGCCGGGCTCGCAGCATTTTCTGGGCTTGACCATCGTGGCCGACTTTTTCCGGCAAGCCGGCTCTGAAGTGGTCCTCGAAATCTCATCTTCAGAATCTGAACTGCTGCGGGCCGTGGGCAACGAGTGGTTTGACGTGGTGGGCATCTCGGTGGCTTTGGAGGCCCAACTCGCCACACTGCCCGATCTGCTGGCCCACCTGCGGGCCAGTTCTGGCAACCCCAAGGTGCGTGTGATTCTCGGCGGGCCGATCTTTTTGATCCACGATGTCAGTCCCATTTCATTGGGTGCGGACGCGATTTTTACGGACGCACGCGAGGCGGTGGGGGCGGTCAAGCAGTTGGTGCGCAGCGTCTGAGATGGACCGGTCTGTGCACGCCAACATTTGAGAGTTTTAACGGCAGAGTTCATCAACTGCTGAGCTCACCAACTGCTGATATCGCCAAGAGCTGAGATCAACAGCTTCTGCAATCTCTAACTTCTGCGCTCGCAGCGGCGTGCGATCAACAGTGCGATAGACGTTGGAGCCATGTGCGATCAATGTGCGATCAAAATCCAGCGCACCATTTCAAAATGTGTTGCACCGTGTTTTGCGGGTCTTGTTCGTGCGCCAAATGGCCCAGACCCGGCTGGGTGTGTTGAAGTGCTTGTGGCAACTTCTGGCACGCTTCGTTGGCCAAGGCGGGGGGCACGGTCAAGTCGTGTTCGCCAATCAACATGCGCACGGGGTTGCGGATGTCGTGCAAGCGTTCGGCCAAGGGCTTGAGGCGCCAAGCCGCCATCATCGACAACACACCGTGCACATGGCCTGAGTCGCTCAGCACGCGGGTGTAAAGATCGACTCCTTGCGCATCGAGATGGGAGCCGGTGCGCGCGATCCACTCGGCCACCGCACCGGGCTTGGCCGCCATCTTGGCGGTGGCCCAAGCCGACAACGGGTTCAAGGCCGCCAGTTTGGCGGCCGGGCCAAACAACCACGAGGCCACGCCGGGCAGCGGCAGCCAAGCCGGATTCAGGCCGATCAAGGTGCTGCGCGACAAGCTGCCAAAGTGCAGCGCCATGTGCGCGGCAATGGCGGCCCCGGCCGAATGACCGACGATGACTTGGGGCGTGTGGTTGAGTTGCAGCAGCAGCGCACGCAGCCCTTCGGCCATGCCGGGCAGTGACAACGCGCCGTCTGGCCCACGGCTGGTGAACGCATGGCCCGGCAGGTCGGGCGCGATCACCGTGAAATGCTCAGCCAGTGCGGGCAGCATGCCGCGCCAACTGAAGTTGCCCGAGCCCGTGCCGTGCAGCAACAGCATGCAAGGGCCTTGCCCCATGACTTGAACATGCCACTGAATGCCCCCTGCTTGCACAAAGCGGCTGTGTGCTGCATGGGGCCAATGCGCGGGACGATCGGCCCAAGCCATGCCGGGATAAAAATTCTCAAACATGGTGCGTCATGGGGCCGGGCTTTGCACGCGTTGCATGGCTTGGGCCATGCGCTGGGCTTGCAGATGGGGCATGGGCAAATAACTCGCGCCCATGGTGTTGGCCAGTTGCTGCGCTTGCGCATCGGGCTGCATGGAGGTGTCGATCCACAATGCCCGGTGGCCACTCAGGCGCCATTGCTGGCCCCAGTTGTGCGCATCGGTTTGCGCTTGGGTGCGACCGCCCAGGCCTTGCAGGGTCACGTTGGCCCGGCCATCACTGAGCACCACCAAGATCGGTGTCACGCCTTGGCGTTGCAACTGTGCGGCTTGTTCGTGCGCCATTTTGAGCGCCCCCGCGAGTGGCGTGCCACCACCGCCGGGCAGGCCTGTCATGGCGCGTTTGGCACGCACCAGTGAGCGCGTCATGGGCAGCAGCAGTTGCGCCTGTGCGCCGCGAAAAGACACGATGCACACGCTGTCACGCCGCGCATAGGATTGTTGCAACAACAACTCAACCGCCCCCTTGGCCTCGGCCAAACGCTGCAGTGCCGCGGAGCCTGAGGCATCGAGCGCCAGAATCAGACAACTCGAGGTGCGCTGCTGATAACGCTGGATGTGAAAGTCTTCGCTACGGATGGCCACACGGCCGGTGTTGTGCGTTTGTCGCAATCGTTGTTTGGGCGCAGCGGCGCGCAAGGTGGCCAGCACATGCAAGCGGGCCTGACCGCCGGGGCGGCCTGGGCGTGGTGGCAGGGGACGGCCGCGCTGCGAGCCGGCACGTTGTTGGCCACTGCGCCCGGCGGTGTTGTGGCCAGTTGCGCCTTGGCGCGTCAAGAGTGCATCGAGCATGTGCGGTGGCAAACTGGCCAAGGCCGCAGCGACCACCATCTCTTGCAGATCCTCGGCAGTGGGTTCTGCTGGTGGAGTCGCTTGGTCGTTTGCATTTTCTTCTGCATTTTCTGCAGGTGGTGGCTCAGGCTTTTGCGGAGGCACTGGCGGCGATTCTTCAGTCTCTGTGTTGTCCTCAGCGTTGTCCTTTGTGTTGTCCTCTGAGCTGGTGTCAGATGAATCGGTCGGCCACTGTGTGGCGCGGGGGGCCAACACACAGCGGGCGGCAAAGCTCAAATCTTCGGTGTCCAGCGTCTGGCGTCCGTTCAGCGCGGCATGGCCACAGGCCACACGCAGCGCCAGACTGGGCACCCGCAACGAGCCAATGCCAAGGCCCCACGCCGCAGCGCACAGCGCATGCATTTGCGCGTCGGTGGCTTGCACTTGCGACAGGTGTGCTCGGGCACGCGCGAGGGCCGCTGGGCTGAGCTTTATTTGCAAAGGGCTGTCATGGCCAAAGGCTGCCGTGTTGCCAACATCCGCTTGCGCATCCGAATCCGTATCCACATCCGCATCTGAAAATGCCGCCATCCCCGCACCCGTCCCCGCCCCCGTTTGCCCATCGGCCCAACCCGCCTGAATGTCGCTGGGCGAGAGTTCGTGCAGGTCCAGCCACACACCCAAGCGCTCGGCCAAGGCCACGCCCACGCCCGGCTCGTCGGGCAAAGATTCATCCAACGCCACCACACCAAAGCGGCTGAGGGTGGGCGTGGCGTTGTGCGCAGTGGGCGGCAATTGGCCTTGTTCCAGCGCTTGCACCAACGGCGCCAACAAGGCTGGCGCAAGGCGCTCGGCCATCGGCAAGCACACCACACCTTGGTCGGCTTGTTGCAGCAAACCCGCCTGCAGGTGCAGTTGGCCGGTTTGCAATGTATGAGCCAAATCGATGCCGCCCAACAAGCGCTCGCTGTCGACCGATCCGGGAATTTTGACCAACCCAACACCGAGGCTGGCCAGCGCTTGCAGCCACCGCTCACGCACTGGGCCATGCGGTGCGCTCAGGCACACACCGCCAAAACCATGCGGGTCGAGTTGCAGCAATTGCAACGCGGTGAGCGCATCGCTCCAGCGCTCAAAGGGCTCGACTGGTGGGCCTTCTGGGTTCATGCGAGCAGCCGAGTTAGGCGGCCAGCACTTCTTGCAAGCTGCGCTGCACGCGCGCGCCCGAGTCGGTGTCGTCCAGCGGGTTGCGGCGCAGGCGGTGGCGCAAAGCCAGCGGCGCCATACTTTGCAAGTGCTCTGGCTTGACCTCTTTGTGGCCTTGCAGCGCCGCATAGGCGCGGGTGGCGCGCAGCAGGGTCAGTTCGGCGCGCAGGCCGTCGGTGCCCAACTGTTGGCACAGCCGGGCGCACAGCATCAGCATGTCGTCGCTGACTTGCACTTTGGCCAGCAATTCGCGCGCTTTCAAGATGCGCTTTTGCAATTTCTGGTTGTCTTTTTGCCACTGCGCTTTGAAGGCGACGGGGTCTTTGTCGAAAGCATCGCGGCGCTTGATGATGTTCACGCGCAGGGCCAAATCGTGTGGCGTGCGCACTTGCACCGACAAACCAAATCGGTCCAGCAGTTGCGGGCGCAACTCGCCCTCTTCGGGGTTGCCACTGCCCACCAGCACAAAGCGGGCAGGGTGGCGCACGCTCAGGCCTTCGCGCTCCACCAAGTTTTCGCCAGAGGCGGCCACGTCAATCAACAGGTCCACCAAATGGTCGTCCAGCAGGTTGACCTCGTCGATGTACAAAAAACCTCGGTGGGCTTGGGCCAACAGGCCCGGGGCGAACGACTTGACGCCTTGTGACAGGGCTTTCTCCAGGTCGAGTGCGCCGACCACGCGGTCTTCGGTGGCACCCAAAGGCAGGTCGACCACGGCCACGTTTTGGCGTTCGGTGGTGACTTTGCTTTTCGGGTCACGCGCTTGGCACACCGGGCAAGCGGACGCGGGTTGGGCCGGGTCGCAGCGGTAGGGGCAACCTTTGACCACCTGAATGGGGGGCAACAAGTCTGCCAAGGCGCGCACGGCGGTGGATTTGCCCGTGCCCCGGTCGCCCAACACCAACACGCCACCAATGGAGGGGTCAACCGCCACCACCTGGATGGCGAGGGTCATCTCATCTTGACCAACGATGGCCGCAAAAGGGAAGGTCAGTGCCATAGGGCGTTCCGCAAAACTGTTCTCGGCCCATCATCCAAAAGACGCGGCAAAGTGTCAAGTTAAATTTACAGTTTGACGGGGTTTGTGTCCGCTTTGTCAGACAAAGTGGGGGGCTCGGGTTGCAGACCATAGCGTGCTGCCAAGTCCCAAACATGCTGGGGCAACATGTTTTTGATGCGGGCCGGGGCTTCGCGGCGCAAATGCAAGATCGCCTCAATGGCCTTCATCTCGACCCGGGCACGCGCAAACTCCAAACCGCGTGGCCCCACCCGCGGCATGAGCCAATTGACCAGGGGTTTGAGCCAACTGGGCATGCGCCGCAATGGCAGACCCCCGGCGGCGCGCTCGGTGTTGGCCATGAAGCCGCGCACCGGACCGTCCCGTTTGCCCCGACTGATGGGCGCGCTGGTCACCAATTGCTGCTGGATGCCATCGAGCACCGCTTGCCCGCGGGCGTTGCGCACCAGCAACCACTGTTGGCCGTGTCCCCCCATATAGCCCACCGTGATGTCGGACAGCACATTGGTGTAGTCCACACAGGTGCGGCAGGTCAACGGGAAGAAGTCGGGCGGCAAGGTCGACAGCGGCAGATTCAAAAACGGAATCAAGCGTTTGCCGCCTTGGTCGGTGCGCACCTCCACTTTGTAGTCGGCGCGAAACTCGACATAGCTGATGTCTTGCGGGCGGTCAGAAATCAAGCCCAAAAACTGGTGAAAATTTTCGGTGGTGGTGTTGTCCGAGCAGGGCGTGCCAATCACATACAACTGCTGCAGGCCTTGCTCGCGCTCGAGTTGCGGCTGAATGGCGCGCAGGGCATAAATTTGGCAAGGAATACCGATCACTGCCAAGCGTTTGTGACCTTGCGCCAACGCCGGCTCGACCAAACTCAACAGCGGGGCATAGCCCATGCGCATGCCGCGGCACTGCGCCATGTCTTCGGCCCGAGTGACCAACACTGGGCGAGGGCGCCAGCGGTCGTGCGGGTCGGCCGCCATGGCAATCACGGCATCCACCAGGCCTTTTTCAAGCAGCACTTCGGCCAGTCGCGTGGTGATGCCGGTCCACTGTGCGCCCGTGCTGGGCGGCTCTAAGCGCGCACTCAAAATTTGCTGATAAGGCCCAAAAAACAGCTCGTCCGCTTGTGCTTTTTGCGAGGCGCTGTCTTGCTGCCTCTGGCGGCCATGGGTGCGTTGCTCAAGGCCCGGGTAATCGGGTTGGATGAATTGGCAGGCTTGCCCACAGCGCTTGGGCTCAGCGGTGCGTGACAGCCCGCAGTCGGTGCACAACTTGCGCGCGGGGGCCGCTTCGACCTGCGGCGTGCTGAGTGCGTGGTGAGGGGCTTCCCGCACAGCGGTGACGCGCTCAGACTGCGCGTGTGAAGGGGGCCACGCCCACCAACCAAAGATGCAAACCGCCCATGGCAAACACCGCCCAAAGGCCTGTGCCCAACAACACCGTGAGCAATGTGCTCATCAGTCTGCCCTCAGGGGCGCTGCGCATGTGCATGCGGTCGCGTTGTCGTGCGGCGCGGAAGACCAACACCGACCACACCAAAAAACCACCAAACAACAGCACATCGGCCAAGTTGCCATTCGACAACAAATGGCCCAGTGCCCACACCTTGACCGACAGCGTCATGGGATGGCGCAGTTTGGCTTTCAGGTGGTTGCCCGGGACATAGGTGGCCACCAACAGCACCATGGCCAGCCACATCAACAAGAGGGTGGCGTGTTGCATGCCATGCACGGGGGTCCACACCACCACGGGCTCAAGCCGTGCTTGGCCGTAGCCTTGCACCAACAGCACCAAGCCCAGCAAAGAAAAGGCCGTGTAGAGGCCCTTGAAGCCCAACGCACCCAGACGGTCGATGGCGTTTTGACGCACTTGGGGGGCGACACTTTGCAGCGAATGGATGCCTAAGAACAAGACCAAACCAAGGAGCAGTTGAGACATGTCAGCCTTTGTGAAACAGCGGTGGGGGTGCGCCGCATTTTGACACGGAGTGTCCATCTCGGTTGACAATTTGCATGCGGGTATTCCTGTGTGAATTTATCAAGTATCTCGTTTTTGATGACAAAGTGACTGAGGTGACGCACAATGAACTATCCAGTATTTCCTGGCAACCTGTTTTGGAGCTGTCCATGTCCCGTTTTGTCCCATCCTCTTCCAATCGCCGTGTTTTCATGATGCAAGTGGCCACCGCAGCCACGGCCGTGATGGCGGTGAGCGAAGCCACTGCTCAAGCCATGGTCGATGAAAAAGACCCCCAAGCCGCCGCTTTGGCCTACAAAGCCGACGGCACCAAGGTCGACAAAGCCAAGAACCCCAAGTTTGTCGCCGGCTCCAACTGCGCCAATTGCGCTTTGTTCCAAGCCAAGGCCGGTGCCGCTGCTGGCGGTTGCCCCTTGTTTGCCGGCAAGCAAGTGTCTGCCAAAGCCTGGTGCTCGGCTTGGGCCAAGAAGGCCTGATCGGTCTGATGTGACGCTTGACCGCAGCAGGGTAAAACCTGCGGCGGCTCTGCCGAAGTTTGAAAACCGCCCTCGGGCGGTTTTTTTGTGCCCGCCAAAGACAACAAAGCTAGGGCTTACCCTGATTTGCCAGAATATGTGAAGGCTTTCAAACACAAAGTGTCAATCTATCGTTACACTTTGGATTGTCTTCAACCGACCAGAAAGCCTTTTCATGGCGTCTTGGGTGCTCACTGCGATGGACTTGGCCTGCCAAAAGGCCCAGCGGACCCTGTTCGAAGGCGTCAGCTTTTCTGTTCCGTCAGGCAGTTGGTTGCACATTGAAGGCGGCAACGGTTGCGGCAAAACCAGCTTGTTGCGCATTTTGTGTGGCCTCGCCCCGGCCACGCGCGGCCAAGTCATCTGGCCCGCGCCAGACCTTAGCTTCACCGGCACAGCCTCTGCCTCTGCTTCTGCTTCTGCTTCTGCCTCAAGCCCCGACCGCTCGGTGTTGCATTACATCGGCCATGCGCTCGGCCTCAAGCCCGACATGAGTGCTTGTGACAATTTGTGCTTTGACGCAGAAGTGAGCGGCTTGCCCTTGAGCCGCGATCAAGCCTTGCAGGCGTTGGCCGCTCAGGGCCTGCAAAGTCGCGCCCATTTGCCCGTGCGTGTTTTGTCGCAAGGCCAGCGCCAGAGCGTGGCCTTGGCGCGTTTGCGCAACAGCCGCGCCCGGCTGTGGGTGCTGGACGAACCCTTGGTAGGTTTGGACGCACAAGCCACCGTCACGGCCCGCGCACTGCTGCAATCGCACGTGGATGCAGGCGGTGCGCTGGTCATGACCAGCCACCACGATGTGCAGCTCAAAGGCCCCGGCGCCAGGCTGCCCCTCGGCCGCGAGGCCGGCCATCTGCCACCCGGCCGCGAGGCCAGCCATCTGCCATTCAGCCGCGAGGCCGGCCATCCATGAAGGCCAATGTGCTCACAGCACCGGCGTGTGCACCAGACAGGCCCAGCGCTTGGTTGGCCGTTCGGGGCGTCATCCGGCGCGATTTGCAGCTGGCATTTCGGCGCAAATCGGAATGGTTGGGCGCGGTGTTTTTTCTGGTGGTGGTGGCCGCTTTGTTTCCGCTGGCGATTGGCCCCGAGCCCGCCACACTGCGGCTGATTGGCCCCGGCGTGTTGTGGGTGGCGGCTTTGTTGTCGAGCATGTTGAGTTTGGGTCGTTTGTTTGAGGCCGATTACCAAGATGGCAGCCTCGAGCAATTGGCCTTGTCCGCGGCCCCGCTGTCTTGGGTGGTGGCGGCCAAGTTGTGTGCCCATTGGTTGGTCGCGGGGTTGCCATTGGTGCTGTTGTCGCCGCTGCTCGGTGTGCAGTTTGGCTTGGCCTCTGAAGCCTTGGGCATGTTGGCCTTGACGCTGTTGATCGGTACGCCCGTGCTGTCGTTGTTGGGGGCCATTGGTGCGGCGTTGACTTTGGGGCTGCGCGGTGGTGGCGTGTTGCAGTCGCTGTTGTTGTTGCCGCTGTATGTGCCAGTGCTGGTGTTTGGCACGGGCGCTGTGGATGCGCAAATGCGCGGATTGGGCGCCGAGGCCCATGTCTCGGTGTTGCTGGCACTGTTGTGTGGCGCAGCGGCACTCAGCCCGTGGGCGTGTGCGGCCGCTTTGCGCTTGGCGCTCGAATGAAGCCTGCCGCCATGAAGCTCTTTCATTACGCCGCCCCCCAACATTTTTACCACTTGGCCGGTCGGCTGTGGCCGTGGCTTGCGTGCATGGCCAGTGTGTTGGCCTTGGCCGGTTTGTGGGTGGGCTTCATGCTGGCGCCGTCCGATGCGCAGCAGGGGCAGGCCTACCGCATCATTTATGTCCATGTGCCGGTGTCTTGGATGGCCATGATCATTTACTTGGCCATGGCGTTTTGGAGTTTGTTGGGCTGGGTCTTCAACACGCGCTTGTCGGGTTTGATGACGCGAGCGTTGGCCCCCACTGGGGCGTTGCTTGCGTTCTTGTCGTTGTGGACCGGTGCCTTGTGGGGCAAACCCATGTGGGGCACCTATTGGGTGTGGGACGCCCGTTTGACCTCGATGCTGATCTTGCTGTTTTTGTATTTGGGTTACATCGCGTTGACCTCGGCCATCGAAGATCCACGCCGCTCAGACCGCGCGGGCGCCTTGGTGGCCTTGGTGGGGGCGGTGAATGTGCCCATCATTTATTTTTCAGTGAAGTGGTGGAACACCTTGCACCAGGGCGCATCCGTGTCGCTCACACAATCGCCGCGTATGGCCAGCATCATGCTGACCGGCATGTTGTTGATGAGTCTGGCGATTTGGTTGTATGCGGTGGCGATCGCGCTGTGGCGTGTCCGCAGCCTGATCTTGTGGAGTGAAAGCCATGCCGTTTGGGTGCAGCAACTGCCCGAGGTGCTGACGCATCGGGCCCAGAGAGGTGCCGCATGATTTGGTCGAGTGCCACCGAGTTTTGGGCCATGGGCGGTTATGCCGTGTATGTGTGGGGCAGTGTGGGCGTGACAGCCGCGCTGCTGGTGCTGGAGGTGCTGTGGGTGCGCATGGCCCGCGCACAGGCCCTTGATGCGGTATGCGAAGCGATGGACGCCGCGCAAGACAACGACACCGGAGGGGCCGCATGAAATCTCGCCACAAGCGCTTGTTGGGCATTGGCTTGGGTTTGCTGCTGTTGTGCGGCGCGGCCTTTTTTGTGTTGAACGCTTTTCAAAGCAACCTTGTGTTCTTTTTCACGCCGACGCAGGTCGCGGCGGGCGAAGCGCCCAAGGACGGCCATTTTCGGGTGGGGGGCTTGGTCAAGGTGGGCAGCATCAAGCGGCAAGACATGGCGGTGGAGTTTGTCGTGACCGACACACACCAAGAAGTGCCGGTGCGCTATGTGGGGCTGTTGCCCGATTTGTTCAAAGAAGGCAAGGGCGTGGTGGCGCAAGGCCGCTTGGACGGCAGTCGCCTGTTTGTGGCCAGCGAAGTGCTGGCCAAGCACGACGAAAACTACATGCCGCCCGAAGCCCAACACGCCCTCGACGAGGCGGCCAAAGCCCGACTGGGCGCGGCGGTGGTGCGATGAAACCGAAACGCGCGTGTCTTCAAGGGGGCTGGCATGTGGCCTGAAGTTGGACACTTGGCCTTGATCATGGCGGCCTGGGTTGCGTTGGCGCAAGCGGTGCTGCCGCTGTGGGGCAGTTTGTCGGTGCGCCGTGCGCCTTGGCAAGCCTTGGCAAGGCCCTTGGCGGTCTTGCAACTGGTGCTGATTGTGGTGTCTTTTGTCGCCCTGTGGCAGGCCTTTTATGTGCACGATTTCAGCGTGAAATATGTGGCCCACCACTCCAACACCTTGCTGCCCACCCCTTACCGTTTGTCGGCCATTTGGGCCGGACACGAGGGCTCCTTGTTGCTGTGGGTTTTGATGTTGGCGCTATGGTCTGTGGCCGTGGCCACGTTTTCTAAGCGCTTGCCACAAGCCATGGTGGCGCAAGTGCTGGGGGTGATGGGCGCGGTCTTGGTCGGTTTTTTGGCCTTCATCCTCATGCTGTCCAACCCCTTTGAGCGGCAGTTTCCAGCGCCCTTGGAGGGGCGCGATTTGACGCCCTTGTTGCAAGACCCGGGCCTTGTCATTCACCCCCCCATGCTCTACATGGGTTATGTGGGTTTGTCGGTGGCCTTTGCTTTTGCCATGTCGGCCTTGTTGTCGGGTCGCCTCGATGCCGCATGGGCGCGTTGGGCGCGGCCTTGGACGGTGGCGGCGTGGGGCTTTTTAACGCTGGGCATTGCGCTGGGTTCTTGGTGGGCTTATTACGAATTGGGCTGGGGCGGTTGGTGGTTTTGGGACCCGGTCGAAAACGCCTCGCTCATGCCTTGGTTGGTGGCCACGGCCCTCATTCACTCGCTCATGGTGACGGACAAACGCGGGCAATTCAAAGCCTGGACGGTGCTCTTGGCCATTGGGGCTTTTTCACTCAGTTTGCTGGGCACGTTCTTGGTCCGCTCGGGCGTGTTGACCTCGGTGCATGCCTTTGCCACTGACCCGGGGCGGGGCCTGTTTATCTTGTTGTTTTTGGCCGTGGTGGTGGGCGTCTCGTTGTCTTTGTTTGCTTGGCGCGCACAGCAGTGGGGGCAGGTCTCACAGCCTGTGGCAGGTTCGCGTGAATCGTTTTTGTTGCTCAACAGTGTGCTGTTGGTGGTGGCCATGGCGGCCGTGTTGTTGGGCACCTTGTACCCGCTCATCATTGACGCGCTGAACTTGGGCAAGTTGTCGGTTGGGCCGCCGTATTTTGACCGCGTGTTTGTGCCGCTCATGGTGCCGCTGCTGCTGGCCATGGTGCCGGGCACGGTGGTGCCTTGGCATGTGGCGCGTTGGGGCGCATTGCGCGCGGTGCTGGTGCCCGGTGCCTTGGCGCTGCTGTTGGCCAGCGCGTGGGCCACTTGGGGCGGGGCACCCAACGGCGAAGCCAGCGCGACGACCCGTAGTGGCGGTTGGCTCACGGTGATGGGCGGCACGCTGGGCGGCTGGATTGTGTTGTCGGGGGCTTGGCAAATGGCGCAGCGCATGCGTTTGCCCGGTTCACCGGGGTTGGCGTGGTGGGGCATGCAAGTGGCACACTGGGGTGTGGCTGTGTTGGTGCTGGGCATCACAGGGGTCAAGTCGTTTCAAGTTGAGCGCGATGTGCGTTTGGGCTTGGGCGATGCGGTCACTGTGGCGGGAGTGCGTTACCAGTTGGTCAGTGTGGACAACCATTTGGGGCCGAACTATTTGGCCTTGCGTGCGCAACTCAAGATGTTTGAGGGCGCGCCCGGCGAAGAAAAAATGGTCGGTACGTTGCAACCCGAAAAGCGCCGTTATGTCTCGAGCGCCATGCCCATGACCGAGGCGGCGATTGACCGCAATCTGTGGCGCGACCGCTATGTGTCGTTGGGCGAACCTTTGGCGGGTGAGCCCGTGCAGTGGAGCTTCCGCATTTACCACAAGCCTTACGTCTCGTGGATTTGGTTGGGCGCGGTGTTCATGGTGCTGGGCGGTGTGCTGGCAGCGTGGGATCGGCGCTACCGGCAGGTGCGGGTTGCGCGTTCTGCGGCTGTCGGAATGGGGTCAGTCACGGGTCCTGTGACAACTCCGGTGACAACGCAAGTGGCTGCGTCCGGTCTGGGGGCTCGGTCATGAGTCCTGCGTTATGCGTCATGAGTTATGGGTGATTGGCTATGAGTACGCCGCAAACCACTGCAGCACCTCAGCGCATGCCGCGCTGGGTCTTTTTGCCTTTGGTGTTGTTTCTGGGCATGGTGGTTTTTTTGGCAGTGGGGCTGAACCGCAACCCCCAAGAAATTCCGTCGCCGCTCATCGGGCGGCCTGCGCCTGCATTTCAATTGCCCAGCATGGACGGGGCGCAGAGCGTCAGCACCGCGGCCTTCAAGGGGCAGCTCACTTTGGTCAATTTTTGGGCCACATGGTGCGCTGGGTGCAAAGATGAGCACCCGATTTTGCTGGCCCTTTCGCGCCAACCCGGGCTGCAGATGGTGGGCATCAACTACAAAGAATTGCAGGCTTCAGAGTTGTCGGGGCAAGCGACACAAAGCCCCGAGTCGCTGCAAAAAGCCAGACTGCGCAGCCAAGCCTGGCTGCAAAAAAATGGCCAAGCCTTTGGCCAAAACCTGATGGACATGGACGGCCGGGTGGGCATGGACTTTGGTGTTTATGGCTTGCCTGAAACCTATTTGATTGACCGTGATGGTGTGGTGCGCTTCAAGCATGCCGGCGCCTTGACGCCCGAGGTGGTGCAGCAAAAGTTGTTGCCGCTCTTGAGGGGCTTGCCATGATGCTGTTGGTGCTGAAACACGGCTTGAAATCTTGGCTCGGTAGGTGTGTGCTGGTGCTGGTCGTGGCGCCAATCGGCCCTCTGGCGGCGCAGGCAGTGGCGGCGCAGGCAATGACGGCGCAGGCAGTGCCGGCGCAAGCCCCGCGGCCTTCTGCAAAGCCGGCAGTTTCAGTGCCCGAACTATCGACGCCTCAAGTTTTAGTGCCTCAAGTTTCCATGCCCGCTGTGGCGCAGCCTGTGAGCGTGCAGGCTGAAGCGCCCATGTCCGCTCCGATTCAAGCGCGCTGGGACCACATTGCGGGCGAGTTGCGTTGTCTGGTGTGCCAAAACGAGTCGCTGGCCTCATCCAACGCCGAACTGGCGGTGGACCTGCGGCGAGAGGTGCGGCAATTGATCGAGCAAGGTCAAAGCGATGACGATATACGCCGTTTTCTGGTCAGTCGTTACGGTGACTTTGTGCTGTACAAGCCCGAGGTCAAACCCGTGACGTGGTTGTTGTGGTTTGGCCCGTTTGTGTTGTTGCTATTGGCGCTGGTTGTGGCGCTGCGCCTGATGCGCCGCACACCGGTTGAGCCGCCCCCGTTGACCGATCGAGAGCGCGAACGCGTTCGCCAACTGCTGGAGTCCTGATGTCTTTTTTGCCGCCTTGGCTCGGTCTGTTGTTGGCTTGGTTGCTGTTGGGCGTCATGGCCGCAGGGCTGTTGTGGCGCGGTTTGAACAAACCAGCGTCAAGCTGTGGACTCGAGACCACGGATGCCGCTGATGCTGCAAATAGGGCTGCCAGCACGGCCAATGGCGCCGTACTCGACGTGCAGGCGCAAGCGCAGCGGCGCATTCAGCAAGAGCACCTCGCCGATCTGACCCGCGCTTGGCACGAAGGCCGCCTGAGCGAGAGCCAATATGCCGCAGCCCGTGACGATGTGATGCGCCAGGTGCTGAGCGAGCAGCCCCACGAGCGCTCAAAAGCCCTGCCCACAAGCCTTGGCGTGGCCGGGCGTGTGCGCTGGGTGGGCTTGGTGGTGGGCCTGTGCGTGCTCAGCGGTTTGAGTTATTTGCAATTGGGCGCGCCGCAGTCATGGTGGCCTGTGCCCTTGAGCCAGCGGGTGCAGATCAGCGCGACCACACCCGAGCAACTGAGCGAGCAAACCCGCGTTTGGCAGCAGGCCACGCAGTCTCGGCCTGAGGATGCCGAGGCGTGGCTGACGTTGGCGCGATTGCAGGCCGCTCAAGGTGCGCATGGCTTGGCCGAGCAAGCGCTGGCGCGTGTGCTGGTCTTGTCGCCCGAGCCAGATTTGTGGATTGAGCGCGCGCAAATGAAAGCGCTGAGTGCCGGCGGTGTGTATGCCGGTGAGCCGTGGCAGTGGATTCAAAACGTGTTGCGCGAACAACCCCAGCATCTCAATGCGTTGGTCTTGGCCGGCAGTGCGGCCTTGGCCGAGCAACGCCCCTCGGCGGCGCAAACCTATTGGCAGCAGGCGTTGGCGCTGGTGCCCGCCGACAGTGAGGCGGCGCAAGGCTTGCAGCAGGCGTTGTCAAAAGCCACCGACATGTCCAGCCGGGTGGCGTCAGACGTGGCTGCAGCTGGCGCGGCATCGACGCGCGAGGCCAGCCCGATCATTCAGGGTGAGGTTCGTGTGGCGCAGGCCATCCAAGGGCAGATTCCTGCAGGCGCTGTGTTGTTTGTTTATGCCGTGGCTGAAGAGGGCTCGCGCCGGCCGGTGGCCATTTGGCGCGGCACGCCAAGCGCATGGCCGGTGCGTTTTGTCTTGAGCGACAACATGGGCATGGGCGCACCGCCGGTGTTGTCTTCTTTAGCGCGAGTGCGCTTGGTGGCCCGCATTTCGGCAACGGGCTCGGCGCAAAAGCAAGAAGGCGATTGGCAGGTGGAACTGCCCGGCGTGAAGACCGGTGTGCAAGGCGTGGTGCTGAATATCTCCGGGCGCTGAACTCAAGCTTGGCGCAGCTTTTTGGAGTGGCTGTGCA
>JACCDW011939562.1_pt1 | contig 30313 bp, 25 predicted proteins | sample 7449781 | NCBI WGS metagenome assembly JACCDW01 (sample SAMN15323449, study PRJNA562643) | freshwater metagenome | isolation source: river surface water | place: USA:Blue River Watershed | collected 2017-08-18
CAGGAACTTTTGGCTCTGAAACAATTAGCTGAACGCAATCGCCTGGAAGAAGAAGAAAAGAAAAAACAAGCCCTGCTCAAACAACAGCAAGAGCAATTGGCCGCTGAAGAAAAAGCCCGTCGTCAAAAACAAGCCCAAGCCTTTGCCGAAGAAGCCATGAAGCTTTACCGCCAGGAAAAGTATGCTGAAGCGGAAGAGAAATTCCAAAAGGCCACCGAATTGGATCCTTCCAATTACACTTTCTATTACCAATACGGAGTCACTCTCTACAAGAATGATAAATACAACCGTTCTTTGGTGGTTTTGGATTTGGCGCAAGGGCCGGGAGTCAATCAAACCGAGCGCGAGTACTACAAAGCTCTCAATCAAATGAAGCTCAAAGAAAACACGGCAGCTCTCGCGGGATTCAAAAATGTGAAAGCGAAAAACGATAAGGCGCTGAGTTCCTCTGCGGCTTTTTTTGCTGGCGTGCTTGAGTATCAAAAAGAAGAGTACGAAGAAGCACGAGCGGACTTCGAATACACTTTGGACAACTCTTCAGATCCCAACATGGACAAGCAAGCGGAAGCTTTTATCGAGCAGATTGCCAATATCATGGCTTTCCGCAAAGAGCAGGCCAAGAAACTGATCTACACTCTCAATCTGGGAGTCATGTATGATGCGAATATTCTCTCCGTTGCCAACTCTCAATTGGATCAACCCACCGATTTGGCCGGATATCGTTGGACCTATGGTGGCGTTTTGGAATACCGCCCTGTTTACACTTTCCAACATGAATTTTCAGCGGTGCTATCCGCGAGTGATATGTACTCTCAGAATTCACAGTTCCAAGCCAACGAAAGTTTTCAGAATACCGATCCCTTTTCCACCAGCCTTTATCTTCCCTACAAATACAAAGGAAAAGCATTCGGCAAAGGTTATCAGCTGACGCTTTCTCCTGGTTACGAAATGATTTCGATGAATGCCGATGGCAGCGGCTCTCGTGAAGCCATTGCCAATTCTACAGTTCTCAAGAACGACAATACTTTCGTGATGAGTGAAGACTGGTTCTCAACTTATGCTTTGGAGTTCCGCAGCGACACTTCTCTTTTGGACAATTCCTCCACTCCGGACGAAGATTTGACCGCTACAAAAATCACTGTGTCGACCACTCAAACTTTCTTCCAAAACCAGAAAAAAACCGAAGCTTGGATTGGCGAATTGGGAGCTTCCCAAAACACAGCTTCTGGAAAAAATGCCACTTACTCTCGTGTCGATTTGGCCGCGACTTACATGGCTCCTTGGAAGTGGGAAACGATTTGGACGGCTCGCTTGGGAATCGGCAGCGCCAATTACTCAGAACACACCAGCGGCCGCACAGACACCAACACGGCTTTGGCTCTGGCTTTGAGAAAACCTTTCAGTGAAAATCTATCCGGTACATTGACCGGAGTCTACACTATCAACTCGTCGACTTTGGAAACTTCTGATTACAGCAAGTATCTGATCATGACTGGAATCAGCTGGACAGGTTCCCTGTAGAGAGATACTCGCGAAGTTGATTCTCCGCCCAAATCAAATGCAAATCTTTTTGAGGGTCCTGGTGACCCTCAATTTTTTGGTGGTCGGCCATAGATGTCCCCAAATATGGAGTCATCCAATCTTCAGGCTCCAGAACACCTTGCTGAAACAAAAGCTTCAAATAAAAATGCAGACGAAAATTTTTAAGATCTTTGGCCGTTTCCAAGGACTTGAGACTGTGTCCACCCAAATTGAAAAGACCTTCGGAATGCACGTCTCCTTCTTGCGAAACTTTGGCCAAGCTGTCGATCACCGACAAAGCCAATTCAACTTTGTCATAATCACTCCGCAGTTTTTCAAAACCATTGAGGAGACGAGCTTCCTCCAGAGTCGCCATTTTGTTTTCGCTGATTGATTTTTTAAAGCGCAATTCGACAAAATGAGTGGGCTCCAAAACTCCGCCACCAAATCGTTTTTTGGATTTCAATGCTCCCCGAGCCAGTAAGGACAATTTTTCTCCACCAACAGTCAGCACGTTCAAAATCAAATCGGCTTCGCTGTATTTCGTCGCTCGGAGAATCAGGGCTTTTGTGTTAACTAAGCTCGGCAATTTGGCACTCCCGGAGTGATTTCTCAAGTGAGACTCTCAACTCCGGATGTTCTAAGACTTCAGTGCTCAAAATCAAGAGGCCTCTTAAAATTGATTCTGCTGGTCGTGGATTCCACCATTCGTCATAGTTCTTGGTTCCACCCCAACGACACAGGTGGCTGGTTTCGAGGCGATTCTCCCAGCCAGGTTTTTTCAATTGCAGATTTAAAGCCGTGGCCAAAAATTGCTGCAGAGCCTCTCCAGCCGCCATTTCAGTGTAGATCAAGGCACGATCGAAATTTCGAGACGATGTCTGCAGCAAAGCCTGAAATCCCTGCGGAAGATTTTTCTCGAATTTCTCAATCAGCTCCTGGTTTTCACGGCCCTGACGGGCTTGGCTGACAGCTTGAGAAAACTTTTCCGCATCCCAATCCATCGAAGCTGCCATCACCGCTGGAGCCCGCAAACGAATTCCAATTTGTGCAACGACAGTCACCGGATCATAAGAACAGATGCGGACCGAGTAAGGCTGAATGACTTGCGGCCTGTACAAATGATTGTGATGAGAGACTTTGAGACAGTAGATTTTTTTTTGATTGAGAACAGCCTCTAACTCGGAAGTCTCGTAGATTTCGCCAGTCATAGCATGATCTTCTGCCATGAGCACAAGACACGTGTCTTTATTGAGAGTCTCAGCCCACTCTTTCAGAGATCCCGTCTCGGGTGCCAACTGAACTTGATAACCTTCTTTGTAAAAATAGGGCAAAAACGAATTGAAATGCGGAGTCCCCCGATTGACCAAAGCAATGCTTCTTTTGTGTGAGTAGAATTGAGCCGTCCCCTGGGCCAACTCAAAAACAGCCTGCCCAAGGCCACGATAACAGCGAACGAAGACATCATCGGAAGCTTGAATTTCTTCAGCGATTCGCTCGTTGAGGCTCTCCCAGACTTCGTATGAGTTTAAATCCACTTTCATGCCCTTTTATCTTAGCTTGCTTGCGCGAATCACATGAACCGACCAAAGTCTAAAATTGACGTCTCAAAATGAGACAAGTGGCAAACGAGATCTGTCGATAAATCTGTCAGCTGTGCAGCCGAAGAATGTCCCTGGCTCAAGCTTTTTGGCAAGGCCCTCGCAAGCTGCTGAAATTGCAATGGAAAATTCTCAACAAATTGGCTTCAAGCTTGCTCCCTGATGGATTGAGGGAGACTCGATGAGAACATCTGTCGTCATTCAAAAATTGAAGTCCATGGGCCTGGTTGGTTTGGCTATCAGCCTGACTGCTTTTAGCACTCCTGAAAAAGGTCAATTGGTGGAACTCAAGGGTTTCCTCAAAGCTCGAGCTGAAGCCAAGTTCAGAAGCGCTGACAACAACACTGTCTATGTACTCCAACCCGGCACTCGAGCGCTGATTGCCGAGAGCAAATATTTTCCTGATTCCAAAAACTATGGCCTCTGTTTGGATATTAAAAATGCTTCGGATTTGGAACCAGGATCCAACTGCGTTTGGGTTTACTATGACGTGAAAAATCCAGCTTTGAAAATTTACTCGGAATCAAAGAATGCCTCAAATCGCGAAAAAATGTTGGAAGCTTGGGCTCAAGACTCATCCAAAGTCACTTTGAAACCAGTGTCTGAACCCAGCCAAGCCAAAGCTGCGGAAGTGACTCGAAAGACTGCCGGAGTTGTTGAAAAGCGACCAGAAAGCAAAGGTCTCGACACGGAAACTCCGTTGAAAATGGGACTTGAAAGTTTGGACCAAGTGAATCGCAAAGTGGGCCAAGCCATGAGTTCCAATGGTCAGGCTTGTGAGAATTGCTCCAAACCAAACTTGCAAGGATATGAGTCCTGCAGTTCAAAAAATGACTATTTGGAAAATGCCTTGGAAAGCATTTTGAATCAATCAGCTCACTCGGCGTTTTTCCAGAATCCGCAGAAAGAAATCATCTCCACGAGCTGCATTCAGAAAAACATGTCGATGTTTACAAAATCTTCTTCCTTCTTCCGGAACTGCTCTGGCAAGGGCTCGCACGCTGTGCAAAAGGCCTGCATTTCTGAGAACTATGTGCAAGTCACCTCCAGATCTTTCAATCTGGCAGCGGACTGTTTGGGTGATTATGTTTCCGGCCAAGAAAATACGAAAAGCCAAGTGGCTCTGAGCGTTTTCTCTTTGATGTCTCTGGAGTCAGGAATGAACGTCAATGCCATGAGCAACACAGGCCCCGGCGGACCCGGCCAAATGAGTGGCGGAGCTATTGAAGCCGTCAACCAAGAGTTGAGAAGCATTCGTGAGCATCTTTCGCGGTCTCGCAACAATCACTGCTCTCAAACATTGGCCAAAGTATTGGAAAACCCCATGAGTTCATCAAAATCCTGCGATCGAATTTCTCCAAACCAAGACAATCCACTGAAGAGCATGGCCTATGCTTTTGCGTACCAAGGATTGTCTCGCCGAGCGATTGAGAAACAGGCCTTTAGCAGCCGGATTTTCGCGAACATTCTTTCTGAGCAATTGCCAGTCGAGGAAAAAGAGAGATTGATGATGGAAATTTCAGCTTGGTCACACAACACGGGACCTGCTGGAATTCTCAATCCGATTCGAGCTCTGTTGATCAAATACATGCGCACTCATCAAAAAATTGAGACAGCTGAAGACGTCACTCAATTTTTCAAGGATCTGCGCCCCTTCCTGGCGACTCACGGACATGCTTCGAATCGAGGCCGAGAGCGCGTTACGGAAACGATGAATTACTACAGCCAAATTCAAAATCGAATGAAACTCATTGCGGAGGACCCAAGGTCATGTCTCACCAGATAAAAAAACTTGTGCTCACGATTTTGCTCCTGACTTTCGCAGGCGCTGCTCAGGCCGGCGAAACTCACTCGCAACTGGAAATTCTGAATCAGAAAATGACTTCCACTTTGCGACGCTTAGCTAATCCGGAGATGCGGAATTCGGAAAGAATTCAACTGGTCTCTCGCCACAAGGCCTTGGCCGAAGATTCTTTGCGAGAGATGATTGAATCGGGCCTGGCCAATCCCGATGATTTGATCCAGCCGCACTCGGCCTTGTCTCGAGCTTTTAAAAATGTCGACTCTTTGACTGTGCTCGCGGAAATTCAAGTCGATGCCAAAACTGAACTTGCCAGCCCAGAGAGTTGTGGAAGAGCTCGCAGCTTGCTGACCGTTTCAAATTTGACTTCGGACGTGGAAACGGTGGCCTTGAAGGATACCAGCATTCAAGTCAGCCAAATTGTCAGCTTGATTTGCGGACGCTAAGAGTCTGCCGACCTCAAAAAAAAGAGAGCCTTGTGAGCTCTCTTTTTTCATCCATTTGGACGCATCCAGTTGTAAAAAGGAAGGCCCTACCTAAATCCCAGCCTTGTGGCGTTCTTCGTCGTCGACGATGGAAAGGATGCCACCCTTGAGTTGCGGACGGTAAGCGAGCTGCTCAATTCCGTAAGAGAAATTAGCGCCGTTCACTCCCGGAGTCTGCCACTCGGGCCCCATGCGGATCGCATCCACAGGACAAGCCTCTTCACAGAAACCACAGAACACACATCGCAAAATATCGATCTCATATTTGATTGGATATTTTTCAACGCTTGGGTCTTCGTGCTCGCTGGCCACGATGCTGATGCACTCGGCAGGACAGTTCGTCGCGCACAACATGCAAGCTGTGCAGCGCAGAGATCCGTCTTTCTTCACTGTCAGAACGTGGTTTCCTTTGAATCGCGGAGAGTATTCGAACTTCTCTTCCGGATAATTCAAAGTCAGCATTTGCTTTTTATTGAAAAGATTCTTGAGCAAGTGTTTGGCCGTGATCCCAAGACCCGTCAGGATCCCAGGAAGGTACCACTTGCTCGCTTCGGATGTATTCTTTTGAACAACAGCCATAATTTACCTCTTACAAAGTTCCGCGGCGGAAGTTGAATTCATTTTTCTTGCGATGCTCAACCGTTACCCGGTCTGCAGGGCGAGTTGTTTCAACAAAGACATTGGCATCGGGTTTGATGGCCAAAGCTTTTCCAGCCAGCAAATCACCCGCTTCGCTCAAAGTCAGAGCTTCCGATACCACAGTTGTCACTTTTTTGAATGTTTGAGCCAGTCCTGCATGATTCACAAATGTGCCGTCTTTTTCGACGTATGACTTCATTGGAATCAACCAGACATTCCCTGCCAGATTTTCCAAATCCGCATTCTTGGTGGACTGAAGCCAAATCAAGTTCTGAGCTTTGGAGAGCTCATTCACTTTGTTCTTCAGATCAGGGAACTGCAGCTGAATCTCTGGACCCGCAACCACCACTGTCTTGATGGAACCGTTGGCGATTCCAGCCGTCAGATCAGACCACTGAGTGGAAATTCCGTGCTTTTGCAGAACTTGCAACAGTCCTTTGGTGTTCGGGTTCTTATCCCCGCGCAACAGCAGACCGTCAAAGTCATTGGCTTTCTCTGGATTGTTCATCCAATGGAAAACATTCTTCGATCCCAAATCTTTCACGAAAGTGGAAACAATGCTCTCGTACTCTTCGACAGTGTATTGACCTGTGAGAACCAAAGCGGAATTGGAGCCCGCTGCTTTCAATACCATGGACGCATCTTTGGCAGCTGCGCCTGGAAGCATTTCTTCCCAGCCACTGGTGGTGCGTTTCTTCGCACGCAACCAACGAGATTCACGGTTCACAAATTTGTAAATGTCACGACCCTCGTCGCACATCCAGTGGCCGTTGACCTGCTCATTGTACACTGGCTTCACTCGGAAGAATCCTTCGCGATTGAAGTACACTTTCACATTGCAACCTGTGCTGCAGCCGTTGCAGACCGTGTTGGAATCCTTGAGATACCAAACGCGCTGACGGAAGCGGAAGTCTTTGGAAGTCAAAGCTCCCACTGGGCAGATGTCGACAGTGTTCAAAGAGTATTTGTTATCCAATGGCTTGCCATCGAATGTTCCAATTTCAGAGCGATCACCACGATTGAAAATTCCCAATTCATTTGTCTTGGAAACTTCTTCCGTGAAACGCACGCAGCGTGAGCACAAAATACAGCGCTCAGAATCGAGAACCACCGTTGGCCCCAAATCCACCACTTTGTGTTTTTTCACTTTTTTCTCGGCCATTTCAGGATCGTACTTACCGAATTCCATGTACTGTTCCTGAAGTCCGCACTCACCCGCTTGGTCGCAAATCGGGCAATCCAGAGGGTGATTGATCAAATGGAAATCCAAACCCCACTTGGCCGCGTCTTTGACTTTGGCGGAAGTGTTGTTGATTTTCATTCCCTCGGTCACGACAGTGTTGCAGGCGATTTGCAAACGTGGATTTCCTTCGATTTCCACCATACAAAGACGGCAAACGCCGGCGACAGAAAGACCTGGATGCCAGCAGTAGTGAGCAATTTTCCCAGCTTCCCAGGTTCCTTGCTTTTCACCTTGGCCCGACATCGCTTCGATGATGGTCGTGCCTTCTTTGAATTCAATTTCTTTTCCATTAATGGTGCATTTCGGCATGTCGCACCCCTTTCACTTTCGAGTGTCCTTCTCGAACATAGTATTCAAATTCATCACGGAATTTCGTTACAAAGCTGAGCACTGGCAGAGCCGCTGCATCGGAAAGAGCGCAGATTGTGCGTCCTTTCATATTGTCAGCCACTTTCAGCAAGAGTTCGATGTCTTGCAGACGGCCGCGCCCCTCGAGAATGGAGTGAACAATTTTGTTCAACCAGCCCGTGCCTTCACGGCAAGGAGTGCACTGACCACAAGATTCATGGTGATAAAAGTGAGTGAGGACTCCAAGCATATCCACCATGCACTGAGAGTCGTCGATCACGATGACAGCACCTGAACCCAACATCGATCCCAAAGCGGCAATCGATTCATAATCCAGATTGGCTTTGTCCACTTCTTCCGCCGTCAAAACTGGAGCTGAAGATCCACCCGGGATCACAGCTTTCAATTTACGGCCCGGCTTCAGTCCCCCACCCAATTTGAAAATCAAATCCTTGAGCGGATAACCGAGTGGCACTTCGTAATTGCCAGGACGAACCACATTTCCACTGAGGGAAAAGAGTTTTGTTCCAGCTGATTTTTCTGTTCCAAATTTTTTGTAGGCTGCAGCTCCGTCTTTGATGATCGGCACAACGGCCGCCAAAGTCTCGACGTTGTTCACAATCGTGGGCTTGCGCAAATAACCTTGAACAGCTGGGAATGGTGGCTTCAATTTTGGCTGGCCTTTCAAACCTTCGAGAGAGGAAATCATTCCTGTCTCTTCGCCACAAATGTAAGCGCCCGCCCCCGAGTAAACATCGAGATCAAAGTCCACGCCCGTGCCCAGAATATTTTTTCCCAAGAATCCAGCGGCATATGCTTCTTCAACAGCTTTGCGCAGAACTGCGATCGGATAGAAATATTCACCGCGAACGTAGATGTAGCCTTTTTTAGAGCCCACTGCGAAACCAGAAATAATCATGCCTTCAATCAATTGATGAGGAGCTCGCTCCATCATCAGACGGTCTTTGAAAGTGCCTGGTTCGCCTTCGTCCGCATTGCAAAGCAAATAACGAGGCTCATTGTTCTTCGGCAGGAATCCCCATTTCATCCCTGTGGGGAAACCAGCACCGCCACGACCACGCAAACCGGAAGCTTTGACTTCGTCGATGATCGCTTGCGGCTGCATGGCCAAAGCTTTTTTAACCACTTGGTAGCCACCATTTTTTTGGTAGCCGGCCAAAGTGCGGAATTCATCCAAATGATAAAACTCAGTCAGTAATTTGGTTTCCATTATTTCATGCCTCGCAAAATATTCATCGCTGATTCTGGAGTGAGATTCTCATGATAAGTCTCATTCACTTGCATCATTGGCGCCGTTCCGCAAGAACCCAGGCACTCGACTTTGGAAATCGTGAAACGACCATCTTCAGTGATTTGGTCGTAGCCAACTTTCAATTCTTTGCACAAGTGACCCGCCAGCTCTCGTGAGCCATTCAAGGCACAAGAAATGTTGGTGCAAACTTGAACATGGTATTTGCCCACGGGTTTTTGATTGAACATTGTGTAGAACTTGAAAACTTCAGTGATGCGTGCATCCGGAATGTCCATCACGGTGGACAAGTGATGAATGACTTCATCGCTGATCCAGCCTTTATTCTCTTTCTGAGCAATATAAAGAGCTGGAATGATCGCAGATTCTTTCGCTTCGTAGCGAGACAGCTCTTTTTTCACTGCTGCCAAGCCATCAGGACTCAGTTGAAACATTTCTGTGGTCTCCTCATTGGCAATTAAAATTATCGATCCAGCTCACCAGCGATCAAATTCATGCTGGCCACCGTGGCAATTGCATCGGCAATCATCGCGCCCTTCACCACTGTTGGGAAAGACTGATAAATCGCGAAGCAAGGCGGACGGACTTTCAAACGGTAAGGATTCGCACTGCCATCGCTGACCAGATAGAAACCAAGCTCGCCGTTCGCCACTTCTGTCGCATCATAAACTTCGCCTGCTGGTGGACGAAGACCTTTGATCACCAACATAAAGTGGTTCATCAAGCCTTCGATATTTCCATAAACATCTTTTTTCTCCGGCAGAACAATGCCGCGATCACGGATGGTGTAATCTCCATCCGGAATGTTTCGGCAAACTTGTTCGATGATTCGCAAAGATTGGCGCATTTCTTCAATGCGAACCAAATAGCGGTCATAGATGTCACCGTTGGTTCCCACTGGAACATCAAACTCGAGACCTTCATAGCCGTAGTAAGGAGTGGTTTTGCGCAAATCCAATCCCACACCACAAGCTCGCAACATCGGACCTGTGTATCCCCAAGCAATGGCATCCGCAGGCTTCACAGGGCAAACGCCTTGAGTTCGCTTGATGAAAATCTTGTTGTCGAGAAGCATTTTGGAAATTTCATCCACGCCTTCACGCATTTCTTTGCAGAATGCGAGAACGTCATCAATCCAACCCTCTGGAGTGTCTTGCGCCATTCCTCCCACTCGAGTCATGGACACTGTCAGACGAGCTCCGCAGAGCTTTTCAAACAAAGTGTAAACTTTTTCGCGGTAAGTGAAGAGATGGAAGAAAGCTGTCAATGCTCCCAAGTCCACGCCCCCGGTTCCGACGGCAATGATATGGTCAATCACGCGCGACATCTCGGCGAGAATCACACGCATGGCTTGCGCTTTCGGCGGGATGTCCACTCCGAGAAGACGCTCAACTGCTTTGCAGTAACCAATGTTGTTCATTGGAGCCGAGCAGTAGTTCAGACGATCGGTGTAAGGAATGACTTGGTTGTAAGGATGAGTCTCCGCCATTTTTTCAAAGCAGCGGTGCAAGTAACCGATTTCCGGCATGGCGCGAACAATGGTTTCCCCATCGAGCTCAGCCATCACTCGCAAAGTTCCGTGCATAGCCGGATGTGAAGGTCCGATATTGATCGGCACGAATTTGTCATTCAAGACATCGCCTGGATTTCCAGGTTCGTTGTCGAAATGAATTGGCAAAGCGGTCGTGCAATGTTGTTGGCGATCAGCTTCGTAGTCCTTGCGAAGCGGATGACCCACGAATTGGTGGTGAGTGAGAATTTTTCTCAGGTTTGGATGTCCAGAGAAAATGATCCCAAACATGTCATAAGCTTCCCGTTCAAACCAATCGGCGCCCTTCCAGACGTGAGTGGCCGTGTCGACCGGCTCGCCTTCGGCCAATTGAACCTTGAGACGAAGACGGCTGCCATCTTTTGAGGAAAACAAATGATAGACCACATCGAATGGCTTTGAACGATTGGGATAGTGAGCTCCACAAACATCCATCAAGAAATCAAAGCGATCGGATTGTTTGAAATAAGCCAACAACTGAACAATATCGTCTTTCGGAACAATGACAGAGTCGTCACCGAAGACCGAGACAAACTGATAGTTTTCAGTGCGGAAGCGAGAGGACAATTCTGATTTCAGATTTTCCAGATTACTCATACTGTGGGGCCTTCCAATTGTCTTTCCAAGGTCGTGGTTGATTGGATGCGATCATTTTCTGCAAAGCCATCACTCCATCCAAAACAGCTTCTGGAGTCGGAGGGCAGCCTGGAACATAAACGTCCACTGGGATGACTTTGTCACAGCCCTGCAGAACGTGATAAGCGCGGTAGAATCCACCAGAGCTGGCACATGCGCCCATGGAGATCACATATTTTGGTTCCAACATTTGTCGATAGATTCGCACCAGAACGGGCGCCATTTTTTCAGTGATGGTTCCAGCCACCAAAAGCAAATCCGCTTGGCGAGGAGAGAAACGCACAACTTCGGCACCGAAGCGAGCCAAGTCGTATTTCGGTCCCATCACGGACATCAGCTCAATCCCGCAGCAAGCTGTTCCATAAGGCATTGGCCAGAGAGCATTTTTTCGCCCCCAAGCAATGATGGAATCTAAGCGAGTGGTCAGCGCAAAGGAGCGTGACATATCATCAACAGCTTGAGTTCCAGAGGCGGATTGAATCAGAGAATTGGGCTGCGAAATGGAGCGATTATTCGCATTCGTAATATCAGCCATAAAATTGTCCTCATATGTCTAGAATTCGTTATCAATTGATTCTCAACTTGTCGCAAATTTTCAGCTTCAAGTAAACAATCAAAAACAGCAAAACTTAAAGCTCTTCGAGTGCTTAGGATTTTAGCACGATGAGCCTTTTCGTCCATCCCTAGTTTTTCAACGCACACGCTCAATTGAAAAAAATCGAACAAGCCTCAGGGATTCAAATTGCCCTTGCGAGAAAAGCCTTTCTAGAATCAGTCCTGCGAAATCATCTTTCCAAGGGGGGAAAAGAATGACGAACTACAGAACCATCAGCGGACTGATTTTGGCGGGAGCCTTGGCCATCAGTTCCTACTCATTTGCAGCTCCAAACAGTCAGGACCTTCTGGTCAAATTCGCACCTGGAATGACTGAGCACATGAAAAACATGGCGGCCACTCTTTCCACCGAAGGAACTCAAGCGGAAGTTCTGACCGATACTTGGATGCGAATTCAAGTTTCCGAACAAAGATCCGAAATCACTTTGGACGCTCTGAAGAATGAACCCAAGGTTGAGTACGTTCAGCCCAATTACAAAATCAAATTGCTTGAAGACTACCAGGTCGAAGACACTCTGCGGCGTGCAGCTATGCTGAAAAACTTAGCTCGTGCGAACAAAGGAAAGAAGCCACCTAAGCCAGGTGACAATCCCGTGATTCCAGATGCTCCAGCTCAAGCCAACGGCTCAGACCCGGATTTTGGCAAGCAGTGGGGAATGAACGATATCGGCGCAAAAGAAGCATGGAATGTTACTCAAGGCAGTCCTGAAATGATCGTTGCGGTCATCGACACTGGCGTTGATTACACACACGAAGACTTGCTTCCGAATTTGTGGAGAAACTCAAAAGAAATTCCAAATAATGGAATCGACGATGACCAAAATGGTTATGTCGACGACATGGTTGGTTGGGATTTCGTGTCAAACGACAACAAGCCTTACGATTTGGCAGTGGCTCCCGCAGAACTGCTCTCGGGCGGCGGAAATCCTGGTCACGGCACTCACTGCGCAGGAAATGTGGCGGCTCGAGCAAACAATGCTAAGGGGATCGCCGGAGTGGCTCCCAATGTGAAAATCATGTCTTTGCGCTTTATCTCTGAAAAAGGTCAAGGAACAACTGCCGATGCGATCAAAGCAGTGAAATACGCTGTCGACAATGGCGCGAAAGTTCTTTCCAACTCTTGGGGTTCTGAGGGCGAAGACCCTGAAGCTCAAGCTGAGAACAAAGCTTTGCGCGACATCATTCAATATGTCCAAGATCGCGGCGCTCTGTTTGTTGCAGCTGCCGGCAATGGTCATCGTGGAGTTGGATACGACAACGACAAAGATGCCAATCCTGCTTATCCAGCTAGCTATGATCACGAAACGATCATCAGCGTTGCGGCCCTGAACAAATTCGATAAGCTGGGCGATTTCTCCAATTGGGGAGTGAAGTCCGTGGATATCGGCGCTCCTGGCGTCGCAGTTTACTCGACAACAGTGGGCAGCAGGTACAGCGATACTGTCTTGGATATGGGAGGCTTCAAAGTCACTTGGGATGGAACCTCCATGGCCACTCCACATGTTGCTGGTGCAGCTGCTCTTTATTGGTCCGCAAACCCAGAAAAAAATTGGCAGGAAGTGAAAGAAGCTATTCTGGGCAGCGCCAAAAAAATCAATGCTTTGTCTGGAAAAGCTGTGAGCGAAGGCAAGCTCGACGTCAATGCTCTGATGAAATTCAATTGATTCTGATTGCTCTCAAAAAACCACCAAAAGCCGAGGCCTCAAAACCTCGGCTTTTTTATTTTTCTGTCAAATCACAAAATGAAAAATCAATCCGCTTCCACTAGCTTCAAATCTCAAAGGAGAAAACCATGAACACCAAACGAACCTTGATCGCATTCTTGATTTCCATTTTTTCACTCTCCGCATTTGCCAAAGTTCAAACGGAGCTTGTCGAATACAAAGAAGGAAGCACCACTCTCGAAGGCGTGTTGGTTTATGATGATGCCATGAAAGCCAAAGCCCCCGGGGTGATCATTGTGCCCGAATGGACGGGAGTGAATGAGTACTCCAAAAGCCGCGCTCGACAAATGGCAGAGATGGGTTATGTGGCTTTTGTCGCTGACATTTATGGCAAAGGAATTCGACCTCAAGATCCCAAATCCGCTGGGGAAACCGCAGGCAAATATAAAAATGATCGCAAGTTGATGCGAGCTCGCGCGCAAGCTGCCTTTGAGACTTTGAAAAAGAATCCGAAAGTGAATTCAGATAAAATTGTCGCTCTCGGATATTGCTTTGGCGGAACCACTGTTTTGGAAATGGCCATGGCCGGACTCCCCTTGCGTGCTGCCGTCAGCTTTCATGGAGGATTGGATTTCCCCAAAACTTTGGCTGATGTCAAAAACATCAAAGCCCGTTTGCAAATCCACCATGGAGCCGTCGATCCCTATGCCCCGATGGAGCAACTGCTGACTTTCCAAAAAGCCCTGGATGAAAACAAAGTGACTTATGAAGTCAGTCTCTACAGCCAAGCTGTGCACAGCTTCACCAACCCAGACTCTGGAAATGATCCTTCCAAAGGCGCAGCTTACAATGCCATTGCAGACAAAAGATCTTTTGAATCGATGAAGGCTTTCCTGAGCGAAGTGACTCGGTAAAAGATCAGAATTGAAAATTGAGGTTGGCAAGAGCGTAGCGCTGAGAGCGGGACTGGTAAGAGTTTTCACCCAAACCATACCCAACCTTCCAGCGCTCTTGCAGTCGGATTTTCAAAAGGGCTCCGCTATCCAGAGCCCACTCTCGCGAAACCTCTTCCTGACTGCGGTTGTGTTGAAAATCAATTTCAAAGTTTTCAGCCGGGCGGAAAACCAATTGGAATGTTTGAAACTGTTTTGGCATTTGCTCAACCGTGCTCACCAACGAACCAAAGCGCCGTGCGGAGAAGGAAGTCCCCACAGCACCCGTCACCCGGTTTGAAAAATCGACGTTCGAAGTCTGCTGCATCCAAAAAAACCGGCCATCAAGCCACGGCATGAAATTCGCTCGCAAATCCAATGCAGTTCCCGACATCGTGAACAAAAAAGAATTCCCTTCACGAACATTTCCAGGACTGCTTTCATCCGGAGAAGCCCCTTGGCGAAATTCGTTGGTGAAGAGAAGAGCTCGAGCTTCCGCCCTATCGACCCGAAAACCCAGCATCAAATGCGGATCGACGCCTGTCATTTTCTCCAAAGCGGCATAACTGTAATCAACTCCACCGCCGAGCAAAAAATTGGACGCGAATTGAAACTCGAGGTTCGAGCGGAACAAAGTGACTTTGTCGCTGGTCTCTAATTTGTTCGAGTAAGTCACCAACTGCAAATCGAAAACCCAATTGAGATCCTCACTGGCATTGGAGATTTGAGCTTGCAAATCATTGGTATTTTCAGCATCCACAATATGCAAAGTGTCTTGCACAACAGTCGTTGCCGCTGCACACGGCAATGCCACGAAAACAACAAGCCAACAAATCAGACCTTTCCAAGTTCCATTCATTCCTCTATTGTAACGATATTCAGATGAAAGACTCAACCTCCTCCATTGACGAAATTGCAAACCGTCACCCTCTCTGGTTCTACATCCAGAAAAACAAACGCTCGTTTTTCCTGGGCATGTTTTTCCTGGTGATCACCAATGCCTTGGACGGGGTCTATCCTCTTATTCTAAAGCAGGGAATCGATCAAATTTCGGAAGGTCGACCTTTATCGGAGATTGGCCAGTCCGCGATTTTCTTCTTCTTGATTATGACTGCTTTGGCGGTGACTCGATACTGCTGGCGAGTTTACTTTGGCCGCTACCACACTGAAGCCGCAGAAGATTTGCGAAATCGAATTTTTCGCCATCTCACAACCATGGGGCCGCAATTTTTCAAGGCCAATCCCATTGGCGAACTGATGAGCTTGATCACCAATGACGTTCAATCCTTTCGGCAGGCCATCGGCAGCGGGGTTCTGATCCTTGTTGATGGCCTGGTCATCATTTTGATTGTTCTTCCCTTGATGATTTGGCTGGAACCTCAATGGACTTGGAAAACATTGATCTTCTTGCCCCTGGTTCCCTTTTTGATTTGGAAAGTGAACAAACTGATCTTTCAAAGATACAAACTGCAGCAAGATCGGCTTTCTGAATTGTCAGGCTACTCTCAAGAAACAGTGGCCGGCATTCGAGTGATCAAAAGCTTCGGACTCGAGTCCAATCAATTGAAAGCTTACAATCACCTGAGCTCCAATTACGAAAAGACATGCAACCATGTGGCTTCTGTCGAAGCTCTTTTTTCGCCAGTCATGCAATTCGGAGTCGCTTCCGGCACTGTGATTCTTCTGTTTATCTGTGCCGATGACGTGCTCTCCGGCGCTGCCACAATCGGAACACTGGTCGCTTTTCAAAGATACATCACAAAAATGGTTTGGCCGATGACGGCCTTGGGCATGGGCTTCAGCCAGTTTCAAAAAGGAATGGCTTCGTTTTCCAGAATCCGCTCTCTCTTGCTTCAGAGAACAGATATTCCTGACGAAGGAGCCGTGGATCTGCAAAACTTCCAAGAGTTGGAAGTCAAAAATCTCAGCTTTCAATTTCCGGAAAATTCAACTCTCGCTTTGAAAAATATCAGCTTCCGCATCCGAGCCGGGGAGAAGGTCGGATTGGTTGGTCCCGTGGGCAGCGGCAAGACCACTTTGCTGCATCTCCTGACTCGCCTTTATCCGGCCCCAGCCAACAGCATATTTATCAACGGTCGTGAGATCAGTGAGATCACTCAGCGATCCTTGCACTCGCAAATGGCCATGGTTCCACAAGAGCCTTTTTTATTCAGCCAATCGATTTCTGAGAATTTGCAATTGGGGGCCGAAAACCCACTGGAAGAAAAAGAAATTCATCACTGGGCACAAGTGGTGGACATTCAAAATGAAATCGAAAGTTTGCCACAGCAATTTGAATCCGAGCTGGGCGAGAGAGGGGTCAACCTCTCAGGTGGGCAAAAGCAAAGATTGACCATCGCCCGTGGCCTGATCACCAGAGCCCCGGTGATTTTGCTGGATGACTCCTTGAGCGCCGTCGATCACAAAACTGAAAAGACCATTCAAGATCATTTGGCCAATCATATGGACGGACAGAAAACTCAAATTATTGTCAGCCATCGTTTATCGACAGTGGAAAATGCTGATCAGATTCTGGTTTTGAACCAAGGACAATTGGAAGCCGTGGGCACTCACCTTGAACTGATTGAGAAAAGTCCCACTTACCGTCGAATGGCCGAAATTCAGGGGTACACGGTATGAGTGAAAAATTCATGTCGGAAGACCAAATCAAAACCAATATCACCATGAGCGGATTGCTCTGGCGAGTGTGGCCTTATTGCCGACGTCATTTGGGTTTGTTCATGGCGGTGGTCATTTCTATTTTGGGCTTGGCTGTCTGTTCAAGACTGCATCCTTTCTTGATTGGCTATGCCATTGACCACGGATTCCGTGAAAAGAACTATGAAACTCTTCGCAATGTCGCTTTGATTTATCTCTCCGTGCAAATGCTGCACACTCTTTTTCAATTTAGCTACAGTTTCGTTTTTCAAAAATTTGGCAATCGAGTCCTTTATTACATTCGCGAAGATTTGGTCCGCCACATTCAAAGCCTGCCGGTGGATTACTTTAACAAAACTCCGATCGGTCGAATCGTCACAAGGCTCACCAATGATGTTGCCAACTTGGCGGACCTTTTCACTGAAGGCGTGATCACCATTTTTGTTCAATTCGTGGTGGTCAGCGCCATTTTGGTTTCCATGCTTCTCATCTCTTGGAAACTGACTCTGATCACTTTGATTTTAACACCGGGCTTTGTTTGGATTTCCCTGAAACTGAACAATCAGATTCGCGACATCCTTCGCGAGGCCAAAAAGAAACTTTCGGTTTTGAATTCTTTTGTCGCTGAAAACTTCAATGGCATCAAAGTCATTCAGCTTTACAATCGAGTCCCTCGCAATCGAAAAGTGTTCTCGACACACTCTGAAGAATACAAGAACCTTTCCTTGGCTTCGACTCGCGCCTACGCGTTTATGCAGCCAGTGACCAATTTATTCACTGCTGTGACGATTTCTTCGGCCCTTTATTTTGGCGGCCTTCTGCATGATTCCCAAGGTTTGGCGATTGGGTCTCTTGTGGCTTTTATTTTGAACGTGCAAGATTTTATTCATCCACTGCGGGAGATTTTGGACAAATACCAGCAATTCCAAAACAGTCTCACCAGCGGCGAACGAGTTTTTCAAGTTTTCGACGAAATTCCGGAAACCCAGAAGCATCTTGAAAAATCTCCTGAAGCTTGGACTGGAGAAATTGAAATTCAAAATCTCACTTTCCGTTACTCGCCAGCTTTGGAGCCAGTGCTCAAAAATATCAATTTCAAGATTCAGCCGGGCCAATCTGTTGCCTTGGTTGGCCGAACTGGCAGCGGAAAAACAACGATGATTTCCTTGCTGCAGCGATTTTACGAGCCACCTGAAAACACGATTTTCATCGATCAAGTTGCCATCGAAAAAATTCCGCTCTCCAAATTGCGTCGTCATATCGGAATTGTTCAGCAGGAGAATTTCATTTTCCGTGGAACCATTGCCAGCAATGTGGGATTGAATTGCGATTGGATCAGCGAAGAGAAAATTGAAAAAGCCTGCCGGCAAGTCGGCTATTTGAATCTCTTGCAACAGACAGGTCGCCATCTTCATTCGCCTGTTGAAGAAAGAGGCTCCAACCTGTCCGTCGGTGAAAGGCAATTGATTGCCTTTGCGCGAATTCTCGCTTTTGAGCCCGACATTTTAATTTTGGACGAGGCCACGGCCAATATTGACTCGCACAGCGAGAAAATCATCCAACAGGCCACGGCCGAAGTTTCCAAGGGCCGAACCAGCCTGATCATTGCTCACCGACTATCGACAATTCAAAATTGCGATGTGATCCTTGTACTCGACAAGGGTGAAATCAAAGAAATCGGAACTCACAGTCAGTTGATGGCCCAAGGCGGGCTTTATCATCACATGGCTTCAGCAGGATCGAAATCAATGGAGATTTTAGCGTCGGCACCCGGAACAGCGGTTCCGTAGAAGCGAACGAGATAACCATCTTCAATATAATCCCAGCCATTGACGCTCGAGCGAGGAACCACTTGCCCGTCGACTTTGACCAAAATGCTATCGACCAATGGTTTTCGTCCCAAATGGAAGTCAGTCAAAACTTGCACGATACGTTTTCGGATGTTCTCCATGGCATTGGCCAGGCTGGTGTCACAGACAGGCTGCACCAAGCCACCTGAAGCATTCGCCAAGTCGATCCACTTGAGGCCGGGTTCTTTGTAGATTCCATCCAATGCCGTTGAACAACTGGATTGCAAATTGGGAACTCCAATAAAATTCACCAACCAGCCTTGAGCTTCGCCATTGAAAGCTTGGAATTTGGGTTTTTTCGCATCGAAGTACTGTTTGTAAAAGGAGGCCGTTCCCGCGGAATAGTCGTCCTCATTGGAAAGAGCGATCACGGCGAGCATCGCATCGGCGCGCAAAAACTCGGTGTCAGCATTTAAAGCTGTTTCAATCGATTGCAAACCTCTCTCCAAATCCGACCCCCCATTGCCCTGACGGATTCGAGTCGTCAACAGACTGGCCAAGTTCGGAGTGGAAGCTGAAAGCACTTTGGGATTTCCCACCAAAGATCCGCCATTGCCTCCGCCTCTCATATCAGTGGTGACCACGGCGATTCGATAATCCATTCCCAATTGATTGAGAGCTGCAACCATTCCGGGAGCTTGCTCAGCCAAACGATTTTGATAAGTGTCCATGCTCGAGGAGTTGTCCACCATCAACAAGACATCGACTTTGTTATTGTACTGGACGATCTGCTCGAAAACTTGTGATTCAGAGGGAAGCGAATACGTCTGTTTGTTGCAGCCAACGATCAGGCCCACAGCAACAATTGAAAATAGAAGTGTCTTCATATTCTTCCCTTCAAGTGACTTCTTTATTGAAATCACGCGGCTTGATCCGTGTACTTTTTGATCGCCACCTGAACCGACTGACTGATGCTCGTAAACTTGACTCCGTAGCGATACTTGTTCTCTGGAGTTTCGTGCTTGCTGATCACCGTGCAATTGGCATTGAACGGCGGCACTCCATCTCCAGCTTTAAAATGCAAAAAAAGATTCTGCCCAATATTGATTTCACCCGATTCCAAAACCAAACCCGCGCCACCGGCACTGATTTCCATCGAAGTGCCGCGCCACAAGGCCTTGTTGTCATGCAGAAGGATCGAAGCACCATATTCAGCACGTGCATGCCGGCGACGATAAAACACATCCGGCCCCGCCTCACCACTGCTCACCAGAGATTTGATTTTTTCCGCGCTGAACTGGGCCAATTCTGAAATTCTTTGCCAAGCCTGCATTTCAGAGCGATGCCAAACATAGTCGTACTCAAACAGCTTCCTCTGTTGGAGCATTTTCACCAGCTCCAAATAAGTGAAGGGACCATAGCGATTGGCATCCCGAAGTACGTACCAATCAGTTTCTTCCTGTTTTTTTTCTTCAGCTAGCGGTTGAGAAGGTTGCTCCGTCATTTGTCGCATGAACAAGGGATGCTCCAACAAATAAACCCAGTCCTTTTTTTCTTCATCATACAAACAGTCAGTCCACTGCAAATCACCACGATGCAATCGAGCCAGAATATCCTGGACCGACAGTGGGCCTTGCTCTGAACCTTGATGATGAATAATGAACTTCACGAAACTCTCCTCAGTACAGGACTTTTCGGCAGTCCGGGGCAAGACTTTAAGCCATGGATATCTCGGGGAAATCTGTCAAACATTGTGACAAAAATATCTCCCTAAAAAGTCGAACTTTTCGACAGGACTTTTCGTGAACAAAAAAGGCAATTTTTCCTCAAAGTTTAAATCTCATTTTGGCCGATGAGTGTTTTGATGTCTTTGCGATATTCGTTGTGCAATTTATTGTTGATACTTTTCTTTTCTGTTTCGGCCTGGGCCCAAGCACAAGTGCCGTTGGAAGCTTTTGTTTCCACAGAGAAAGCCTTTATATGGCGCAAGCCGGGTTACTCCTGGTCGGACTGCCGTCCCTTGGAGCCCGATGCACCTTCAAGTCGTTTTAAATCCGCAGAAGACGAACAACTGACAATGAGAAGATTCAATTCAGGTGGCCGCGAAGTCTGCTTGAGCCGAGATCAAAAGAAAGATCTTCTCTCGTCGGGCGATCCTGTTGAAATCGTCACTGACAAAAAAGGCAAAGTGATCACCGAGGATCATGAAATCATTATCGGTGGCGATTTGATGGAAAAGAAATTCTACTTTGTGCAAGCTCAGGGACGCGAAGGCTGGATGTCCGAAGATCAACTCACCGAACCAGCTCCCAAAGAATTTCCGAGAGAAGACGTGAAGAAGGACGATCCCTATTGCCCGCCGAAATCCAAAAGTGCAAATCAGTTTAAAGGCTTGGCCCTGCAAATTCCCGAGCTGCAAAATGCCATCGATGAAAAAATCGCCTTGGCACCGCCCAAATCCGATCGAGAAATTGATCGCTATATGTGTCTCTATCACGACGGTCGCATCAAGCCGGAACAATTCCAAGACACCTATAAAAAATTTCAGAAATCGGCCAAGCAAGCCTCTTCGGCCTTTGGCGTTCCTTACGGATTGATCATGTGCACGATGCTGGTGGAATCAGGCCTTTATTACAATCCACAAGAGCGCAAAGAGTACAAAGGACTTTCCCAGTTCGGATCGGCCTTTGTCACTGATCTGAATAAAATCAAAACTCGCGCACCCTATGAAGACATGTGGGAGAAATTCCAGAAAGTTGCTCCAGGTGCTGGTTTGAGTGACCGAGAAATTCGCTCGTCCTCGGATCCCACTTCGCCTGCTGCAGCCATTGCTTTGGCCTATCAGTGGATTTACTGGGACCGCATGCAGCAAGTGGGTTGCAAAGACTGCAATATCAGTCCGCAAATCAATCGCAAAGAGCTTTACATGATGGTCACAGCTTACAACTGGGGACCTTACAGCTTGCACAAAGTGGCTCGCAGATCGCCCATGCAAATGCGCAGCACCCCCCCACCGCCTCGCGAGAGCCGCAATTACATGGCACGAATGGAGAATTGCCTGGAGCGTGGATACGATCAATCTTTCCGCGAAGAAGGCGGCAAAAAGTCACGCTCTCGCAAACCCGGTTCCACTCAAAATTTGACTGGCGAAAAAGCGATTTATGAGGACCGCGTTGACAGATGCGATCGACTCTTTCCTGTGAAATAGTTTTGCTCAGGAGGTCACGTGAGCAGCACTTATTCCGTCTTGATCCATGAATCTCATTTGGACACTTTTGGACATGTGAACAACGCCACTTATCTTTCTCTTTACGAAGAGGCCCGCTGGGAACTCATCACTCGCAATGGATATGGCCTCCAAGAAATTCTAGCGGCGCAAAAGGGGCCGGTGATTCTCGAAGTCACCCTGAAATTTTTGAAGGAGCTGCGATTGCGCGAAGAAATCAAAATCGTCACCGAAATGCTCGATTACTCGGGAAAGATCGGGCGTTTGAAACAGCAAATGCTCAATGTCCAAGGTGAAGTGGCGAGCGAAGCGGTCTTCACGTTTGGACTTTTTGATTTGAAAGAACGCAAATTGCTCCACCCCACTCCCGAGTGGAAAAAAGCGATCGGCCTCCCCAGCTAGCTCGAATTGCCGCGCCCAGTTGTAAAAAGGAAGGCCCTACTTGAGAGCTTCCCGAAGGTAAGCGGAGGCTGTGTCCATAAACCAAACGACGAAGGCAATCACCACAATGATGGTTCCCACTTCGGACCACATGGCTTGGGAGCTGTAAGTCTGAAGCAAAAAGCCAATGCCGCCCCCACCGACAAAGCCCACAATTGTGGCCATGCGGATATTGATATCCCAGCGGTACACAGTGAAAGAAATGAAAGGTAAAATCACTTGCGGCACGATGGCAAACCAAATGGTTTGGATCAATCCCGCACCAGTGGATTGAATGCCTTCAATCGGCCCTTCATTTGCTGTCTCCACAATTTCCGAATACTGTTTCGTCAGCGATGCAATGGAATGAATCATCAGAGCCAGCATTCCGGCAAATGGTCCAATGCCAACCCAAACTGTGAAGATGATGGCCCAAATAAAAGCTTCAATTGAGCGCATAATGTTGAAGAGAGTTCTCAACAACACATAAACCACGAAAGCCGAAGGGTGCTTCATGATGTTTTTCGAGGAGAAAAAACACAGGACAAAAGCCACTGGGATGGCCAAGCTGGTGGCGATAAAGGCCAGGAAAATTGTCTCGATCATCATCAGCACCGCTCGAGGCAGCAAATCCCAATTGGGATGCAGCAAACTGCTGAAAAGTTTCATGGTGGGGTAAAAACTTTCTGCATCCAAAAGTTTGATCAGGGAAGCTTCAGTCACCACCAAGCCCACAATCGGAGTCATCACCAGGAAAATCAATAGCTCCCAACCCCACACAGACTTGTACCAGGTTTCTTCTTTGGCTTGAGCTTTTCGATAGGGCGGCTCGAAAATGACTTCGCCCAAAGTTTTTTGGCCCGTGTGGTTGAAGAGATAGCTCGCCACAGCTCCCACCAGAAAACAGATCAAGGCCACAGTCGCATTGCGATGCAACTGCATCAAATCATCTTCTGTCGGCGAGAAAATCACGACCAAGCCGACACAAAGGAAGTAACCAAACATGATCGCATCAAATAAAGTTCTTTTGGCAAGATATGATCGCATGAAGTCGTCTCCTTAATTGATGTGAACTTCTTTGGCGCCCGTGCCGTAAATTCTCTCAAACCAAGCTTCATCAATTTGTTGAGGATCTCCCTCAAACACAATTTGCCCGCCTTTGAGTGCAATCACCCGAGTGGCATACTGGCGAACCAGGCTGAGAAAATGAAGATTGGCAATCACTGTGATTCCCAATTCTTGATTCACTTTTTTCAAATAATCCATGACCGTGTGGCAAGTGGCCGGATCCAATGAAGCCACAGGCTCGTCGGCCAAGAGCACTTCCGGATTCTGGGTCAAAGCCCTGGCAATGGCCACTCGCTGCTGCTGACCACCAGACAAATTGTCGGCTCGCATTTTGGCCTTCTCGGCAATGCCCACCAGAGACAAATACTTCATTGCCGATTTTTTATCTTCTTCACTGAACAAACCGAAAATCGATTTGAAAGTTCCCATGGAACCCAAACGACCCATCAACACATTGCTAAGAACTGTGTGCCGAGGAATCAAATTAAAGTGCTGGAAAATCATCGCCACTCGTCGGCGCAGAGAGCGAATCTCTTTTTGGTTTTGAACTTTGGCAATGTCCTGTCCATTGAAGAGAATTTCTCCCGAAGTCGGTTCGTGCAGTCGGTTGATACAGCGGAGCAAAGTCGATTTGCCGGAACCACTCAAACCAATGATGACCAGGAATTCGCCTTTTTTGACATCGAAGCTGACGCCTTTCAAAGCTTGTGTTCCGTTCGGATAGGTCTTGTTCAAATTGCGAATCTGTAAAATGGAATCGCTCACAATTTTCCCCTTGCCTGCACTGCAATTTATTTTTTCAACATCTCGTCAGCCGTTTTTCCCAAAGATTTGAGCATGCTTCGAACCGGATCGTAATCCGCATCCGTCGCCGGCTTCAAATCCGTCACTCCGTACACCGAATTGAAAGCGTCTTTGCCTTCGGGTGTGGAAACAAATCGGATCATGGCTTCGATGATCACTTTTTTCATTTCCTCGGGCATGTCCTTGCGAAAAATAATCGGATCGTTCGGTATCGCTTCCGTCAAATCGACAATTTTGATTTTCTTTTCCACATCGGGATACTGAGTTTTCACCAAGCGGCGAGCGTCTTGAATTTCGCCTTCGAATGCTGGCGAATAAAAAGTCGCGCCTCCGTCGACTTGACCTTGATAGATCATTGAGACCACGGAATCGTGCTTCAGTGCGAAGACTTCATGTGCGGGCTTAATGCCTTTGTCATTCAAAGCTTTTTTAGGAAGCAAGAATCCAGAAGTGCTGGCCGGATCGACAAAAGCCACTTTCTTCCCGTGAAAGTCCGCCAAGGTTTTGATGGGACCATTTTCTCTGGCCAGGAATTGCGCTTGATAAGTCGCCAAACCATGACGAAGAACTGTCAACTTGGCTTCAGCTCCATATCTTTCATGAGCCAAAATATATCCAAAAGTGTTGATGGCTGCGACGTCGGCACGATTGGAACCAAAAGCTTCGACCACAGCCACGAAAGAAGACGGGATGGAAATTTGATATTTGTAGGGAGTGTTGGCCTCGAGCCAGATCTTGGCCGCTTTTGATTTCACTTCCAAAACTTTTGCATCCACAGAAGGGACGAAAAAGAGCTTCACGGGATTTTTCTGAGATCCAAGTTCGCCTTTATCGAAAGTGCAAGCTGCCAACACAAGGGACAAGGCGAGCCCGAAAACCATTCTTTGTGTTTTCAGGAGAACTCCTTTGAAAAGCGCTAAGGGACACCCGAAGATGTAGCAAAGATATTGAAGTGGGCCAAGACATCTCTTCGCTCTCAGCGCCTGGTGTCCCTTGCCTTTTCAGCCAATTTCTGGCTCAATACCAGCATCATGACGCACGCTGGTGAATATCTTGAAAATATCCTGACAGAAATCTCAAATTTGCGAGCTTCCGGCGGACGCGCCCTCGCTGTTTTTGATTTGGATTCCACTCTTTTTGATGTCAGTCCTCGATTGAAGAAAATTCTGCATCACTTTGCCGAAGTTCCAGACCATCAGCAAAGGTTTCCAGAAGCCTGTGAGATTCTCAAGAATGTCGAAACCTATCGCAGCGATTGGGGAGTTAAAAACGCCGTCATTCGCGCCGGGCTGGATCAGCACCATCCCGATTTTCACCACGCTTTGAGAGACTTTTGGGTTCGCACTTTTTTCTCCAATGAATATCTGCAATTTGATGTCCCCTACGAAGGCGCCGTCGAATACGCTCGCGATTTGTGGAATCTCGGTGCGGACATTGCTTATCTCACCGGCCGAGATGTCGATCGCATGGGTCAGGGTTCACGCGATGTCTTGCACAAATGGAATTTTCCATTGGACGACCAAAGAGCGCAGCTGGTTCTCAAACCGCAAAAGGGAATGGACGATGCGGAATTCAAATCCGATTGGTTTGCTGCTTTGCCAGAAAATCAGTTCCAAAAAGTTTGGTTTTTTGAAAATGAACCCGTCAATGTGAATTTGGTTCGCTTGCAACATGCGCATGTTGAAATCGTTTTTTTTGAAAGCACTCACTCGGGAAAAGCGGAAGCCCCGACGGACCTGCCCAAAGTGATCAATTTTTTAATTCAAAGAGGCGGGTGAAGCATGCTGACTTTGATCGCCACTCCGATTGGCAACGATCAGGACATTTCTTTGCGAGCTCTCGAAGCATTGAAAAATGCGAGCACGATCATTCTCGAGGAATTCAAAGAGTCCACGCGCTTTTTGCGAGCTCATGGCATCAGCGGTAAAACCTACGAACAGCTCAATGAGCATTCCAAACCGGAAGATCTCAAAAGGCTGACAGAGCTTTGCGAAAAAGAAAATGTCATTTTGATCACAGACTGCGGAACGCCTGGATTTTGCGATCCCGGTGCGGACTTAGTGCGCGAGTGTCGCAAGCGAGGGATTTCCGTTCAGACATTTCCCGGCCCTTCAAGCCTGATGGGATTGCTGTCGCTGTCCAGTGTGCGTTTGGATCAATTTGTGTTTCGTGGATTTATTCCAGCGGAAAATGAAGCTCGTCGTCGCGCTTGGACGGACTTACAAAAAGAGTCCCGAGCTTTGGTGCTCATGGACACTCCCTACCGCTTTCAAAAAATGCTTTCTGAAGCAGCCGAATTTTTTCCTGAACGCCGAATGTTGCTGACCTTGAATCTCACTCAGGAAACAGAAAAAATTCTCGAAGGCCCAGCTGCTCAACTTCTCAGGCAGGATCTTCCGTCCAAAGCCGAATTCATGCTTTTGATTTATCCTCGCGGCGAAAAATGATTTCATTGCCGATCGACTCTCATTTGAATTCCATTTTGGCTCAATTCAAAAAGAGTCAGAATCTTGTTTTGTCCGCTGCCCCAGGGGCGGGAAAAACCACGCGATTACCTCCCCGATTGATGGAACTGACGGACAAGAAAATTCTCGTCCTAGAACCCCGACGACTGGCGGCTGTCTCTTCGGCATCAAGAATTGCCGAAGAGAACAAATGGAAGCTGGGGGAAGAAGTCGGCTACCAAATTCGCTTTGATTCCTCTGTCTCGGCAAAGACCAAATTGATTTTTCTGACCGAAGCACTGCTCAATCGAAAAATCGTCGCAGACCCCGAGCTCTCGGATGTGGGCATTGTGGTTCTCGACGAATTTCACGAGAGATCCCAACATGTGGATCTCGCTCTGGGATTACTCAAAGAACTGCAGGAACTCTCACGACCCGATCTGAAAATTTTGGTGATGTCGGCCACTCTGACGGCTGAGCCCATTGCTCGCTTTTTGGGATCAGCATCCATTGTGCAAGTCCCTGGGCAAAGTCATCCGCTCGAGATTTCCTATCTCAAAACCGCGCAGAAATTGCAGACAGGCCCGGATTTCATTCAAGCCTTGGGTGAGCAAATCCGCACAGCAGTGAATTCGCTGTCGCCAGGTGAGCATGTTTTGGTTTTTCTTCCCGGCGTGGGAGAAATTGAACGATGTGCTTCCGCTTTGGAGACCTGGTCTCGGGAACGACAGCTGCGAGTGATGAAATTGCATGGTCAACTTTCCCTGGAGGAGCAGCGGGAAGTTCTCGCACCCTCTCGCGAGAGCAAAATCATTTTGTCCACCAACATTGCCGAAAGTTCTCTGACCATTGATGGAGTTCGCGCGGTGATTGACAGTGGATTGCAAAGGCGATCTTCAATTCATCCCAAGACTGGTTTTCCGCAATTGGAAATGGCGCGCATTTCGAAATCTTCAGCCACGCAAAGAGCCGGCCGCGCCGCTCGCCAAGCTCCGGGAAAATGTTGGCGCTTGTGGAGCACCATGGATGAGCTTTCCATGCCCACAGAGGAAACCGCAGAAATTTTGCGAGTCGATCTCTCCGAAGCGCTGCTATTTCTGGCGTCTCAAGGAGTGCGGGATTTCCATCGCTTCTCTTGGTTTGAGTCACCCTCGGCCGACGCGCTTTCCAAAGCCGTTCGCCATTTGCAAGTTCTCGGGGCTTTGTCTGCGCAGAATGAAATGACCGAGCTTGGGAAAAAACTTTTGCAGTGGCCACTGCCGCCCCGTCTGGCCAAATTGCTATTGAAGTCACACGACATGGGAATTCCGAAGACGGGAGCTTCCATTGCCGCTCTGTTGTTGGAGCGCGATCTCTTGCAAAAGAAAAATTATGATTCGCAATTCGAGTGCGACATTCTTCTGCGCTTGGATCTGCTGGAAAGAAACACTCCGGGCTCTCTGGAGCGAGTCATTCGCCAGCTCCTCAAAGTCAAACCTCCACAGACAGATCGAAAAGCATCCCCGGATGACGTGAGAGAACTTTTGCTCGCAACATTTGCCGATCAGCTGTGCCGCCGGCGCAAAAGCAAAGAGCCTCGAGCCGTGATGCTCGGCGGCCGCGGTGTGGTTCTCGAGAACACTTCGCAAGTCCGAGAATCTGAATTTTTTGTCGCTTTGGCTGTAATCGATGGATTGAGCCAAACCGAGACTCGAGTGGCCCTGGCTTGCGGACTGAGCAAAGAGGCCGTGCAGAAAAAAGGCAAAAGCGAAGTCAAAAGCTGGATTGAATACGATGAAAAATCAGAAAAGTTTCTCAAACAAACCGCGCAATTTCTTACCATCGCAGACTGGGGATCCCTGCCTCTCTCAGAACAACGATCCCAGCCTGCTCAAGCGGAAGAAATTCAGTCTCAGCTGAGCCAGATCGCTTTCGAAAAGCGAAGCCTGATCATCGACAGAAATGAAAAGCTGAAAAATTGGTGGCAAAGACATCAACTGTGGTTGGAAGTTTCCCAAGAACCGGATTTTTCAGATGAGGACTTAAAAGAGATATTCGAAAATGCCAGTTTCGGTGAAAACTCCCTAGCAGCTCTTTATCAAAAAGATCTCGTCTATTTCTTCGAGGCCAAACTGCCTGCCAGCATTTTGCAGTCATTTCACTCTCAATGTCCTGAATTCATTCAAGTGCCGAGCGGCTCTAAATTGAGAGTCGATTACTCGGGAGCAAATCCCTCATTGGAAGTGCGTCTGCAAGAAGTCTTTGGTTGGAGTGAAACTCCGAAAATCGCAGGTGGACGCAAGTCTTTGACCTTGGTGCTGCTCGGGCCAAATTACCGCCCCGTGCAAGTGACGGGAGATCTCTCCAGTTTTTGGAAAAACGGTTATCCAGAAGTTCGCAAGGAAATGCGCTCCCGCTATCCCAAGCACAGTTGGCCCGATGACCCTTTGACAGCCCCAGCAGTTGCCAAGGGTCGCCCGCAGAAATAGCAAAATCAAATATCGGTGGCTCGACCGTTCAAAGCTCGCCGGCGAGCTTCGTCAGCAGCGGCATCTTTGTCGTTCTCGCGAATCTTTGTGACTTCCCAAGATCTCAGCTGCTCTGCCAGAACTTTTTTCTCAAGCGGTGCTAGATTCTCAGAGCTCTGCAATTTGGATTTATAATATTCAATTCGCGAGTCAACATAAGAGGGAGCTGTCCGCTTGCGAAGATCTCGCATTTGATCTTCGATGTCAGAGACTTCTTGATAGAGCTTGGTGCTGTCCGCAGACATATTGTTCGCAAATGTTGTCGAAGCACGGCGCTTGCTTTCGATGAGCTGTTTTCTCAACTCGACCATTTTCGGTCCGGCCATCTCATCCACTGCCGCTTCGTCCAAACGTTCGTAGCGAACACTGTAAGCTGTTCTCTCACCGACTTCCCGAGACGTTTTGAGTTTGTCAGTCCATCCACAATAATCATTGTTGCGGGCATTCGGCTCGACCCACTCAAAAGGCACACAGACCGGGCCTCGTTTCGAAACTTGCGAAACGCCTTTCACGGAAGCGATGGCCTCTTTCAAGGCCAATAATTTGGGATCATCGATGCGATCGAAATCATCTTTGATCAATTGTGATCGACGCTCAATTTCAGATTCCACCGAGGTGATTCGGTCCAGAAACTCTTTGCGGCTCATATTGCCGAGATCTTTGAATTGCAGGCGGTCGGCGAATTTGAGTTCACGCAAAAGACTGTTGAGATCCTTGAGTCCCTCTTGATTGCGAGCTTCGAAATTGGTTCGCACTCGCTTATCGAAGATCAATCGCAAAGTCGCATCCGCATTGGGAATGCTCATATGCGCTGGCAAGTAATCCTGACAGTGTTTGCTTTCCTGAATCTCATTGTAAATTTTCCGAACTGGACCATTGGCAGTATCGGCAGGAATATCCTCGCAACCCGGCTCGGCTTTTTCATAACATTGAAGCCGCTCCGACAATTTTCCCGTCTGCAGTTGCTGACACTTTTCAATTTCTTTGCGAACCGAGGAAACACCCTTGTTCGTCACCAAGCGGTCTTTGTTGAGACAAATCGAAGCGGCCACAACATTGACACCTCGAATGGATTTGAAAACACTCATCAAG
>JACCDW010574661.1_pt1 | contig 30286 bp, 46 predicted proteins | sample 7449781 | NCBI WGS metagenome assembly JACCDW01 (sample SAMN15323449, study PRJNA562643) | freshwater metagenome | isolation source: river surface water | place: USA:Blue River Watershed | collected 2017-08-18
AAATCGCTTGTGCTCGTGAAGGTGTTGTGGCAAAAGACGCTCGCCGTGCAAAACTAACGAAGGCGCTATATCACATTCGTGCTCAAGTTGGCCGTGCCAATGTTGAGTGTGGTGTAAGCGATCTGTTAGCAGAAGCCGCTTACATTGATAAGCGCATCGGGCACCTAAAAGGCTTGTCTGAAAGCACAGCCACAGATGCAGATGCAGTGGTTGCAGGTAAGTTGAAGAAACTTGCTGAAACTGACGCTAAGAATCGTATCTACGGTTATGGTGACACGATCAGCACCGGCGTGCTAACAGCAGAACAAATCGAAGGTTACAAATCAGATCTGCGTGACCTGAAGAAAGAAAAGCAAAGCATCAACGATCAGGTATTGGAACTTAACGTTCGTACCGAAGTTGCGTTAGATGCAGATACCGTTGCCTTGCTACAAGCCGAGCGACTGGTATAACTAGTTTTGGGATAGACGATAGGTTTGAGTCCCACTTAGCATAGCATACCGGCTGGTATGTGACAACGCCAGATTGCTAAAGTGGTAGTTAAACTTGCCTATTCGAGACAATCCAGCGAGTCCCACCACGGGATAGTTGGGCTCCCAAAAACCTCTATGCTCCTTTAGCTGATGTGGTCATAGCAACGGACTGAAAATCCGAGGAACCCTGTTCGAATCGGGGAGGGAGCACCATTTTACTCGCTATAGTTCAGTGGATAGAACAAAACACTCCTAAGGTTAAGACGGAGGTTCGATTCCTCCTAGCGGGACCACATGCCCCTTTGGACAAATTGGTAAAGTCGTCTCTCTCAAAAGGAGAAGTTCTCTCAGTTCGAATCTGAGAAGGGGTACCACAGTTCCTTGGCGCAGTGGTAGCGCAGTATCTTGACATGGTAAAGGTCACTGGTTCGAATCCAGTAGGAACTACCAGCTCTCATAGTAAAGTGGTATTACACGGCTTTGGTAAAGCCGAGTCACAAGTTCAATTCTTGTTGAGAGCACCAGTTATAGATTTCTTAAGCCTTTAATTCCTGGGTGTATGTATCCTCCCAGTAGCATATCAAATGGATGCATCTCTCCGAAAAACTCATTACTTACGTAGGCGTCATCCTCGGCGTCATAGTCAAACCAAGGACTAAAACCTAGAACAATATGTGTTCTGCTACGATCTTCATCGGTAGTGACAACCACTCTATGTGCAATGTTGGTATCCCAACTATAAACATTGCCTATCTTGAGATGGTGAACAGGTTTCTTTTCAACTTCAAATAAAAATGTTTCATCGGTGGTGATTGGTATATTGATACGAAGGTTTTCAAAGACCAGCTCGTCTCTATGCCAACCACCTTTTTCTCTGGCGGTTATGCTCATGTTTTTACTATAAACCGTCGCTAATCTGCTCCTAACCAGGTGTCTACTAAAGCCTTTTATAAAGTCGTGTAGTCCAGTCTCTGTAACGCAAGGACTTGGCTTTCTAAATGCATAACTATCAAAGTATGTGTTACGAACGCTTTTAAAGTTTTCTGTGTGACCATAAAAGAACTGATCACTGCGGTTTCTAGCAGTACCCAGCGTTTGGTAGTTTTGATCTTCTGTTTCAACATAGTCGGGGTTGTAGACCAAACTCAAACCTTTATAGTAAGGATCTCTGCCATTGGAACTATTCCAGCCCAGTTGTTCGTACTTGGTTACGGCATCGGTAACCGATTCTATTATTTGCGGAATGTCAAAGTTGTGATTCAACGACATTACATCACTGGCATCACACTCGGGTTTCATACCGTAGTGTCTTATAATCCCTGAGTCTAGCTTGATGTGGTCCCAAATAGCTTTTGTGTTGGGACATTCACTTATTTTATATCTTAATTTTTTCATAGGGTTACAGGCCGAAAGCAATCAACTGCATCTTCCCAAGTTGGAAAATCGTTTTCAAATCTTATACTAATTGAACAACGAACAGTGTCCTGGAAGTCCTGATCAGGCAAGTACACATTGTGTGGTATATTTGTTCTTACCAACAGCGGATGGTCGAGTGTGTTTACACTGTCAATTCTTCGATCAGTGCTAGCATCGATGCCTTGCTTAAATCTGCTACTGTAGTGTATACCGTGCGGGTCAAGCCAAAAGAACTTTGAATCAGTGGGGTACAATTCGGGACGATCAGTGTCCCACCAGCTTAGTTGAGCTGCAATGTCATTGAGTTCCCAGTTTACTCCGCAAGTTATAAACTTCCACTGATCACCGACACGCAATATATCGGTGTGCATAAGGCTTTGACTTTCTGTCCTGGGAACAGGTAAATGAAAAACCGTAGCGGCCCGGGGCCTAAGATTTAAATTATCAAAAATGCCTAATACGTCGTCTGTCAACGTGTCAAACGGATCCACGTTAAACATATGAAACGGAGAAGGAGCATTTTTAACTCTATGCAGTACCGCATCAATGTTTTTTAATGGGTTCTTGGGAAGATTTAATCGTCTGTAGCACGCCGACATACACGTATTTATTTTAATCCTTTGATGCAGCCACTACTCGAGCAACGATAGTAGAAATGCCACCAAGGGTCCTAACACCTGCGATTTCATCTTCGGGTACTTCGATGTTGAAATGGTCTTCGATATTCATAACCAATTCAACAGCATCTAAGCTGTCACCTTTAAGGTCATCGATAAGATGTGTTTCGCCAGACAGTGTTTCAACTTTTTTGTTGAAGTGTTTAGCGGCAAGTTTTAAAATTTCATCTAGTGTTGTATCACTCATAATTTCCTCTTGAAGTTAAAGAAAGTAGTTTACCTAAGTATCCTTCTGGATCCAATTCCCACCAACGTTCTGTTAGTATAAGTTTGCCAGCATCAGCATGGTGATTGTTATGCCATCCAAATCCCAATGTTAGCAGACCCAGGAATAAGTTATTTTGACTTTGGTCTTTTGTGTTGTGGTTCCTATAGTTACCGGGAATACTTTTTATATGTGTTATAGTATTAATTAGCCCTAGTCTCAGATGTTCAATACAAAAAGCAATACCCAAGCAGTACAGTAAGTTCATATCAATTGTAGCCAATATCAACATAAAACACAAGTTAATTGGAATAAAGAAATTGGTAGTGAACTTAACAGCAGGATCTCTCATGCTGCGAGCAAGATTTACAACACTGTGGTTATCTGCAAACACGCTTTCAATTCTAGACTTGCTGAACGGCCATAGTACTAGCGCATACCAAAATCCATTGTGTGGACTGTGGATGTCGGTGGTCTTGTCTGTGTGCCGATGATGGTGTCGGTGCTGTACTTGCCAATACATGGTGGTACTGTAACCACTGATAGTACACCAAATGGCCAACGGCCAATGTAGCAACCGATGCACACGAAACTGACTATGTGCAATGTATCTATGTCCCACTGTGCCATTGCCAAATGCAATAAACAGCCAAATAAAGATCAACGGCGCAATATTGTTTACCAGGAATACGGACGCAATACCAAATGCAAAGTACAATGCATTAAAAATTATGTACAGGAGTGTTTTGTTCATCTTTGACTATAAAAAACTTATCAACGAACCATGCACAAATGTCATACTCGCCTTTGTTAAATGCTTGATTGTATTTTGATGGGTCTTGGTGGTGATTGTTGTGATAACCTTCGCCTAAACTGCCCCAGGCCATGAAATGATTGTTGTAGCTGTTGTCAGCAGTGTTGTATGTGCGGTAGCTTCCGGGAATCTTTAAATGATCCAAGCCTACCACTGCAAGATTGGCTGCTAGGTGATAATGCCCTGCTGGTAGCAGTAGCCCAAACACAAACAGTCGCCAGTCAATTAGTAAAGCAACAGCGGATAGTATGTACCATATTTTAAAGTAGTGACGTTCAATAAACTTTAGAGTTGGATCACGCATTAGATCTTTAACCCGGAACTCAACACCCTTTTCAGCAAACCATTTGTATCCTCTGAACTCCCATGCACCAGTCATTGTGTGCCAAAATGAAGTTACTGGACTATGTGTGTCCTTTGCAGTATCGGCATACAAGTGATGGTGACGATGATTCATGGCATATACAATTGGACTCTTTGCAGCCAATAACACAGTCCAGAAAGACAACAGCTTGTGTTTAAAAGGTGTGGTCTTAAAATTTCTGTGTGTAAAGTATCTGTGGAAAGCAATGTTATTGCCAATTACTTTATTAAACTGTGCCAGCAGATAGGCCAACCAAAACATGGTAAAATCATCAATTTGATAGCAGTACCATATACAAAAAGGTATGCTAAGCCAAGCAAGGCCTAGTAGGATTCGGTGCTTCCATTCTGTAGTCATTTTTTTAGTATCTTAATAATCAGTGCTGATAAATCAACTTCGTACCAGTATTTACTGAAGCTGTATCTGCTGGGAAATTCATGATGATTGGCATGCAATGAGCTACCACCAGTGGGTATGGCTAGCCAGGTATTGTTGGCTGCTGCCCATTCGCCATTGGTTGATTTATGCAAGAAACAATTTACTGCCATTTCAAATTGAAAGGTCAGAGTCATTGCCAGCCCCAGTGCAACGGCTAGCTCGAGATTTATCAAACACAATGCCAACAAGGTAACAACGACCAATTGTTGGCAATAGCGATCAATGTACACTATGTTTTTATCTCTAAGCAGATCCTTGGCCATTACTGCTGAAACAGCAGGTGGATTAAACAACCAACCTATATAAGAATGAAACAGTCCGTGCTTGGGAGTGTGCGGATCTTGATCAGTGTCACTGTGTGCATGATGCCAACGATGCATGGTACTCCATGACACTGGTCCGCTCATTAGGCCAAAGCAAGAGATATAGGCAATCACATAACGCATCCACTTGTAGCGTGGTTCCCAACTGCGATGAGAAAACAGTTTATGTGACCCGGCTTGGATACCTAGCCAATACACCAGCACATAAAATAACAGTACATTGACCCAGTTCACGGGCAATAAACAGGCTGCAATTATTGCAGTTAGTTGTATCGGAAAGCTAAACAGTAGATAATATTGTCTGGACTTTCTTGCTAGTGTGCTTATTTCTTTAGACATAATTCCACGAGCCTTGCACTGAAATCCCATTCACCGGGCTTTTTAGTGTATGCAAAGTCGTATTCGTGTGCTCGATGATGATGGTTATTGTGTAGTCCTTCGCCTAGGGTCATCCAATTCCAGAAGTGACTGTTAACAGTGACATCGGTGGTTTCGAAGTTTCTGTAGCCTTGGCTTTCTAAGTGCAATGGTAAACTTAATACAGCACTGGACCACCATGCAAACCCTGCAGGGATAATGTAGCAGAACACAACTAAGCGTGGGTCAATAGCCGCTAACAACACCACATAGGCAGCAATAACAGCAAAATAATATTTGTGTAACCAAACCAACAATGGTTTGCGTAGTAGGTCCTTGATCATTCGTGGTCCAGCAACGTCAGTGGGGTTCACAGTATACCAATGCCAAAAGCTACGCCACCAACCGATTTCGTGAGGACTGTGTAGGTCATGCCCATTGTCACTGTTGGCATGATGATAACGATGTACAGTAACGTATTGCAAAACAGTTCCTGTGGTGCTCAGTGTAGCTAAAACTGCAATGATGTTTTCTTTCCATTGGGCCATTTCAAAACTGCGATGTGTAAAATAGCGATGCTGGCCAATACTGGCACCGAACTTGCTGATAAAAACAATGCCCAGGGCCAGTGCAAGATAGTATTGCCATTGTCCTAGGTAAACTAGATAAACTAGCCCGGGAACAATGCCCCAAGTGGTGATCTGCTGAAGTGTGCGTAATAGTATAGTGTTGTTCATGACTTCATAAAGAATTTTTCAATTAGAAATGCTGGGAAATCAAAGTCTCCTTTGTTCACAGTAAATCTATATGCGCCGGCATTGGCGTGGTGGTGATTGTGCAGACCTTCGTTCCAGGTCAGTATCTGTAAGAACTTATTATTGCTGCTTAGGTCATCGGTGTCAAATGTTCTAGTGCCAAATTCGGGTCTATGTCCCAATACGTTTACTAGCCCTGCGGCAATGAAATTATAAACAACCATAAAGCTCAAGAACCATCCGGTGTAGAATGGACCCACTAACAACAAGGAAGCAATCAGTAGTGCTGCATTGAGTTTAAAGTAGTGTTTATGAGTCCACTTGTGCCAGGGATCTCTGATCAAGTCTGACACAAAACGATTTTCAATTTCGTACTCTTTGTTGCGAACGTAAAATACAACCTTCCACCATGGACGAGTAATGTGAGGATCTTTGGGAGTATCGGCATAGGCATGATGTTGTCTGTGTATGCCCGAGTAGGTAATACTGGTACCATACAACAGTGGGACAGAAAAGAAATGTAAGATAAATTCTTTCCAACGACTTGTGGTAAACGTTTTGTGGCACCACAGTCTGTGTAGTGCTACTTCGTTTCCTAGGGCATTAAACATTTTAGCAACAGCATAGGCCACAAGCAAGTACCACCAACTCCAGTAAGTGGCCATTGCGTACACAACGAGTACAGCATGTACAAACAGCATTGACATCAGTTTGGTGTGGAATGTAAGGGATTTCATAATGGTATTTAGTAGTAATACTGAGAGCGTTATGCGTTTTGCAGTTGCATATACTGATCATACACGCCAACAGTTTTAAGAACAGTGTCAAAGTCTTGAGTCATGAAGCCAAAGGCCTGGCCAAACTTATAGTAAAGTGGTAATATTTTAAGAACAAAGTCTCTATGACGACGAGAAGTCTGCATGGCAGCAACCACTTGGTTATAGTCTAGTCCATTGTCGTTACAAGCAATAGCCACATACGGAGAAATATGCCCGGGTGTAAACTTTTTAAATGGTTCTCTAAAATACTCGTAGAGTTTTTGAATGTACATCAGCCGATTCTCTGCTATCTTTTCTTTACCGATAAAGATAGGACCATAATCCAAGTGTCCCCATTCGTCGGAAATGATGGGATTTAGCGCCACAGACAAACCGGGTAGTGTGGTATGCTCTCTTAGTTGATCAACATAAGCAAGAACTTTGATTTCATTTGCGGCATAATCAAAGATGCCATCGTTTAATCGAGCCTGTGAGTACTCGAACTTGCGATTGCGATCGTATTCTTCTTTCAGTGTGGCCCAGAATTGATTTATGTAGTCGTCGCTGTATAACTGTCTAATAATACCGATCAGCACAGAAAAGTGTTCTTGTTCTTCATACGCCTCTTCTAGTAAAGTAAGTCGGCGCACAGGATCATTGGTTAGTTTGTATAATTCAGTTAGCCAAAATGCAGCATTTTCTTCTTTCCATGTCATAAACAACAACGCATAGGAATCCACATACACTGACATGCGTCTACGTGTTTCTGCATCTGCATCGAGATTTTCAAAATAGGAATAGTGATTGATGCCCAGTGGATCGGGACTGTTTTTGTCTATTACACAGGCAGGTAGGTTGAAATTTACATCCAGTGACACATCACTGAATGTTGGCAAAGTGCTAGGCATTACTTACTCCAAATGAATTTTGCGGTACGTCGTTGTTCGGGAGTCATGAACAGTGCATATATAATCCAAGCACCAACATCCAAGTTAGTGGGCTTGATCATAAATGTCCATGATCCAGGGTTTGCGTGATGGTGATTATGTAGACCTTCGTTTAGGCTAAACAATTGAACAATCCAGTTGTTTGCACTTTGATCACTGGTGTTGAATGGTCTAGAGCTCAAACGATATTCGGGTCTATGGCCAACAACGTTGAGTACCGCGGCAGCAACAAAACTATGCACAACAATGTAGCTCAGTATCCAGCCAGTCCACAACGGACCAAGCACAAGCAATGATGCCAATAAGAGTACAGTGTTGATGGTAAAATAGTGTTTGTGAGTCCAGCGATGTACAGGATCACGTACTAGGTCTTTAACAAACTTGGTTTCAACTTCGTAATCGGTGTTTCTCACGTAGAACGCTACTTTCCACCATGGGCGTGTGATATGTGGATCTTTTTCAGTGTCACTGTACGCATGGTGTTGGCGATGAATGCCAGCATAGGTAATACTGGTACCGTACAGCAACGGTGTTGCAAAGATGTGCATGATGTACTCTTTCCAACGCTGTGATTCAAAGCTGCGATGTGCCCAGAATCTATGTAGTCCCACTTCGTTGCCGATCAAGTGCCAAATTTTATGTATGACATACATGGAAACAAAAATTTTCCAGTCCCAATTAAACACAACTGAGTAGATATATAACGCGGCATGAATGGCCAGCAGGGTCATTAGTTTAGTATGAAATGATAGTCTTTGTAACATTATAATTTTCCAATTCTCACAGCAGCACTTGCGCCCCCAAATCCAAAACTCAATTTGGCAAAGTTAGATTGTTCTTGATGTAAAATGTTATGTAAAACTATTTGATGCTTGGTGTCGATAGTATCTGTAGTAGTTGAAGTATAAGGAATCCATCCTTCTTGCAACCCTGCAATGCTGTAGGCCATCTCGACACCGGCAGAACTAGCCATGGTATGACCCACTGATCCTTTGAGGCCATATATGGGACAACTATAGGGCAGACTCTCAAGGGCAACCAATTCGGCTTCGTCACCGACTATGGTAGCAGTAGAGTGACAATTAACCGAATCCAGTTGTATTTCGTTGTTGTTTGTTATTTGCTGTAATAGGTATTTGCCCGCAGTGCCATCGGGGCGCGGCGCGGTCAAGTTGTAGTAATCGTTGTAAACACTGATCTTGGCTACTTCGGCTAGTCGACGTTGAGCCAGGTTTTCTTTGGTAAGCACGTAGCAAACAGCAGCCTCGCCTAGTGCCATGCCGCAACGATTTTTATCAAAGGGCATAACAGATCCGGTGGCGTACACACTCATTGACTTGAATATGTATGTGGTAAACGGATGAGTGGCACAGTCAACCCCCACTACCAGTGCAGCATCAGCTTGGGATGAGTTCAACAGTAGTTCGGCCATGTTCATTGCAGTGATAAACGCACTGCATGCTTGGTTGATCATCAAGCTGGGACCTGTGAGGTTTAGTGTGCGGCTAATGGTAGTACAGATAGCACTTTGTGTTACAGTAGCGCCCCATCTTGGGCTAATAAACTTTTTCTGTTGGAACAATGCGTTCCAAATTTGACCGCCAGTTTCTTGACTGCCTTGTAGTGTAACACCAATTACCGCGGTATTCTTTGGAAGCTCGAGACCTTTTGTAGCACGAACAGCAGACAACACAGCAAGTTTAATTGCACGTGGCATGAAGTGTTCTTCGTACTGTTCGGACTCTAATTCAATTTGCAGTTGCTCGTCGCTAAGTGGAATGTCAAACTTAACAGTTCCGGTCAATGGTGCTTCTTCATGATAACTGACATTGGCAGCATTGCCCTTCTTAAAGTTCTCTATACAAGAACTGTATGAAGTGCCGTTGGCGTCCAGTAGTTCGATAGCATTGATTATGGTCTTCATTTTTTGCTTACTAATCGAATGAACCAACTTGGCGGATCGATCTCCCACCAGCGTTCGCCTTGTTTCCAGTTGTATGGATGTGCGTGATGGTTGTTGTGCCACCCTTCGCCCAAGCTCATAATGCAGGCAATCCAACTGTTTTTAGCAGTGTCTCGGGTTTCGTGTGTAACATAGCCGTGTATGTGTCCAATAACAGTAACAGCGGCAACACCATTTAAACAACCAGTGGCAGGGATAGCATACGCAAATACAACAAGCCATGGATCAATTAGTGCAAGTAGCACAACGTAGGCAAAGATAACTTTGAAATAGTGTTTGTGTAGAAACACAATCATTGGATCACCAATCAAATCTCTGATAAACTTTTTGCTGATGTTGGTTCTATTCCAATCGTATGTGTAGGCTCTCCACCACCCAATGTGTCTTGGGCTATGTGGATCTTCTACTGTGTCTGCATGCAGATGATGGTAACGATGTATGGCAATCCAGCTGATAATAGAACCCAGCGAAGCCAGCGTTCCAGTTATGGCCATAACATATTCAACAAATCTGTTGGTCTCGAATGTGCGATGGCTAAAGTATCTATGGAAGCCGGCGTTGGCACCTACAATACCAAACCAAAGAAATGATCCAATGGCAATGGCAAAGTAATACCAACTAAAATTAGTAATTAAAAAACCTACGCCAAGAACTGTTAAAGCTATGTTGATTAGCTGAACAGTTTTGATTTGTAGGTTGAAATCTTTTAGAAGAAGGGCGAATAAGTTTTTCATAGTCTAGTACACAGGGAGTATACTAGTATTTACCCGCCCAGGTAAAGAGTAAACGAATAATTAGGCAGTTTGACCGTTGGGGAAAGTGCCTACTGAAATAACAACACCATTGGCATCAGTCATTTCAAATGTCTGTTGATCTCTAGTGATTCCAGCACCTTCGTTGTAAGCAACGTTTCTTGCAATCATGCCTTTGATGTACTGATCAGCAGCAATGGTAGTAATAAGTCCGGGCATCAAGTTCCAAGTTTGGATTCTTGTGCGTGTCAGCTGATCGTCACTTAGTGTTAGCTCTTCAGAGATCAGTAAACCAGGATTTCCGTAGGTTTCTGCAAAATATGCATTGTCTTCAGCGGACTTGTTCCAAAACTCAACATCAGTACTTGGTCTGATTTCGTCTCTAATTAGTTTTACTTTGATTTTAGCTTCGGGCATGTTTCTAAGTCCTTATTTGTTTGGGAATACACCGGCAGAAAACAAGTTGTTGTCGGCGTCGTAAATTTCAAAATTTAGTTCGCTTCTTGTGATGCCGTTTACATCATTGTATAGCTTGCTTCTTGCAATAATTTCGTTTAGGGTAGCATCTTCGGCTAAAATTTCAATTAGTCCGGGAACCATGTTCCACCAAAGGGTTCTTGTGCGTACCAATTGATCATCGCTGTTTGTAGCTTCTTCAGACAACAAAACACCGGTGTCTATGTAGGCAGTTTGGTAATATGCTAGGTCACCTTCATTTTTTTCGAAAAACGCAACATCAGTACTTGGTCGTGTTTCGCTTCTCCACATTTTTAGTTTAGACATGTCAACAATTCCTATAGGGTAATTTATCTAGTATTTATGATAGCTACAGCTAGCGCATGGGTCTTTTCGTGACTTATGCTTACAGAAATATGCGCGGCACCCGAAACATAAGGTGCTCCTGCGCTGTTGGTCAACACATCAAACCCGCTGACTAATCCTGCGGCTTTGTAAATGGCTTCTTTTACAGCCCAACGTCCTGCTAGGTATTCTAACTTATTTGTGCGCTGATTGTACTCTTGTAGTTCGTTTTTTGTAAGAACTTTTTGTGCCCAGCGATCCTGTCGTTCAACAAAACGCTGTATTTCAACAATATCGCAACCTATCACTTGGCAGTCCTTCTAAACTCGGGTTTACAAGACAAATGACTAACTGCTAGTTTATAACAATTTTTGCCAGCAACCATATTCATCATATTCTGAAAAGCAGGATATTTTGAGTTGGAATATGGCTCAATCAATTCATCATAGAAGATATTATACCTGTCGGCAATTGAGCTTTTAATCAGCAGTTTTTCGTTGCCATACTCGTTACGGGCACGGTTTGACAGTCGGTGTACATAGTAAAAGTCAAAACGATTGTCGGCTTCGGCTAGTTCAATCATGTGTAGAATAATGTCGTTGTAGCTCTTGCTGATTTTTCTAGGCGTCATCATGTCACTGGCGCTGTAGGCAATGGGAATGGACCAATTGGGCAAAGTAATCCAGTTGTACATGACAGCAAAGCCCATTAGTTGACCGTCTACACGGCGCCCAACAATGCGACTAGTAGCAACTTCTCCGTTCAGTGTTTTGGTTACATTTTCTATGTGAGAATCCATAATGCCAGTTGACACAGTATCAATACCATAAATGGTTGTATTTTTTTGAATCAGTGATACAATATCACTGGTGTCTGTGACACCGCAAACATAAATTTGTTCCATAACGTGCTCGAATAAGTAAGTGTAAGATATTTATAGTGCCCCTCAATGAGACCATATACATTAGACAACAACTTAGTTTACGGATATAACGGCGGCTTATTCAACCATTTTGATAAAACTCGTGCAGGAACACTGGAATGTTCGTATGCTCGTGCTACTAGGATACCGGGCACGTTTCAAGAAGAATGCCACACTGTGGCCCGGATACTTTCAGCTGATGCGGCAGCAATGGGACGTACCCCAATGATATTGCTGAGTGGTGGATACGACAGTGAAGTCACGGCCCGCGCATTTCTCGACATAGGATTGCCATTCCAAGCTGTTACGTTTAGACTAAAGCACGGACTCAACAGACATGAAATGTATTATGTGGAAAAGTTTTCGGCACGCTACGGATTTGAAGTGCGTTACGTGGACATTGACATAGTAGATTGGTTGGCCAGCAGCGAAGCCGCAGAAATGTACGAAGTCAGCAGATGCCATTTTGCAGAAATGCTACCACACATGAAACTAATGGATTTGATCTGGGACGAATGGCAAGGCATGCCTATACTAGGCAACGGTGATTTGTATGTGGTTCGTGACATCAATCCAGCGTATCGCATGCAGGACTTTTCGGCACCCAAGTACGAATGGAACTACCTTGAATATGAGTATATACTGGCTTGGTTTCGTTATGCGGTGCATAGAAAGATGCTAGGCGGGATTGGGTTCTTTCAACACACACCTGAAATTACACTGGGCATGGCGCTGGAGCCTGAAATGCAAGCTGTGTGCATGGACCAGAATCCCTACAAAATGAGTTCACGGTCCACCAAGTATGTTATCTACAAAAAGTATTGGCCAGATTTGCTGGATCGATTAAAATACGACGGTGGCGAATTGACCAAGGGACTTTACTATAAATTTTTATACGAGCATGGCAACACAAGAATGTTGTCATATCAAGATGTCTGGAAGCTATCATTCCCAGAGTTTCAAAATAGGATTATGCCATTATGATTAGACCAATTGAACTACGTGATCGTGACGCAATTTTTCATTTGCTGGAAGTACAAGAAACAGTAATGGATCAAGAACTAGAGCAAGAGTTAAAACATGTAGTAAGTCTGAGTCTAGCAAATTACACTCAATGGCTTGACGACCCTTATGCAAAAACAATGGTCTATGAAAGCGATGACGGTGTTGTTCATGCTGCTATATTTGCCAGGTTTAATATCTATATCAACGCTTGGAAAATTGAATTGATCCTGTCTGACTTGAAAAGTTATGCCGGAGGCAAAACCACAGCACGACTCATATCAGAGATGATCAAGTACGCAGAATCACGCGGCTTCTACCATTACTACTATGTACGTGCATTGGATAAGCTGATGATGGACAAAAGCTGGGACAAAAGAGACAGTGACAAATTTCTTTGGTCACGCTACCAAAAAGGTGTTGACGAAGTTGTAAAAGCCAATTGCCGCCCTACCACTGGTGTGTACTGGGACTGGTTGTACAACAGCAAGTGCAAACCAGTAGACACTGCTGTGGTACATAGATTTCTACCAGACCAACATCGAGAGTTTGTGTTAAATTAAGCCGGCGTTTTCGTAACGTTCTTTGTTGAGTCTTATCACCCACTGGTCTGTGTTATAGACGTTGGCTTTCCCGGCAGTTTCAAAATATTTGTACAGCTCGTGGTCTTTCCACTTGTCTCGTGAGAACCCTTTGTAGTAGGTAAAGTTGTGTTCGTTGAAAGTTATCCATTGCTCTGCATAACTCCATGATTCTCTAATACTACGTGGTGTTGCTTCTTTGGCCAGTATGTAGTGAAATCTGCTGCCCGGTGCAACATAACCACGAGACCCTATCAGCGCAATACTGTCACTGTAGGGATGCCACCCTTGACTGCCCATGTAGTTGTCTTGGTCGTCGGCTATGACAAAATATGCTCCGTTGGCAAAACGCCCATTGGCTAGAATGTAAAACAAATTAGCGTTGTGCGAGCTGTAGTCGGGATGATAGTTTTCAATGGTCTTGGGTTCGCCCTCGGCTGTGCTTAGTCCGCGTTTAAGGATATCAATCACATGATCATTGCTGGTATCGGTAATTCTATAAACTTGTGTCATAAAAACTTTTGCACACTGGCCGGTATTTCTTGGCCATAAAAACTAATGCTTAATCCTATACGTGTTCTGCTAACACCATCTACACTGTGAAAACACTGGTTGTTCATCAAGATCCATTCATCGGCTTTGAATTCAAAGGTAGCAATCTTTTCGCATAGTTGCTTGGGCAACTGGTAATCTTTGGTTACTTGACTCAACAAGTAGTCTGTGGTTTTATAAAAGCTGGTAGTTACTGGGTCACCACCGGGGTCGATAATGTACATCAAGTTATAGTTTCTTGGTGGGCCTCGTTTTGATGGACCATCTACGTGGGGGTCAAAGTTCCCGGCACGAACTGATTGCACTGCCAAGCCATCAAACGGTACAGGTAAATTCTGTAAACACCACATTCCTGTTTTTGTGTTGATATTTCTGCACTCAAATATGCCTTCGCCTGACCGGTACGACAAGAATGGTGTTTCGGACTCGGCACTGCTGAGAGCAACTTTTACTATTTCTTGTTTGACAGTCTCAGGCAGTTTTGGTAGAGACAAGTTTGTTTTGGCTGTAAACATTAGAGATTATTTTCTTTAACAAATGACAGCATTTCTTCGTACTTTAGCGGCTTGTCAAAGCTAAGGGCAAACACCAAACGATCACCTCCTGTGTTGATAACAGCATGAGTCTTTTCCACGTTCAGCATGTAAGCGTCCCCGGGTTGATAGTTGATCTCAACTATGTGGTCTAGGTTGGGATCTTCTTTGCCGTTTTGTGTCATGGGCACTTTGTAAAAGCTGTGACTGGAATCAAAGTTGTTTAGCAATATGTTAATAGACACGGACCTGCTGAAATCCACGTGATAGTTATACATACACTTGCCGGGCATTTTTAGGATAACTGCTTCTCCTTGGAAACGCTCCAACAGAGTTGAAATAAAAGCATCATTTTTATAAAGTTCCGGTGCAACCTTGGTAACATAAAAGCTGTGTATAAAAACCCAATAAAACGGATTCCGTTTTACAGCGTAGTCTAGTATTTCATTATGCGACGTAACTGAGTTGTTTAGTTTGTAAAAAAATTGTTCCATTTACTCACCGTCGTAGGACCATTTCCATGTGTAGCCATCTTCAAGACCCAGTTCTTTTTGCATGTCGTCAGTAAACGCACCATCGATCCGCAGGGTGTATCTAAAGCGCGGTTCTGGGTCTACTCCGTGATAGTCTCGGTTGTTAAAGAAATAACTTCTTGCACCCGATTCAAGATAGATTTTTTCTTTTTTCTGTGCGTCCCAAATAAAGCTCTTGCGATCGCCGCCGGTAAAGAACAAGTTGATGTTGTGATCTCTGTGCGGTTCTACAAAGCTGTCTCGGTGAATAGCAACACCGGCATTGGGATAAGAAGTAAAGAACAGCACACGCCCAATAGACTTAAATGGCAGTGTTTCCAAGTATGCCTTCAGCTTGGGAAAGTGTTCCGACACTGGTGTCCATTGCCCTAATTGTCCTTTGCCTGCAAAACTGTTGGTCTTTAGGTGTAGGTCGAAGAACCAAGGCACAATAGCACCCATGGCAAAATACGCATACTTGTATATACGGACCACACGATCCTTGGGCTCAGATGTGGCAACGATTTCTTCTAGGCTTGCGCGATGATAACCAGTTGGATCATATTGGTCCAAGTAGCGTATCATTTCGCTCCAGGAATCGCGCCCTTCGTATTCATTCCTGACTTCGGGAGGCAAGGCGCCCCAGAACATACTCATTTGATAACCATTGGACTTTGCTAACCCAATGCAACATTCTCTGTGTAGTTCTTCGTCTTGGCTGTGGTCAATGTATTTGTCCATATTGACCATGGGCAGACGGTTTACCCCTACACCTTTGACGTCGTATTCTATATAATCAAAGCTAGGGAATGATGTTCCAGGAAAATTAATAGTCCCGCCTGTGTGTTCTTGTTTCATGCAGATATTTATAGGGTACTACTTTTGTTTTAGTTTTTTAGGAGGATCGTGATTTGACATATAAGTACATTTATTATACAATAGATGTAAGTTAGAAATTAGGAGCGTGGGCCGGATGGTAAGGCAGCGGATTGCTAATCCGTACAACGGTTAACGCCGTTGATAGGGTTCGACTCCCTAACGCTCCGCCAAGTATAAATATTCGGATGAATGATAACAACGATGAAATTCAACAAAAGCTCGCAGAGCTAATGGAGCCAATAAATCAGCAGATTATGATGTGCGATGAACGCACTGATTTGTTAATTTTGGCTTTTGGTATGATGAATCGTAGTAAGGACATAATTGATCAACAGTTAGGCGAAATAAAACGTCGATCGTTGTTCAAAGAACATAGTTAATCGCGGGTGTGGTGCTAGTGGTAACACATATCCTTGCCAAGGACAAGTTGCGGGTTCGATTCCCGCCACCCGCTCCATAATATGGCCCCTTAGTATAATGGTAGTACGGCAGTCTCCAAAACTGTGCGCGGAGGTTCGATTCCTTCAGGGGTCGCCATAAAGAAAGCAAAATATGCCGGCAACATTTTTAGTCAGTGACACACACTTTGGTCACGCTGGTGTGTGCAGATTTTTACGTGATGATGGATCCAAGCTACGTCCTTGGGACAACCCAGAGGAAATGGACGAAGCCATGATCCGTAATTGGAACGACCGTGTACGCCCTAATGACAAGGTCTACCACTTGGGCGATGTTGTAATTAACCGAAAGGCTCTGCGTACACTGAGTCGCCTAAATGGAGACAAGGTCTTGATCCGTGGTAACCACGATATCTTTCCTGACACCGAGTACAGAGAGTATTTCCGCGAACTACGTGCTTATCACGTGCTAAACGGAATGATCCTGAGTCATATCCCTGTACACGAAGCAAGTCTGGGACGTTTTGGTGTAAACATTCACGGACATCTACATGCTGGTCGTGTTCGGCGAGTTAGTGGATTCCGCAACGGTGTGCTGGAATACAGCAACGAAGTTGACCCACGCTATCATTGTGTATGTGTGGAACAGACTGATTTTGCCCCTATCCTGCTTGATGATGTTTACAAGCGTATTCTAGCAGAAGGTGGGGAAGTTGGGTTCCGTAATGGTAACGGCCCGACAATGTAAGTTAATGCACAGGTGGCAGAGCGGCCCAATGCAACGGATTGCAAATCCGTAAAATCGTCGGTTCAAATCCGACCCTGTGCTCCACATATAAATATTTGCATGAGCAAATATTGGTTTGACTATGTTAAATCCTGCTATGATTTAGTTATTGAATCAGAAGGATTAATAGAAGTTGTGCTAGATCACGAAATCGAAGCTTATGTTGTACACTTGATGGCCAACAACTTTGAGCGCACTGACATTGGAAGCCAGGCTGTAGCAATACAGATGCTAACGGCAGTACAAAGCGGAACACGTCAACAGTTGTTAGGGGTAGCCGATGAATGTTTACTCATACACAGCTACCCGTTTAAAAAATCAAGCTGGCCCAGCCCGCGATATTATCAGGACATGGGCACCACAGCATACGGTTTAGCTGGGCACGTTATGGAAGAACATTTTGTTCCGGCTGCTCGTGTCATCAATGCAATTTTTAATAGATCAATCGGCTCTTAGTTCAATGGATAGAATACCGTGCTTCGAACTCGGGGGTGGAGGTTCGATTCCTTCAGGGCCGGCCAGAGGTTGACAAGTCTCAAATAATTGCTATAATAAGCACTGTTCTTTAAAAACCTATCTGCAAAAAGTTTAGTCATAAGCAAGGCAGCTATCTACTACCAGTGGTAGGCTTAGTATCAATATGCCAAAATAGAGGCCCATGCCAAGTATCGGGAACCCCCGAGGCAGCAAATGGATATTAAAATTGAGAAACGTTTAGACTCTATGGATGGACACCGGCAAGGGGAGGCAACCCTGTTTGAGCTTGTGTTAACCTATACGGGATGATCTCCGAGGTGAAGTAGTCCGCGGTTGAAAAGTAGATGTATATGGCTAAACTTTTTGCAGATAGGCATTGACAAATAAATAGAATTATATTACAATAGATATAGTTAGAAATTAGCCCAGATGGTGGAATTGGTAGACACTCCGGTCTTAGAAGCCGGCGCCGAGAGGTGTGCGAGTTCGAGTCTCGCTTTGGGCACCAAATTAGTTTGCCTGGTTAGCTCAGGGGTAGAGCAACGCCTTTACACGGCGAAGGTCCGCGGTTCGAAACCGTGACCAGGTACCAGTATTATCGCGGGGTACGTCAGCGGTAGACCGCCAGGCTCATAACCTGGAAGCCGGAGGTTCGATTCCTTCCCCCGCAACCAAATTAGATGACGTCTCGATTACTTAATTATCTACACACATCTGGCGCTAACTTAGAAGGACACCTTGGATCAAACATGATGGCCAAGTATCCTTTCTACTCGTCGGTCAGCAGATGTAAACATAAACCAGATCCATTTCATAACTTACTTACATCAGAGACCATTGACGAGTTACTGGCTCTTGGCAATCACGGGCTAACGTTTGAGCAGGTCACTGATAAACGTGCCGTTGAACTGGCAGCATTGCCTGAAGAAATTTTTGTAATGTGGAGCGGGGGTATAGACAGTACCATTGTGGTAGCCGGTCTGTTACGTAATTGGTCACGCAGTGATTTAGACCGTGTTACTGTATTATGCAATACCGACAGCATACGTGAATGCCCAGAATTCTTTCGTGTAATTGCTAAAAATCTTCGCACCGAAGTGGTACACTCTCGATTGGAAGAATTCTTAGAACGTGGATATGTACTAACAGGGGAACATGGAGATCAAATATTTGGTTCCGACATGCCACTGGAACTAATGAAACGTCTAGGTGAGCACACACTATGGGAACCGTGGCAAGCAGTTGGTGCCGAATTCTTTAGTCGTATGAGTCCCACACACGGCCTGGCCACGTTTAATAACTATGCACAGCTAGTACCTGAAGCCCCGTTTGACCTTGTTACCATACGTGACTTCTTTTGGTGGGTAAATTTTACACAAAAGTGGCAACACGTTAGGTATCGTGTGCTGATGAGCGACACCTGGAACGATCCCAAGAAATACTTTCCCAAACTTGTACATTTCTTTGACAGCCCTGAGTATCAGGTCTGGAGCATACACAATCACGATAAAAAGATCAAAGATACCTGGTTAAGCTATAAGTACCTTGGTAAAGAGTACGTAGTAGATTACACGAAAGATCCCAGCTTTCATGATAAAATGAAAGTTATCAGCTTGCAAAATCTCTACGTGGGCACCAAGTTTAATTTTGCAATTGATGAAAATTGGCAGTTCTTAACACTGGAGCAGTGTATACAAAGGATAAGGAAATAACATGGCCGGAGAAGCACGTTTAGTTTATTCAGATTTGAATACTGGCAGAGTTGTGAGGGTTGCAGAATTTCAACCTTTTATTTGTCCTGCAGAGTTGCCAGGAGTACAATGGCACATGTTCTTGGTTAGTACATTACCGTCCGGTCTAGCGGATGATCCTGTGCTGTGGGAAATGAAAGTCAACAGAACTTTTTGGCCCATGGCCACAAGACCTGATGCTGCCACTGTTGAACGATTTGCACTAATAGATGCTCGTGCCGAATGCCTGGAACAACTCAGCAGGATGGTTAATAACATACGCTTTGCCCGCGGCACAAACATGAACGGATGGAGCACACTAGTTGAATTGTACCGAGCAGACATTGAGAAGTACAAAGACACTGGTGTTGCAAGCCCGCTGTTGCTTGGGCTAGTTGAAGATCCTGCTGATGTGGACATTGGAATTGCTGAATTGCAAATTAAAATCAGCTCATATAATGCCACGCTGATCAGCAGTGAAATTTTCTATAACAAGTGGAGCCGGGCAATTATACAAAGCACTGAGCCTCGTCAGGTTCTTGCAGAAATGCGTCGTACCTTGAGCAGTACAAATTAGTTGACAGCTACGCAAAATCATATATAATAACAACAACGCGGCATTCGTAAAATGGTATTACCTTAGCCTTCCAAGCTAAAGTCGCCAGTTCGATTCTGGCATGCCGCTCCAAATAAACCATTGTGAAATCGAAGTTTGTAAAAGCATACATGGATACAGCTCACAACTTTGCTGAGCTGAGCCATGCCCGCCGTGCCAAAGTTGGCGCAATAGTAGTAAAAGACGATCGCATAATTTCAATTGGCTATAATGGTATGCCTGCAGGATGGGACAACAACTGCGAAAACACAATTGGATATGCAAACGGCGAACCTGTACTGAAAACCAAACCGGAGGTGCTTCATGCGGAAACTAATGCAATCGCTAAGTTGGCAAGATCGAACGAATCTGGTCTTGGCAGTGATATGTTTATTACTCATGGTCCTTGCTTGGATTGTGCCAAATTAATTTACCAAAGTGGAATTCGGCGAGTTTACTTCAGCAAGCACTACCGTGATGAAGATGGTGTTCGTTTCTTAAGAGATTCGAATATAGAAGTTGTCCAAGTTGATTGACATAACACACCACAGTCTGTTATTATTACGCATCAACTACAAAGGAACACCATGTTCGAATCTCTAGAAATCCGCAAAGCCGCTAACGGTTTTATTTTAGTCCTTCACACCGAAGACGACACCAAAGAATTTGTTTACGACACTGAACGCAAACTGTTGCGTGAAATTAAAAAGTACCTTGGGGAAAAATCAGCAGAATGAAGTCACTTAGAGATATTTTTTGGAGTCTGCCCAAGCATGCAGACAAATGGGATCCTTACTTTGATGTGTATGAAACCTGGTTTAGCAGATTCCGCGGCCAAAGCCCACGCATCCTTGAAGTAGGAGTTCAACACGGCGGAAGCAGCCAAATGTGGGTGGAATATTTTGGTCCCGGCACCACAGTAGTGGGCGTGGATATCGATCCTCGTTGCAAAGCACACGAAGCACCTGGTATTACCATTGAGCTTGGCGACCAAAGCAGTGAAGAGTTTTGGGAACAGTTCTTTGACAAATACAGCGAGCCTTTTGACATTATCATCGATGATGGAAGTCATTATCAGAATGACATGGCGTTGACTTTTTCCATTGCCAACAACTATGTTAAAGAAAATGGCATTTACCTAGTGGAAGATTGCCACACAGCCTACTACCAATATCACACTGTGGGTAACCGGGCACCAGATCCAGAAACAGGACTCAACAATCCTCGCAACTTTGTTGAATTCAGCAAACTGAGTATCAATGTAATCAATCGTGGACATCTACAAGGAGTCCAACTAGATGCTAATCTAGTAGATCTTTATCAACGTGTTAAAGGCGTACACTATTACGACAGCGTGGTTGTGTTTGAAATTGGCCAGCCCACACCATTTACACGTTGCTTAAATTCTGGCGTAATGATGCCTGATAATTAAATACAGTACATTTTAAAGTGGAGTTTCAATGTCAAAAACAGTTCTAATTACCGGAGGAGCCGGTTTTATAGCACATCACGTAATCGATAAAATTCTCAAAGACACAGACTGGAAAGTCACGTGTTTGGATAGACTAGATATTTCTGGCAATCTAAATCGTCTCCACGACATGTTGCGGGATCATGACCCTGCAATGGTAGCCAAGCGTTTGCGTATTGTATTTCATGATCTCAAGGCCGAAATCAACAGCCAAATTGTACATGACATCGGTAATGTAGATATTGTGTTGCACCTGGCCGCTGGTAGCCATGTTGATCGCTCAATTACATATCCCATGGAGTTTGTGCAAGACAACGTGGTTGGCACAGTAAACATGCTAGACTATGCACGTAAGTACTTGCCCAATCTAGAGCGTTTTGTTTATTTTAGCACAGACGAGATTTTTGGTGTGGCCCCTCCCGGAGTTAGCTACAAAGAGTACGACCGTTACAACAGTACCAATCCTTATAGTGCCAGCAAAGCAGCCGCGGAAGAATTCTGTGTTGCCTACGAAAACACCTATAAGTTGCCCATTGTGGTTACGCACACCATGAACGTGTTTGGCGAGCGACAGCATCCTGAAAAATTTATCCCCAGTACAATCCAGAAAGTACGTGACGGAGAAACTGTGGTTATTCACGCAGACCCCACACGCACTCGCGCAGGCACACGTATGTATATCCATGCTCGTGATGTAGCAGAAGGGCTGATGTTTATTCTTGGTCTCAAAGACTACAAACATCAAGGCGACTATGGTCACGCACATTGCCCTAAGTTTAATCTTGTGGGCACAGAAGAAATTGATAACCTAAGTCTAGCACAAATGATTGCTGCCGGCGTTGGTAAAGAGTTGATCTATGAAATGACCGACTTCCATACCAGTCGTCCTGGACATGACTTGCGCTATGCACTGGACGGCGGCCTGTTGAAGAGTCTTGGTTGGGAACCCAAAATCAAACTCAGTGAGCGTATTACTGAAATGGTTCAGTGGACACTGAGCAACGAAAGATGGTTGCGTAAATGAAGCATTGCTTTGTAGTCACTAGTGCTGTTAATAGCAAGTTTGGTGTTTACAAGCCGGTCGAGCGTCTGGAGCAAACACTTCAAACAGTCAGCAGTATACGGCAACGTGTTCCTGACTCTAAGATTATTTTGATGGAATGTGCCGGCACATCATTGACCGCTGAACAAGAATCTGCCCTTGACCAAGCAGTTGATGTGTTTGTGGACTTCACACAAGATGAAGATGTGCAGGCCATTTACCAAAGCAATAATTGGGACATAGTTAAAAACACAACTGAAATCATGTGTTTTGCTCGTGTATTGGAAATGTGTCGTGACGACAATGACTTCGACGGCATTGATCGTATACACAAAATGAGCGGACGTTATCTATTAAACAATGACTTTGATCTCGGCGTATACGAAAAGTACCCAGACAAGATCATTGTTGGTCCCAAGAATAGAAGTCAATTTCCATTTGAAGTAACTGGTATCGAACTGCAATACATGGCACGCCTTTGGTCTTGGCCCATTGGCCTGCTTGACCCAGTTATTCAAGTATACAACAACAGTCTTTCTTATATTTCTCAACGTATACAGCAAGGCGGGTATGCTGACATTGAACATGTGCTGTACAAATTTTTACCAGCCGAGCATGTGCAGGAAATTTCTTTGCTGGGAGTTGAAGGCACTATTGCACCCAATGGCGTTGCTATCAAGAATTAAATGATTAAGTTATACATACACACACCAGAGTTGCCAGGTTGGCAATCATTGATCGTTGAGTTTTTAGAAAAGATTGATTCTTCGGGTCTTGCTGACGCTGCACAACAAATTGTTATTTGTTTAAATGGCAACGAAACAGCAATGCGAGAATTCTTGTCCCCGTTGCTGGATTCCAACAGCATATTCCAAACAGTCCATGTAAGTCCCGACGCATGGAGATGCGAATGGCCCACTCTCAACCAACTCAAGTTGGACTGCGATGCAGACTCTGCTAATCACTATGTGGGATACGCACACCTCAAAGGACTAACTAAACCCAATAATAAACCAGTGCAAGATTGGAAAGATTATTTGGTTTATTGGGGAATTGAACAGTGGGAAACCAGTATTGCACAACTCAAGGCCGGGTACGACACATCCAGCGTGAACTGGTCTGAAACACCCTGGTCGCACTACAGTGGAAACTTTTGGTGGGCAACCAGTAATTACATTCGCCGGTTGGAACCTTTGCAAGATCCTGCTACAATAGACTTTGGTCATGTTGTAAGCAAGTATTTAAAGCCCAATGTGGTACTGGATCCGGGTAACTTTAGATTTGAACACGAAGCCTGGTTAGGAAGTATTTCCGGAGCACATAGATACGAGTTACACGCTGGCCCAAATAAAGTCGACCACGATTATCATTATCATAACGAATACCCAGCATCAAATTACAGGTTAAAATAAATGGAAAATTGCACACCCGTTGATCACTGCCTTGCTTGCGGATCAAGTAATCTTGCCTTGGCACTGGATCTTGGAAATCAACCACTGGCCAATAATTTCAGGGCCAAGCAAACTGATCACGAAACAGAATATCCACTGGCCGTAAATCGTTGCAGTGACTGCAATCATTTACAACTAACACACATTGTGGATCCTTCAGTTATATACACACATTATCTTTATGTAAGCGGAACCAGTGCTACCTATCGCAACTACATGGACTGGTACGCTGAATTTGTGCGTGAACAAATGACATACTGGCCAACCACTGTGCTAGACATTGGTTGTAACGACGGAAGTCAATTGACCAAGTTTAAAGAGTTGGGATTTGATACCTACGGCGTTGACCCTGCAGAAAACCTATACCCAACCAGCAGTAAAGATCATACAGTGATTTGCGGATTTTGGAATCAAGAAACTGCAAAGAAACTTGGCCGTAAGTTTGATGTTATTACCAGCCAAAATGCGTTTTCGCATATCCCGGATCCGGTTAGTTATTTAAAGCTGGCCAAAGAATACCTGCGTGAAGAAGGCAGACTTTTTATCAGTACCAGCCAAGCTGACATGGTGCTGAACGGAGAGTTTGACACAATCTATCACGAGCATATCAGTTTCTACAATGCCGAAAGTATGCGTAGGCTAGCTGAACGTGCTGGATTGTATCTAGTGGATGTTGTGAAAACACCAATTCACGGCACCAGCTACATTTTTGTGTTATCACATACTCGACACAATGCTAGAAAAATGTCAAACACATTGACTATGGAATCCATTGCAGGACTACAAAGTCCTGAGACTTACAATAATTGGTCTGTTGGTGTAAAGTTGTTACTATCTGCACTAACTAACAAACTGGAAAACTATAGAACAATGGGTTATAAATTAGTTGGCTATGGTGCCGCGGCCAAGGGAATGACTTTACTAAATGCTGCTGATCTTATGCTAGACGCAGTAATTGATGATAACCCATTGAAGCAAGGAACCTGGTGCCCTGGCATGGATATCCCTGTTGTTGGTATTGACTACTTAGACCAATTTACCAACGAAGACCGTATTGTGTTTGTACCATTGGCCTGGAACTTCTACAACGAAATACGCAACAAAATTCTAGAGAAGCGAAACAACAACAATGATCGTTTTGCCAAATACTATCCAGCAGTAGTAATAGAATGAACATAGAAAAACCTATTGAAATTCTTGTACGTAGGCGTGCAGCCATCGGTGACGCCATTATGGCCACCGGCGTAGTACGAGAGTTAAAGCTACGTTACGGAGAAAATGCTCGCATACACGTGGCAACTGAGTTTATGGAAGTGTTTAGAAACAATCCACATATCTCCAGTATCTTTCACACAGACCATATGCCCGATGTCAAAGAGTTTGATGTTTGCATCAATCTCGACGATGCATATGAGTTGAACCCCACAAACCATTATGTGGACAGTTATTTTTATCGGGCATTTGGTAACACCAATTTTGATAAGAGTGTTGAACTGTTTCCGGATGCAGAAGACCGTCTGGCAATTGATCGCGACCTCGAAGAAATCGATGGTAAATTCATTACTGTACACATGAGACAATGGCACTGGAGTGCTAAAAACATTGGGCTCAATACCTGGTTTGCTGTGTTTGAAAAATTGTTTGAAGCAACTACTGATTTCAAAATTGTTTGCGTTGGTGGACCCACAGACTTTGCTGTACAAGATCATCCGTTGTTTTTAAACCGTGTTGGAAAGTACAACAGTCAACAAATGAAGCTGTTAATGGATCACGCAAGGTGTTTTGTAGGGATTGATTCGGGCCCATTTCAATGTGCCGCGGCAAGTAATACACACATTGTTGCAACATTGACACATTTGCATCCTGATCGTATACTACCTTATAGGAACGGTCAATTTGGATATAATTGTACACCTGTGCAATCATTGGAAGACTGCCGTGGATGTAACGATAATCAACAACGTCCGGTAAGACAGTTACAATGTATTAAAGGTGATTTCCGTTGCGCCAACAACTTTGATGCACAACAGATTGCCGATGCTATTTTAAAACAACTATGAAAAACATCACTATCTTGGCCGCTGAATTTCAGTGGTATGATCTAACACGCTACTCTATTGAGCAAACACTCAAGCACATCAATCCAGCTGAAGTAGTAATCATCAGTGACCGTGAAATACTGCCCGGAGCAAGGCATATCAAAGCACAACCCTCAAACGGAATGAAAGAGTATGCCAACTTGGTATTAAAAGGCATGGCCAACTATGTTAATACCAGTCATGCAATTTACGTACAGTGGGATGGTGTAGCATACGATGGCACACAATGGACTGACGAGTTCTTAAAATACGACTATATCGGCGCACCTTGGCCCTGGATGTCTGAAGGACAAAACGTGGGCAACGGAGGATTTAGTCTACGAAGTAAACGTCTGCTTGATGCAATTGCACAGGACGCAGACATCTGCTTAACACCCGAAGTACCCCTAGCCGAAGATAATATTATTTCTGTGGTTCAACGACCAAAGCTGGAATCTCAGTATGGCATCAAGTATGCCGGCACTGAATTGGCAAGACAGTTCAGTTACGAAATTGGACACCATCGTCCTAGTCTCGGCCTCCACGGTCTATGGAATGTGTTTAATTTAATGACCGATGCCGATATGGACTACTATGCTGAACGCATTGACTTCCAGGGTTGGAATATTTACAAGTGGCATCATACTCTGGCTGCTGTGATGCGTAGGGAACGTTGGGATCTCTACGAGCTCATGTTGGCGAAGCTAGCCGAGCATAGTCCAGAATTACTACAGCCAGTCGGCGATTGGCTGGAACGAGACAACATTGATTCAACACAACCATTAGTGATACTATGAAGCCGTTTAAAGTCAGTAGGGCAGTTTACAATAAACGTTTCTTTGATGCTACATCAGCAACAGATTTAAAACTGGCCAAAGAGTTTTTGGATAAAGGGCAATGGCCTGCAGGTTGTCCTTTTGTGCTAGATTGGCCCTATACCAACATGCCCGATCTTATAAAAACTGAAATAGTCAAGCACCACATCAACAGCATAATTGCTGAAAAAAGTCGCAAAATTCACCTTTTTAAAAAGTAATACTCAAGTACTACTTTTGCAATTTGACCCGAAATTCCTTTTTTGCTACAATAGAAGCATAGTAAGAAAAAAGGAGCAGAAAATGCAAGTTCGTGAATTAATTGAATTACTGTCGCAATTTGATCCCGAATCGCAGGTACTGTTATCGCAAGCCGGTGGCGAGTACGAGTCCGATTTGTCCCAATTGGAAGTAGAAGTATGCGATGGGGTCGTTTGGTTGCGTGACTAAATTTGACCAATAAATCCATTTATTGTATAATACTTGTATTGTAGTTAAAAAGGAGCCAGCAATAATGAGCACATGGGTCAAAGACGGTAAAACTATTGTTGCAAATTACCTGGGCGAAACTGTGCGTGGTACAGTGGAATCTAGCCGTGTAAAATACGGTGGCAAAGTGGAATATACTGTCAACCTGGAAAAACCGATGCAATTTCCGTGGCGCAGTGAACCTAGTACTCGAGTACTAATCGACAACGACAAAATCGTTGAAGAAGTGATTTGACCAATAAATCCATTTATTATATAATACTTGTATTGTAACAAAAACAGGAGCTAGCATGTCGCAAAGTTTTATTCGTATCCGTAATGGCGCTTATCGTACCAACGATGTTAGCGGCATGACGTTCGAACTCGTGGAGCAGTATAAGCAGACCGCAAAAGGTGGTTATGTGACTGTTAAAAATGGTGGACAATTTCCTGGTTTCCCTGACGAAATCCGCGTCAAGGTTACCGGTCCTTTTGACTACGAGTTTGTTACCGAAGGTGACACTGGTGTAGCTCAAGTGCGTGAGACTGCTGAAGTAGTTGCAGAAACTGATGAAGACGCAATGGCTCGTATTCGTGAGCGTTTTGAGATTCTCACCGAAATGACTAAGGCCGCGGCCAATGGTGACATACGTGCTATGATTGTGAGTGGCCCTCCTGGCGTTGGCAAGAGCTACGGTGTCGAGCAAGAAATTGAAAAGGCTACCCTGCTGGATCAGATTGCAGGCCGCCGACTTCGCGCAGAAGTTGTCAAAGGTTCTGCTACGCCTATCGGCTTGTATCAGACTCTGTACAAATACAGTGACTCTAACTGTGTCGTGGTGTTTGACGACTGTGACAGCATTCTGCTTGACGACGTGTCTCTGAACTTGCTGAAAGGTGCATTGGATTCAGGTAAGAAGCGTAAGATTTCGTGGTTGTCAGAGTCCAGCACCCTGCGTCGCGAAGGCATTCCTGACCAGTTTGAGTTCAAAGGTTCGGTGATCTTTATTACCAACTTGAAGTTTGACGGCATGAAGTCGCAGAAGCTTCGTGATCACTTGGATGCTTTGCAGTCACGTTGTCACTACCTGGATCTGACGCTGGACACCATGCGTGACAAGATCCTGCGTATCAAGCAGATTGCTAACGACGGCGAGTTGTTTGCAGAGTACGATTTTGATCAAGTCGTGCAAGACGAGATCCTTGGTTTTATGGATCTCAACAAGAACAAGTTGCGCGAGATGAGCTTGCGTATGGCAATCAAGATTGCTGATCTGCGTAAGAGCTTCCCGAACAACTGGACTCGTATGGCGCAGACTACTTGCATGAAGGCCTAATATCGCCGTGTGAAGGCGGGGCAATGTCAATAAGTCCCCCACCTATTGGAAGTGTGGTATGAGAGGTCAAACTGCTCGTTATAGTTGTCGAAACTGTAAAGGAACATTTTCGGCCAGGGTTGCAGACAGACAACGCGGATGGGCACAATATTGCTCTAAGAGTTGTAAACAAGTAATCCAAGAAGAAGCTAAAAAGATTTGGAAAGTGTTATCTAAAAAATGAGCAACGACTCTAGCGACAAAGCATTTTACGGAACCATTTTAGCAATGATGGCATTGTTGTTTGGTTACCCTGTCGCGGCATTTTTTATTTTTTTAATTGCAATAATGTAAGGGATTTATCATGTATCAAGTGTGGGATGGTGACTTGTTTTTGTATGATGTGGATACCGAGTACGAAGCCGACGAGGCTCGTGAAGCAGGCTTTCAAGTAGTTTCGAAAGAATACTATGGAGCTTAAATGGGTCATGATTGCTACTACAGTGCTCTTCGGATCATTGTTTGCTATAATCGGTGTCAGTGAGTACACCAAGAGCCAATGCCAAATTGAAGGCATTCGTGCAGGACTTACTGACACGGCTATTAATAAGATTTGTGGGAAAGCACGATGAGCGGATACTCAACCTACACTCGCTTTCAGCGCATCGAAGCACAGGCCAAGTCGCTGGGATTTCGACTAGGCAATCCCAAGCATGGTCATTGGGAAGGCTCTGGCAATACTGATCAGGTTGCACTATTCCCCGATGAAGAGGCACTGCCCATCTTCAGCCGCGATGCAGAGATCTTTGTAGGCACCTTTGGTCAAATGGAAACCTTCCTCACCGGCTGGGTTCGTGCTCAACAATACGATGCCATATTAGGTACTGTGGATGACAAGCGGCGTAAAAAGTACGAAGATAAAGAACGTGAGCGCCAACGTTTGGAAGCAGAACGTTTGGAAAAGCGTAAGACGTTTGCCGTACTAGCAGACAAAACTGAAACTGAAGTTGATAAGTTAGTTAAGTAAGGAGTAGATATGGAAACGAAATGGCTGTGTATTTTTGGCATTGTCACATTCGGTGGAATGTTCATTGGTATGGGCTTTAGCGAGTACCACAATAACCAATGTCGAATTGAAGCAATACATGCAAATATTGACGCTAAGATAATCAAGGAGTTGTGCAAATGAAATCACTAGTTCTCGAAATCGCAGGCCGTGTAGCCTATTTTGGATTGGGTTTTGTGACTTGTTTGTATCTTTTTACTAAAGGTATCCTATGACTTGGATTCTAGTTCTATTTGTTCATGCCGGCATGCTGTCGGACAAAGATAGCATGGCTTTGACAAGTGTGCCAGGTTTCAAAACCGAAGCCGCTTGTCAGGCCGCAGGTAAGGCCAGCGAATCACTTACTAAAAGCACAACCAAGAATACTCGCTTTGTTTGTTTGAAACAAGAATGAGATCAGCATCTGAAGATACTGACGTCATGCGTTTACCTTGTGGCGGGACAGCCTACTTTGATACTTCTAGCGGTATTAGTTATCGCTGTGAGTGCGGTGCTGTTGTGGGTAGTATAGGCATGCCACAACAGTGCAAAGATGAAATGATCAAATGGGAAAACTGGGCCAAGCTAG
>JACCDW011188498.1_pt1 | contig 30257 bp, 22 predicted proteins | sample 7449781 | NCBI WGS metagenome assembly JACCDW01 (sample SAMN15323449, study PRJNA562643) | freshwater metagenome | isolation source: river surface water | place: USA:Blue River Watershed | collected 2017-08-18
AATAGACCATTTAAGAAAGGAAAAATATATATGTCAGTAGTAAAATATCAAAATAATCCGTTATTTCGTGCAGTTCATCGTGATGAGTTTTTAACTCCATTTGATCAAATTTTCGATGAATTTTTCAAAGCAAATGCCCCTAGTTTTAGTCAAGACTTTGGTGCAGACTTTTTTGAAAAGGGTTCATATCCAAGAGTAGATGTTATTGATTATAGTGATAAAGTTGTTATAGAAGCCGAAGTTCCAGGTTTAAGTAAACAAGATGTAAATGTTGAAGTGGAACAGAATGTACTTACAGTTAGTGGTGGTAAAAGTAAAAATGTTACAGATTCACAAGGTGGAAAGTATATTAGACGAGAATTGAAACGATCTAGTTTTCGTAGATCATTTACTTTGGGAGATAATATTGAAAAAGATACTGTATCCGCTACATTTGAAAACGGTATTCTATTAATTACTCTCAATAAAGTAAAACCTGCGACACCCGAAGTAAGAAAAGTTACGATTAAGTAACTGGTTATATATTTATTATATACCCTCTATTGTTATAAACAGTAGAGGGTTTTTTCTTTTTTGACTATATATACAGTATGAAAACACAATTTACCTTTGAAAGAATAGTAGGCTTATCCTCGTTATTTATAGCGAGTTGCGCTGCATTTTTTAGTATAATTGGTATAGGTATGTTGTTTAGTGGATCGGCAATAGCATCTATGATTATGGCTAGTTCACTTGAAATTGGTAAATTGGTTGCCACTACATTTTTATATAGATACTGGAAAAGATCACAATTGTTATTAAAGACATATCTTATTTTGGCAGTTGTTGCATTGATGTTTATTACATCTTTAGGTATTTTTGGTTATTTAACATCTGCATATCAACAATCTGCAATTGAAAATAAATTGAGTGAAGAAAAAATTGTTTATATACAAGACCAAAAAAAGATGTACAGTGATAAAATAAGTGATGCGAAGAAAAGAATTGAAAACATCAGTAAATTAAGAGTTAGTCAAGAAGAAAGATTGAATGAAAGTATGACCAATGTAATCATCAGTCGTAACCCAATTCAACTAGCACAAATACAACAATCAACAAAAGAGTTTATTGATAAGAGTGAAAAGGATATAGATACTGAAAATAATAAGATTCAGTCAACTGTTGATGAAATACAAAAATTGGATAAACAAATATCAGATATTAAGATAAAAAGTGGTGGTCAAAAAGATTTACAAACATTTAAATTTGTAGCGGATGAATTTGGTGTAGATATAAATAAAGTAGTTAAATGGTTTATTATTTGTCTTATATCAGTATTTGACCCACTTGCAATTTGTTTATTATTAGCTTATAATACTACATTAGGTGATGTAATCTATGTAAAACCTACAGTTAAAGTGGAAGAAAATCCAAAGAAAGAACCAACATTAGAAGAAATTGTTGAACAAGCAAAAGAAGAAGCTACACAAGAAGTTAAAGATGGTCAAATAATAAAAGAAATTATTAAAGAAGTTCCTGTTCATATTGAAAAAGAAGTAATAAAAGAAGTACCTGTAGAAAAGGAAGTAATAAAAGAAGTGGTGGTGGATAATAGTTATAAACCTAACCATTTTAGTTTTTAAATTAAAATTACTAAAATAGTAATAATTATTTGATTTTAGAAATTTTTACGATATATTTAATTATCAGTTTACTATTAAAATATTATGGATGAATTTGATATAAAAGAAGTATTGGATATTCTAAAAGAAGCAGAAAAGAACCAAGATTGGGATTTAGTGAATGAAGCAATATCATTTATGGAAGAATATCTTGATAATGAAGACGGTTCAGAATATGATTGATTTATGTTAACAATAATAATAATACTCACAGTAGTATTGACGGTTTCAATATGCGCAAACATTTATTTTTTCATTAAAATGAATGATTTATTGGATGTAATTGAAACAATGCAACAATGGAACGACCAATACAAAAATTTGGTAGAAAACACATATCGTAAATTAAAAGAAATTGATGAAAAACAAATTTTTGAAAAAGACGATGATGTTGGTTTTGTTTTTTCAGAGATAGTGAAGCTGATTGAATTAATCAAAGAAAAATCTAAATGAAAAAATCCAAGAAAAAAATGAAGGTTTTAAAAAAAAGAGATGTTAAGAAAAAAGTTGTAAAAAATCTTAATAAAAAAGTCTCCGTAAAATCAACAAAACAAAAAAAGAAAATGGTTATAAACAAAGTTAAGAAAGAAAAGAAAGTTATCCCACTTAAAAAGGAAAAAAATATTAGGAAACCAACGCCTAAGATTATTATTGAAGAACCTTATGTAGAACCAGAATCTCCCAAGAAGAAATCTACAGAAAAGATGTATTTTACTAAAGATACAGAAATGTATATTATCAAATACAATAAAGAAGAAGACCAAAATATTAGAAATGATATTTATGAAACTCATATTAAGAATGCATTTGAAAAGTTGGTAGAAAATGTATTCAACACATTCAAATTTACATATTTTGATAATAGCCCCATCGAAATTCAGAAAGAAACTGTTGCGCATTTGGTTTCTAATATGAATAAGTTTGAAGAAGGTAAAGGTAAAGCATTTAGTTATTTCAGCATTGTTGCTAAGAATTATCTTATTTTTCATAATAATGGTAATTACAAAAAATATAATCAACATGTAAATATTGCTGATACTCCAAGTGAATCTTCAGTCTGTTTACAAACGGTTGATTCACATCATAAAGATACAGAAACCAATGAATTTCTTAAATTAATGGTTGATTATTGGGAAAGAAATGTTGGTCGTATTTTTACTAAACAAAGAGATTTGAACATTGCTAATGCAGTAATAGAATTGTTTAGAAGTTGTGATAGAATTGATGCATTTAATAAAAAAGCATTGTATCTTTATATTAGAGAAATTTCATCATGTAAGACACAACAAATTACCAAAGTAATAAATAAAATGAAGAGTTACCAAAAGGTAATCGCTCAATCTTATTTAGATAGAGGTAAATTAAATTGATAGTGTAATTATTCAAATCCATATCTATTTATAGGTATGGATTTAGATTTTGAACTATATAAAGGTAAGAAATATTCAAACTTACTCAAAGATGTTGTAATCAATTCTGAACAGAAAAAAGATCAAATTGATATCTTAGTATCTGATTTAAGAAGTATGATTAAAACACCAAATGATGCTATTGTCATCGTTCCTCTTATTAAAGATTACTTGGATGTAAGTGTTAGGAACGATGAACAGTTGGTAAAATTAGCTGCAATAGTACAAAGATTGGTTAGTAATGATAATAAAGGTGCAGAAGAAGTAGGTGGATTGTCAGAAGAAGAAAGACAACAGTTAATGGCTGAAGTTGGTAAAATCACCGAAACAATGAATACACCAATAGAAATTAAGAAATAATATGCCATATTTTAATATTAAATCGTCTCCTATTAGTTTCGGACAATTAAACAATATTGGATTGTCTGTTGGAAATCAATCAGGTACTGCGGCTTCTGCAAATGAATTTTATGAATTGGAACCAGCAATTGTGTTGGATGTAATCTTAGACGAAACACATCCTGAAATTGTAAATAAAAGACATTTAGTAGATTCAAGAAACATTCCACAAAATTATAAAGGAGATCAACCTACTAATAGAGATATAGATTATACTTACATTGGTGCATGTAAAGTAAGATTATGTTTTTCACAACAAGGATTAGAAAAAGAAAAACTATCATGGGCTTTTCCAATGGAATCTACCGGAATAGTAGAATATCCATTATTAAATGAAGTTGTAATTGTTGTAAAATATTTGGATAAATTATTCTATACTAGAAAATTAAATCTAAACGGATTTGTAAATCAAGAATCTAATTTTAGATTAGAATCTTTCTATGGAAATAATACAGGAAATAAAGATTTAGTATCTGATGATGATATAAAAACCGAATCTATTACAGGTCCAAAATCTTTAAATGCACACAAAAAGATTGCAAATAATCAAGTAAAAGGTGTATTGGGTTCGTATTTCTTATCAAATTCTAAGATTAGAAAATTAAGAAGATATGAAGGAGATACTACAATTGAAAGTCGTCATGGACAATCTATTCGTTTTAGTGCTTATGATAATATAAGAGAAAATGATAAAGGTTTTTATCCAGATTATAAGGGTGATTCTACTGTAAATACGCCTAATGAAGGATGTGGCAATCCAATGGTTATAATTAGAAACCGTCAAAGAAAATTATCATTGGATAAACCTATAGTAGTTCATCCTAAACTTCCACCAATTCCTACAATTACAGATTCGCAAAAAAATGTTGGTGGTTTAATAGATGAAGATATAAATCACGATGGTAGTTCAATTTATATTACATCTGGATTAACAAAATCAAAATGGAGAACAACTTGTTATAAATCAATATTTCAAGTAGGTAAAGAAGAACAACCACTATTTTCTCCCAACGGTTCTACTGCTTTTAATTTTGATATAGAAAATTTAAAAGGAGATCAAGTAGTAATTAATACTGATAGATTAATATTGAGTAGTAGATTTGGTGAATCATTACATTTTTCAAAAGAAAGATATGGAATTGTAACAGATAGTGAATATACGGTTGATGCGCATGATCAGATTGTAATGACCACAAATAACAAAACAGTATTTAATAGTCCTGCTATTTATTTGGGTCAATATGGACAAACAAATGAACCAGTATTATTAGGTCAAACTACTGTAGATTGGTTATATGATTTGTGTAATTGGTTATTAGATCACGTACATTGGTATCAACATGTTCACGATAAATCTCCGGGACCAAATCCTGATAAAACTCAAGAAACTGTCCAAGATAAACAATTAAAGTTTTTAAGAGACAATCTTGATAAATTAATGAGTAGAAGAGTATTTGTTACAGGTGGTGGTTATGCTCCAGGAGTAGATGGAGTTACTCCAGAAGGATTTAAGAACGCAACTGAACCAGTATCTGTTAATATAGTATCGGGTGAAGGTTTGCCAGGAGAATTTAAAGGTAAGTTAAGAAGAGAAGGACCAGTAGAAGTTCAATTTGAACAAGTATGATAAACAAACTTAAATCGTTTAAAGATGTTGATCCAGCATTACCTGGACCGCCTACAGAATCGTCAAATGGATTAAAATTTGCAATTGCAAAAAAATCGGATATAGCATCAAGTATACCAAAACCTTCAATTCCTGCTATTCCTAATGTACCAAAACCTGCAATTCCATCTGTTCCACCATTACCTAGTGTTCCATCAGTTCCTAATGTATCTACACCAAGTTTACCTAACATATCTGGTATAAGTACACCATCGGTTCCGCCATTACCTAGTGTTCCGAATGTACCTTCAGTTGGTATACCAAAAGTATCTGCTCCAAATTTTAGTCCACAACATTTTAGTCCTGGCAAAATTGCAGGAAAAAGTGTTGACAGATTAACTGGTGCAGTAAAATCTGTTGGAAGTGCAGCTAGTAAGGTTGTTAGTAAATTGGGAGGTGGTATTGGTGGAGGAGTTGGAGGTGCATTAAGCGGAGCATCAGGTGGTGCGATTGGTGGAGCAGTAGGAGGTGCTGTTTCGGGTGGTGTAGCTGGTGCAGTAGGAGGTGGTATTGGTGGAGGAGTAGGTGCTGGTATCGGCAGTAAACTTGGTGGAGGATTGGGGGCTGGTATTGGTGGAGCTGTAGGTGCAATTGGTGGAATTGCATTGGCTAAGAAGATAAAATCTGGTATAGGAAAACGAATTAAAACGGTAAAAATACCTAAACCACCTACGACAGAACAAATAAATAACAAAATAAATAATACAATCCCAAAAATTTAATGATAATTATATAGTGTATGAAAAGTAATGAATTAAAAGAAATAATCAGAACAGTAATTAAAGAAGAATTGGATAAAACATTACCTACATTAATTCCAAAGGTATTGACTGAAATTCTTTCTGGAAAACAATCTAATGTGATTCAATCAAATCAGATTAATAAAACTCCAGTTCAAGAATCAGTTCAAAAACCAAAAGAAGTTAAGAAATATTCAAGCAATCCAGTTTTAAATGAAATTTTGAATCAAACTATTGTAAAAATACCAAATGAAGGTTCTATGGCTGGACTTGATTCTAATTTTAAATCACAAGCATTTGCGGGTATGCAAATAAACGAAACTGTAGAACCACCACAACCAGTTGCTCCAGTAACTGAAGAACAAGGTAAAGTAATGAATGTTCTTAACAGAGATTTTAGAAGTTTAATGAAAGCGGTAGATAAAAAGAAACAATCCGGTTCTATAGGTTCTGGAATGGTATCAATGGGATAATATGAATCCGATAGGACTTACATTGCCACTACAAATTGGTAGAAATGGATATTTTGAACAAAGTTATGATACTTTGACTCAAGTAAAATCCAATATTACTAATTTGTTAAGAACAAAAAAGGGTGAAAGACGAATGAATCCCAATTTTGGTTCTGGTTTACAAGAATATCTATTTGAACAAAATATTATAGATTCTCCTGATATAGTCAAACAAATTATTACGGATGAAATCAATAATTATGTTCCAGGTGTAACTGTAAATAAAGTGGATATTGGTATATCAAATCAAGAAAAAAATGAACTTACAGATAGTTATATATTATATATAAAAATACAATTTACGGTTAACAATCAAACGGATACACTTAATTTGACAGTTAATCAAAATAATATATAATTATGGCAGATACTATACAAAAGTCTTTTAATGGTTCCCGCAGAGAAATTAAATATCTCAATAGGGACTTTTCTTCTTTCAAATCATCTTTGATCGAATATTCAAAGACATATTTTCCAAGAACATACAAAGATTTTAGTGATGCATCTCCTGGTATGATGTTTATTGAAATGGCATCTTATATTGGCGATGTTCTTTCATATTATACAGATTATCAATTTAAAGAAAGTTTAATGCCATATGCAGAAGAAAGAAAGAATGTTCTTGCATTAGCAAACTATCTTGGATATAAAACAAAACCAACTAAATCTGCTACTACAAATATTGATTTATATCAATTAATACCTGCTACTAAAGATTCTAATAACAATTATATTCCAGACAACAATTATGCTCTTAAAATAAGAGAATATATGGAAGTTTCTAATGAAAGTGGCGTTAGTTTTATCACAACTGATCCTGTTGATTTTTCTCTTGATAGTAAATTTTCTCCTAGAGAAGTAACTGTTTACTCAAGAGATGATTATGGAGTACCACAATTTTTCTTATTGAAGAAGTCAACGAAAGTTATTGCTGGAAAAATTACAACCGCATCATTTACTGTGGGTACATCGGTTCCATTTTATAAAATAACATTATCTGAAAATAATGTTATTGATATAATAGATGTAAAAGATAGTGATAACAATAGATGGTATGAAGTTGATTATTTAGCACAAGATTTAGTATTCACTGAAACTGAAAACACGGAATTTACTAATGATAGTTATGTTCAATATTCATCCGAAGTTCCTAAGTTAATTAAAAGTTTTAAAACATCAAGAAAGTTTGTTGTAAATGTTACAGCTAACAATACAACATATCTTGAGTTTGGTGCTGGTACAGATGCAACTTCTGATGAAGTAATATATCCAAATTCAGAATTAATTGGGGTAGGATTACAAAATATCAGCAATTTGAATTTAAATTATGATACCAGCAAACTACTAAATTCAGAAACATTCGGACAATCTCCTTCTAATACAGTATTGACCGTACAATATTTAATTGGCGGCGGTTTAGTATCTAATTCACCATCTGATACAATTAAAAATATATCTTCTGTAACATATCTAAATGATACTACAGGATTAACACCATCCCAAAATTCATTATTAACTACTATAAAAAATTCATTGAGGATATCTAATCCAAATCCTGCAGTTGGTGGTCAAAATGAAGAAAGTGTGGAAGAAATAAGACAAAATGCTTTGGCTAATTTTGGTTCACAAAATAGAACAGTAACAGTAGATGATTATATTTCTAGAGTATATTCAATACCACCTAGATTTGGTTCTATTGCAAAAGTAATGGTGATACCAAATTCGGATTTGTCTATTTCAACTAATCAAACATTATTAAGTGGATTTGTAAATAATGATAATGAAACAACATTAATTAATGATAGTCTAGAAAATAACTTTAGAAAAGTAAATTTTGATGTATCAAATCCATTTAGTTTAAATTTATATGTTTTGAGCTATAATTCAAACAAAAATTTGACTCAAATTAACGACGCTTTAGTTTATAATATCAGACAATATCTACAAAAATATAAGATCATTTCAGATAGTATTAATATAATAGATGGATATATTATTAATATTGGTGTAGATTTTAAAATTTTAGTTTATAATAATTTTAATAAAAAAGAAGTTTTAGATCAATGTCTCCAAAAAGCTAAAGATTTCTTTAATGTTGATAAATGGTATTTTAATCAACCAATTAATATAAATCAATTTGAATTGGAATTGGCTAAAATTGAAGGTGTACAATCTGTTGCCGAAGTAAAATTTAAAAATCTTACACAAAATGATGGAGATTATTCACCGCATGAATATAATTTGTCCGAAGCAACACATAATAAGATTATATATCCATCATTAGATCCGTCCGTATTTGAAGTAAAATATCCAGATAATGATATCAGAGGTGCAGTAATTTAATAAATTTATCATTAAAAGTCTTATAAATTTCATACTTATATTTATATAATAGAGTATGCACACATTTATATTTCCAAAACAAGACACATTCATAACTAACGAAACTGGTTATGCCGATAAAAATTTTGGAATTGACGAAATTTTAGAATTAAAAGCACAAAATCAATTAGTAAGTAATGTAACTTTTTACAGTTCAGCAAGTCTTTCTGGCAGTTACTCAATTTTTGATGTATTGAATTATACAGGAAGTATTTCTGGAAGTTATATATCAGGAGCCGCAGAATCATCAAACATATATGTTAGTGGATCATCACAATTCAGATCAACTAATTATAATGGATATGTATCAGGAACATATGGTGCAGGTATATCAATAACATCAAGTTTAACTAATTATAATGGTCCAGTAACAGGTAGTATTAGTGGAAGTATAGTAGGATCTTTCACTGGTTCAATTTTCTTTGCTAGTGGATCTTTAACTAATTTTGATGGTTGTATAAATGGAACATTACAAGGTACACAAAGCGTATATGATCCAATTACAAATTTTACAAATGATCCCGAATTTAGTAGAATTTTGATTCAATTCGATTTAACTTCGATTTCAAGTTCTCTTTTGTCGGGAGATATAAATAATGGATCTAAATTTTTCTTAAAATTAAAAGCATCTTCTACAAGTGAAGTGCCATTGGATTATAAAATATATGCATATCCAGTTAGCAAGAGTTGGGATATGGGTACAGGAAGATATGATACTGAAGGATTAGGTAGTTTTGGTGCTAGTTGGTATTATAATACTACACAGAATACATCTAGTTTATGGTACAGTCCAACCGCATCTTCAGTTACATATAATTTCAGTGATTATTTATTGACATCAAGTTTGGGATCATCTTCATTCCAAAATGGTGGAGCTACTTGGTTTTATAATGTACCTTCAACATATTCGCAACCAACATCAAATGCATCATCATCTTTTTATAACACTTTAAGTTCGTCTGTTTATATATCTTCGTTTTGTTCGTCGTCATTAAGTGGCAGTTCATTAATATGTTCACAATCATATTCTTATAGTACTTCTGATATTTATATGGATGTTACACCAATTGTTAAAGGTTGGATATGTGGATGTGTACCAAATAATGGATTTATTTTAATTAGTTCACTTGAATTGATTCAATCAAATGATATAAATTCTAGTATTAGATTCTTTAGTAAGGAAACAAATACAATTTATCAACCATATTTGGATGTAAAATGGGATGATAGTACATATTCATCAGGCAGTTTAATACCATTAACAGGATTTAATCCATATACAGTAGTTGTTAAGAATGTGGGTAGAGAGTATAAATTTGGAAGTATACCTCGTATAAACATATTTGCGAGAGAAAAGGCACCACTAAAGAACTTTGTTAAAGGATATCAACAAAGTCAATATTTAAGTTCTAGTTTGTTACCTTCTGATTCTTATTATGCTATTAAAGATAATGAGAGTGAAAATTTCGTAATTGATTTTGATGATTATACAAAATTAAGCTGTGATGGTGTAATTCATTATTTTAGATTGGATACAACTGGTTTACCTGTAGAAAGATATTACAGAATTTTAATAAAAACAGAAATTAATGGTGAAACTATAATATTTGATAACGGAAACATATTTAAAGTATCAAGATGAGTATACAATCACAAATTAATGATTTTTTATTGACAGGCCAATTCACTAATAATATTGATGAATTTGGTAATGTAAACTTATATGTTAGTTCAAGTGAAGCAAATGAACAATACATTGTATTTCCATTAATAAATTTTAATTATAAAAAAGATGAAATTGAAAATTTGTATGATGTAAATATCACTGAAATACAAACAGAAACTGTTGTTCAAAAACAAGTATTGGATCAAACATTCTTAAACGAATATAATAAAGTATTAAGTGAAAATCAAGATTTGAAGGAAAGATTAAATCAATTAGTTGATGAAGTACAATCTGATCCTTCCAAATCACAATTAAGTGCGGCTAGAGATTTAATAGTAGAATTAAGAATTAAATTAAAACAAGGAACTAAATCTGAAGATTTTTCTGATCAATTTCCATTTAATTTAAAATCTGAAAATGAATAATTTATGGCATTTCCATTTCCAACAATATCATCAAATAGTGGATCACTAAATAGTGGTTCTTACTTTTTACAAAACGATTTGGATACATTTGTTGATGTACCATTTCAAGAATATTATTTTGGAAATTCTGAACAAGATATTATTGAATTTAGTGTATACGATATCGATGGTAACATCAATATATGGAAATACTTGCCGGTGTCAACAACATATACTGTATTAAATAAAACATACAAAGATGTTGATAATAACACACTAACTTATAATTACAAACAATACAATAGCAGTTATACTATTGCATTCAATAAAAATATATTATTAAGTACACTCCAAGATTTTTCCGGTTCAAATATTAATTCCGGCAACCATGTTGCAAGTTACAATTTTATAAGAAATGTTGCTGGCAATCCCGATTATCAACTTTATATCAAAGAAATTTCTCCAAGTAGACGAGAAATTAAACTTACACCATCATTCAAATTAGATTTAACAAGTGAAGAAAATATACTTACAAATCTTCAATATCAATCATTTGCAAGAAAAGCAGTATTGATTAGAGATACGATTCCTTTGTTTAATTACTTTTTGGATTCATATCAAATTTATAAAAACAGTGATTCATTAATTAATAATAATAGACCAATTTTTACATTATTAAGAACTAATTTTGGATTTAAATCTGATGCGGATATACTTGCATTTTTAGATGACACTTATAATGGATTTAATCGTCCTTATGTAAATTCTCAAAACGGACAATTGATACAAAATAGTTTTGAAGGTACTAAAAATTATATTAAAGATTGGTTGTATACTTACTACAAATCAATTTATTCATTTGAACAGATTAAAACTCAATTTAAGTACATAGTTCAAAAATCGATATCTCTTAGATTAAATCAAATCAATTCTTATTATACTAGTAACATTGAATTAACAACGCAAGTTGAAAATTTTATTATAGATTTATTCTTTACAAATTTTATTTCAAATGTAGTTGATACTGTTCAAGTTTACCATGACAATAAATTATATGCATATTTGAAAAATGCATTGAATTTTGGAAACGACATATTTTATACAATATTAAATTATACATTTGTAGAAGAAAACGGTAACACAAATATAATTGTAAAATTATTTGATGAATTACCATTAAATATTTCGTTAAGAGATAAATGTTGGATATCAAATATTTCACTTGTACCTGCAATTCAAAAGTTTGTAATTAATGTTCCTGTAGTTAAAAGAAACTTTAGGATATCAGGTCCAAATTTCAAAGTACCAATTGATTCTTATAAGAGTGCGCCTGTTAATTATCAAAATTCCAATGATTTAAAATTAGATAATAATACAAAAAACGATGTTGAATTTTATAAGAAATTAAATAATCTTAATGTAGATTATTCGGATTTTTCAAATTTCATTGTATTCAGTTCTGCAGAATTGAGAACCAAGTTATTTTTAAACAAAGTAACCTCTATTAATCAACTCAATAAGTCAATTAATTCTATATTGACTACTCTATCCGCATCTGCTGCAAATAGTGCATCGTCTTATACATTATTAAGTTCGTATCCATTTATTAGTGCATCATATGCCGAAGAAGTAAATCAATACCAATCACAATTAAATACTATATTTAATTCGTTTGACGGGTATGATTCATATCTCTATCAAAATATTACATTGGTAAGTGGTAGTACAACATCATTTGTTAGTGGTGCATATGTACAAAACTACAATTATCCAGATTATATTGAAAATGCAATTGAATTTGACAAGAACAATAGAGATAGTCTTGTAAATAATACACCTGAATATATTCTTTTAGATGATAATAATACCGATTATTTGATATTCTTATCAATGATTGGTCATCATTTTGATAACATTTATTTGTATATTAAGAATTTCCCAACTCAACAATATGTTGAAAATAATTTGTCATCAAGTTATGTAAGTACAGTAGCAAATACATTATTACAACAATTTGGATGGAACCCAATTAGTTCATTTGATAATTCATCAATCGAAGCTAATTATTTGACGGGATCAAACGCTTATTCTGATTATGACAAATTAAAGATAATTTGGAATAGAATTCTAAAGACTCTTCCATTGATTTATAAGACTAAAGGAACCGAAGAATGTATTAGAGTAGTATCTAACATCTATGGAATTCCTCGTAGTTTATTGAATGTTAAGGAATATGGCGGTAATAAGATATCCGATGAAGATAATTCATCCTACACATATCAAAATAAATATTATTTTACAAAATATACTAGAAATGGGGATGCAATAGTAATTCCAGTGTCCGGATCATCCAATTATGTCAATTCAATCGAATTCAAATTTAGAATTGATTCGGATTATATATATCCGCAAAATACTAAAGTTAGTCTTCTAAAAACTACTAATTGGGATGTATCTATTAAGAAAGAATCTAAAGATACTTTTGGAAAATTAAAATTTGATATGTCTTCTCCATATGGAAGACCTACCGATTATCTTGAAACGGATTCTTTACCATTGTTTAATGGAAATGTATTCAATGTATTAATTAAACAAATTAATTTATCATCCAGTTATGATACTGGTTCCGGTGGACAATTGCCATATCAATATTCTTTAAGAGTAACATCCGTCGATAACGATGAAATTGTATTTGACGATACAAAATCAATTATTAGTGGAACTGAAGGTGTTAATGAAACATTCAATTCATTTGGATTGCTCTATATAGGAAACTATACGGGTGGAGGAAACTTATTTCAAGGAAATATTGATAAAATAAATCTATGGAAACATGAATTGGATGATGAATCATTTATAGAACATTGTAAGAATTTTGATTCTTATAAAACAAACGATGATAGTACAACTTACGACAATTTATATTTTAGATACAGTTATGATTATCCAGTTAATATGTACACTGGTTCTTCACCTTCTTTATTTGTTGTAAGAAATGCGAATAAATTATATTCACAATATAGTGCATCTGCATATAACTTTGCACAAAATACCACAACTCAATCAAATTGTTTAACTGTTTCCGCATCACTTTATCCATATCAATTTGATGAAATTGAAATTAATCAAAACATTAAATTGGGACAATATGGTCCAAATAAATTTAAGAATACAAAGATTAATAAAGCAACACAAACAGTTGAGGCTAGATTAATGTCTAATGAAACTAGTGTTGTAAATAACTTAGTAACTACTGATTCAAATTTATTAGCAGTCTATATTTCTCCATTTAAAGTAAGAGATGATGATATTTTGAACTTTTTGGGTGAACATGATATAATGGACTTGATTGGTAATCCATCTAACATTTATTCTGATAATTATGAAAGTTTACAAACATTAAGAGACAATTATAACAAGTATAATTTATCTGAACAAGTTTTGTATCAAGAGTTTATGACTCTATACAAAAACTATTTTGACGGTTCTTTTTTTGAAACAGTAAGACAATTACTTCCTGCAAGAAGTAAAGTTATAGATGGTATATTAATCGAACCTAGTCTTTTAGAAAGAAATAAATATCAAAATCTTCCTATAGACAGTGCTATTGCATATGATTTAAGTAGTTCTTATCAACCATTAAGAAATTTTTCTGCATCATTTGAAAGAAATTATAGAAGTACTAGTCAAGTTAATTTAAGTAAAAATGGATTAAACTTCCCATTAACTTCTTCTACATATGGTTCATTGACATCATCAATGCATCCCGCATCATATACATCTAATAATTACACAACATTCCAGTTCTCTAGTTTAAATTATGATAAAAGATTGAGTGTATTTGATATTAGTGGATCGTTTTTTGATAGATATGAAAGTAATTATATCTATAGAAACAATAAAAAAGTGTATTTATTTGGTAGAAACCCAAATACTAATTTGGAAAATTCTAGCAGTAAGTTCGTAAATACATATTCATATGTAAATACAAATTCGTCATCTTTATTTAATACATATGATAACAATTCATCGGTTTTTGATGTTGAATCATATCCAGTAGGACATTATTCATTAAAGAGAAGAATTTCAAGATTTTCAACTAATCAATATTTCGTAAATTCACCAACTGGTTCGTTTTATAAAAAATCTAGTCAAACTAGATATACAACTGTAGATGATAAAGGTAACAGTGATAATTCATCTCCAATTGAAAGAACTCAAATAAATCTACAAGTTTCTGAAAATTCATTGATTAGTTCATAAAAAAGATTTAATGAATAATATTTATTGATAAATATACTTATATTATATGGCATATCTAGATAACAAAACAATAACAGTTGATGCGATTTTAACCCAAAAAGGTAGACAATTGTTAGCAAAGAACGGTTCTTTGAATATTACATCATTTGCACTTGCGGATGACGAAATTGACTATAACTTATATAATTCAACACATCCACTTGGTAGTGCATTTTATGATATAGCTATTAGAAATACACCTGTGTTGGAACCATTTAGTGATGAAACACAAGTAATGAAATATAAGTTGGTAACATTACCGTCAGGAGTAACAGCAATCCCAGTAATTTCTATCGCACAAACGAGCATTGTAACAGATAGACTAAATACAAGTGAATTTATAATTTCACCAAGTACTAATCCTACATACAACACAACATTGGGATATACTGCTATATTGGGTAATAAAAATGCAGGAACATTGTTGGTAACTGAAACAAATAGTATTAATTCTACTAGTGCAACTGTTCCAAGTTTTGCAGGTGATGCTGTTACTGCTGCTTCTCAAGTAGTAGTTGGTAACAAATTCAAATTTGTACCAAATAACGCTTTGATATCTACTATAACTACAACATTAACTATTATTGGAAATGAAAGTGGTGGTAGTTTGACAATTCCAGTGACCATTACAGTTCCAACTACAACCGCTTAATAAAATATGATTTTTAAAAACTTTGAATCTACAGATATCGTAGCCGGAAGAATCAATAAAGTTTCTTCTGGATTTTGGGTTGACGGCAATTATGCTGTAACACAATCATCTTTTACAACATCATCTACTCAAGTAGTATTGACTGGTTCAAACCAATATGATGTTCAAAATGGGTTGTATTATTACAATGTATATTACCAAAATCAACCACATTTTTCAATAACATATGGTGATTATTATGGATCTGGTTCATCTATAACAGATTCAACTGCATTATATATTCGTCCAACGAAATCAATTTATAATCAATATAAAAATATATTATTGACTCCCGACGATACATTTTTTAACTTTAAATCCGGTAACTATACAGTAGCTACATCTACTGATTCTACCACATCTGTAACTGGATCTGGTATAGTAGTATTGAATTTTTCTGCCGATAAATACAAAGATCGTGTGGATGAAGGTCAAATTGAATTTAGTATTAGTGGTGCTAATGGTCAGTTTACATTTATCGATGACTCTTCAGTAGTTAAGAAACAATTGGATGTTTACAATATTATTAGTGGAAGTGTAAATGATGGTGTGCCATCTGCATACTCAAATGGTGGTGTGATCACATATAATTCTATTGGATTATTTTATCCAAAGACTGGAACAGTAGTATTAAATGCAGGTGCGATTAGTTCATCTGTTGGTGTATCTTTGACTGGATCGTTCGCAACAGTTGCGGATCAAACCAATACATATGCATTGAATCAAAGAACTATGTTCCAAGCAATTACTAAATGTACAACAAAGACATTTAAAGTAAGAAAATCCGAATATTTGCCATCCGCTCAATATTTCGTAAGAGTAAAGAATCAAGACTACAATTATACTAATAATCCAACATTTATTGCAAATGGTACTACTGACAGTTTGAATGGTGTAGTATTAGCAAGAGGTTCTATTAAGATCAACGATTTTGTAAACAATCCTACAACATATATTACTACTGTTGGTTTATATGATAGTGATAATGAACTTGTAGCTGTTGCAAAATTGAGTCAACCAACACAAAAAACTTTTGATAGTGAATTGTTGATTAGAGTTAGACTTGATTTTTAAACTAATGGATAAATGATAAAAAGTTTAAATAGAGATGATGTCCAAGTTACCCCATTTGTTGCCAAAAAACTCTGGAATCCTACAAATATTGAAGCTACAGATTTGATATTATGGATGTCCGGATCATTAAGTGGGTCGATATCTCATATTTATATTGATTATGGTGACGGTACAAGTTTACCTACAACAAATAGTTATTGTGATTTAGCATTACAACAACAAAGTGATGATTTTGTTCAATATCATCGTGGTTTAAATATTACTGGTACATTTTTTCCAGTTGGAAATCAATATTATAATTCATCGTCCAATCCAACCAATACTGACGGTACTTATATGAGATTAGTATATAATACTAACAAACAATTATTTTATAATACTTACGACAATCCAGTTCAATTGTGGGGAGTTGAAAATTTCAATTTAAACACTACATATAGACTTTTAACGGATGTAATGGATGTATTTACAATTCCCAGAATTAAGTTTGGGGAAAAGATTTCACCTTATAGTGTAACAATAATTGACGATCAAGATGATGCTAATTACATAATTGTAGATGATGGAAATGAAAATTTAATACTTAGTGGAAGTTATTTTTCTACTTATCAAGAAATAGAATTCACTGATATATGATTGATCCAATTTATAAATTAAAAACAGGATATTCAATTGCTGCGGATGGTGATTATGTTGCAGTTGGAAATCCAACATCTTTTTTATCTGGATCGTTTGTATTAAATAATAAAGGGTCTGTAGAAATTTTCAAATATTCAAAAACTACAGATTTATATAACCCAAATTTTATATTTTATAAATACATAAATCCTGATGATTTTCCTGGTTATTTATCCGCTGATACTAGTAGTTTAGATACAACATATATTAATGCAGATACATCGTCTGTTCCTGTTTTAGGATTAAACATAGAAATAGATTTAGGAGGATGGAGTCCTATTATTTATGATGATTCATATGGTGTATCAGTAGATGTATCTGGATCTGTAGTAGTAATCGGAAATCCATATTATAGATTTTCATTAATTACAGGTTCTATTGTTTATACCGGTTCTTGTGTTGATATATACGATTTATCCGATTATTCAAGTAGTTATGTTTCTGGAACGATCTATTATCCAAAATATAGTATTACAAATTCTTTTGATAATTTAGAATATTCTACATTTGGTGAATCCGTTTCAATTTATGAAAATAAATTAGTAATTGGATCAAGTAAAAATAATTGTGCTTATATATACACTCAATCTCTTGGTGTATGGAGTCATTATCAAACACTATCTCCCGGTGGATTACCTGCGGATTATTATTATGGAAGTGTAGTTAAAATCGATCCAAGTGGATCAAATAGAATAGTTGTTGGTAATAAATCTACCGGTAGTGCGGTTTATGTATATGAATTAAATACGACTACAAATCAATGGGAACAAAATGATATCTTAGATCAAGATAGAACTATTACTGGATCATTGAATTTTATAGATACAAAACCATATTTTCCAGGCAGTCAACCAAGCGGCAGTAATTATGGCAATTCAGTAGCTATATACGGTGATACAATCATAATAGGTTCACCAAATGATATGTATTATTATGAATGGAGTGGTTCTACAGTTTTAAGAAATAGAGGAGCCGTTTATTTCTGGAAAAAATGTTCAGATGAAACCGATTGGTTTTTGTTGGAAAAATCATTTGGAAATGAAAATATTCTGGAATCAAATAATTTAGGATATTCAGTTGACATTTATAATGGCAATGCGATTGCTACTAGTATAAAAGATATTAGTCAATTTAGTTCTAGTTATATTAAAAATACAATTAATAAAAGATTTGATTGCAATCCAAATGATAGTGTAATTGATACATTAGGTCAATTTGTTTATTATACTTCATCACTATCTACATCTGTTTGGGAAATTAATTCAGTAGTAACTAAGAAAAAACAATATGGTCATCCATATACTACATTTGGATATAGTTCTGCAATTACAGATAAAATAATTTCAATTGGATCTCCTTTATTCTTAATCAATCCAACTGAAATGACATCTTCTGGATATGATACCATTAACGGTTATTCATACATTTATAATTTTAATGATATTGTTACTAACTATCATATCGGAAATGTGTTTTATAGAGACGGTAAGATTATTTTATCAAATAGTGGATCTATTTTTGATAATTTATTAAAAAATCGTTCTAATCCTCTAGAATCTAAGTATAATATTGAATACAATAGTAATATCAAAATATATGAAAAACAAGTTTTTTGTAGAATTGAACCTGGAGAATTCAACTACAGTACAAATCCTACATCATTAATTCCAAATACATTTGATTTTGATATTGATAATAATAAAGTATTTGATTTTACCGATTTGGATTTGATTTTGAAGTATATCAATTATCAAATTAATAATTCATATAATTGGTGGAATTACATGACATTCACAAACGAAGAACAATCATTATTTGACTTATATTCAGTAAATTATAATATTTCATCAAGTTATACTAGTGAATATAATTCAAATTTAATTTCAAATTATAATAATTTTGATATTGATGGTAATAATAAAGTTAATTTAAACGACATGTACATACTTTGGAAGTATTTTAATAATAATTTAAATCAAACCGAATTATTTAAATATGTAGAACCAAAGTCTACCAGAAAAACAGTACAACAGATAGTAAGTTATATTGAAGAAAAGTCTGGGAAATTTGGTGGTAAATCAATAAAAGAAGAATTTTTCGGATTCAATTATAGTTCATCAATTGACCCAACTGGTTCGTATTTAGCTGCATATATAACAACTGTAGGACTTTATAGTGGTGCAGATTTAGTTGCAGTTGCTAAATTGGGTATGCCAATTAAAAATACCGGTGAATTACCATTAAATATTTTGGTAAAATGGGATATTTAAACATATTTATAAAAAGAAAGTATAATATATGCCAACACCAGTAAATAGAGAATCTTTAAATAAAAGTCTAGAAGAAAGATACAAAACACAAAAGGTTGGTGGAGCTTTTGATGCTAAAAAAGCCACTCCCGACATTTTTGGTGATTTAGAAAAAAAATGGACTAGAGCAGGATTTGTGTATGGTGGAGACGAAAAACTTGGTATTGAAGGAACTCAATCGAAAAAGGGATCTTTATATATCCAAGGATTTTCTAATAAAAAATATAAGCAATAAGATTATATACTATATATTAGTATATGGTTATATTAGGTTTAGATTCATCTACATCAGTTACAGGTTGGGCATTTAGTAAAGACGGAAAAGTCTTAGATGCCGGTTATATTGATACCAAAAAGTTTGAGACAACAAAAGAAAAAACTTTTTTTGTTGTATCAGAATTAGAAAAAAATCCACTAATCAAAGATATTACTGTCATTAACTTGGAAGCTGCTTTGAGTGGATTTGCTGGTGGGTTTACCAGTCAACAAGTTATCATCACACTAGCAAGACATAATGCTGTTTTTGCTTATATTATTGAAGAACATTTTAAAGTCAAGGTTAATTTGTTGTCCGTAAATACCATGCGTAAACAGTTATTTGGTAAATGTAGGATTAAAGGTATCAAATCCAAAGACTTTGTTAAAGCTGAATTAGAATCTCTATGTCCAGATGTCGTAAAATTTACAGTTCTTAACAAAAAGGGTAACTGGGATGAACGAAACGGTGATATGTATGATGGCATAGTTTGTGCATTGTATAAAGATGAACCGCAACAAAATAATAGAGTTAGCAAAAAAGATAAAAGCATTAGCCGAAAAGGGTAAAGGTGGCGAAAAAAATGCGGCTAAAGAAAAATTAGAAAAGATATGTGAAAAATATAATATATCTGAGACTGAAATATCTATATCAGAAGAAAGAAAAAATTATTACATTATAATAAATGATTCAAATGAAAGAGAATTATTAATTAATGTATCATGTATGATATTGGATGTTCCTGGGTTCAAATGGAAAGAAAAAAACAAGTGTGTCTGCATTCATCTTACTCAAATAGAATATGACAATATTACAAGTGCGTTTGAATATTATAGAGACATGTACAATGACTACAAAAGATATTTAATACAAGGAATAATTTCTAGACATGCGATTGGTTATGTACCAAAACCACAAACATATACCCAAGAAAATGTTATGCAGCCAGATATTCCACAGACACCTCCTACGCCAGAAACTGAAGATATTTCTGAAGATAATAAAAGTGAGAAATCCGAAGAAAGTAACGATAAATCTTCTAGTAAGGATAAAAAATCCGAAGATGTTGTTAAAGAGACACCAATTGATCCGATCAAATTGATGAAGATTGCAGTTGCATTGGATAAAAAACTCTGGGTTAAAAACGATCCAAATAAAAAGTTGATAGAATAAAAGTTTTACTGTAAAGTATCATTGATGTTGTTATATCAAGAAACAATAATATCTGTTTTAAATAAATTGTTGAATCAGACTCCCAAGATTCGTAAGGGAACTGATGCAGTTTATCATTGTCCTTCTTGTAAACATTATAAAAGAAAACTAGAGATCAATTTACATACAGGCAAATATAATTGTTGGGTATGCGGATTCAGTGGAACAAGTTTCAAGACTTTATTTAAGAAACTAAATGCACCCAGTGAATATTACACATGTATCGGATTAAGTCAGAAATCATTTTCTAAAAAGCCGATTACCGATTTTGTTATTTCATTTGAAGATGAACCAGAAGAACAAAAAATAGTAAGATTACCAAAAGAATTTAAACCTATAAGTGAACCTGTAAATGAGTTAGAATATAAACATGCGGTAAAATATCTTAAATCTAGAAATATTACTAAAAATGATATTGTAAGATATAATATTGGATATTGTACAGAAGGTGATCTTAAAAATAGAGTGGTTATACCATCATATGATTGTAACGGTACATTAAATTTCTACACAGCTAGAAGTTTTTTTGAAACTAAAGGATTAAAATATGTTAGTTGTTCTGCATCAAAGAATATAATTGGGTTTGAATTGTTTATTAATTTTGAACAACCAATCACTTTGGTTGAAGGACCATTTGATGCAATTGCAGTTAAAAATAATTGTATACCGTTGTTTGGAAAGACTATGAGTAAACAGTTAAAATTAAAATTATTAGAAAACGATGTTCCAATGGTACATATTTTATTAGACAATGATGCGATAAAAGATTCTATTAAAATATGTGAATTTCTAATTAAAAATAGTATTCCAACAAAACTAATAATATTAGATGGTAAAGATCCAAGTGTAATAGGTTTTGAAAAAACTTGGCAAATGATAGATAGTTGTGATACTATAGATTTCGAAAAGTTGTTTAAGTTAAAACTAAGAATATAATATGGTAAAATATCTTAAATCAGATATAAAAGAGTTCAAGAATGTGTTTCATATTGCTGATATTCATTTGCGTCTTACAAAAAGACACGATGAATACAATCAAGTATTTGAAAGACTGTATAAAGCAGTAGAAAGAACACCCGCAGAAACAGTAGTTGCTGTTTTAGGAGATGTATTACATTCCAAGAGCGATCTTTCACCGGAATGTGTAAAGATTACTACAGAGTTTCTACAAAATCTTGCCGATAGAAGACCAACTGTATTAATCGCAGGTAATCACGATGCTACTTTGGCTAATAAAAATAGATTGGATAGTCTAAGTCCTATTGTTGATGCAATTAATCATACAAATCTATTTTATCTAAAAGATTCAGGTCTTTATATTCTTGGAGATATTCTATTTAATCATTATAGCGTATTTGATGAACCAGATAAGTATATCAAGTTCAAGGATATTCCAAAGATTTATCTAAATGAAACTCGTTACAAGATTGCTCTATTTCATGGACCAGTAAATAATGCAATTACTGATGTAGGATATAAAGTTGCGAGTAGAACCATTACAAATGAAATTTTTGACGGTCATGATATTGTATTGTTGGGTGATATTCACAGACATCAAGTTTTAAGCCAATCTGATCCAATCATTGTCTATGTAGGTTCATTGATTCAACAGAACCATGGAGAAGAACTAAAAGGACATGGATTTGTATTCTGGGATTTAAAGACCAAAGTATTCAAACACTTTGAAATTCCAAATGATTATGGTTTTTATACAGCTGAAATAAGCAAAGGAAAATTGCTTACTGACATTTCTGATATGCCTAAAAAGGCAAGATTGAGATTGAAATGTTTTGAAAGTGTTGCGACTGAAGTTAAATCTGTATTGTCAACAATCAGAGAAAAATCTGATGTTACAGAAGTGGCTTATGTCCGTGTAGATTCACCAAATTCATCATCTAGCAATATCATTGATAATACTAATTTTAATTTGAGTGATGTATCAGATGTTGATTATCAAAATAAGTTAATTACAGAATATCTTAACAATAAGAATTTTAATCCTTCAAAAGATACACTTGATAAGATTTATAAAATCAATAAGGATTTAAATGCAACTTTGGAAAAAGAATCTGTTGTAAGAAATATCAGATGGAAACCAAAGAAGTTTGAATTTGATAATATGTTTAGTTATGGTGAAGAAAATGTCATTGACTTTACCAAAATGCATAATGTAGTTGGACTATTTGCTAATAACGCATCTGGTAAATCAAGTATATTGTCTGCTTTATCTTTTTGTATTTTTGATAAATGTGATAGAGCATTTAAGGCATCTCATATTCTTAATACACAAAAGATGTCATTCCGTTGTAAGTTTAATTTTGAAGTTAATGGTGTAGATTTCTTTATTGAAAGAAAAGGTAATGCAGATAAGAAAGGTAATGTTAAAGTAGATGTTAAGTTCTGGAAAGAAGAGGGCGGTAAAGTAGTTGAACTTAATGGAGAAGCTCGTAGAAGTACTAATGACATCATTCGTGATTATGTTGGTACTTATGATGACTTTATTTTAACTGTATTGAGTATTCAGAATAACAAAGTAGGTTCATTTGTAGATATGGGTCAAACAGAAAGAAAAGATTTGTTGGCTCAATTTATGGGACTTACCGTATTTGATAGTTTATATAATGATGCGTCTGATAAAACCAAAGAAATCAATTCATTATTGAAGAACTTTAAGAATACTGATTACACTCAAAAGTTATTGAATTTAAATTCTGACATTGAGAACTTTTCTGGTTCGTTAAGAAATGAAAATGTTAATTTAGAAAAACTAACAGATAAAAGAGAATCTGAAAATGAAAGACTTTTGGAAGAAACAAAGAAAATTATCAATGTTAATGGTAACATTGTTGATATTGTATCTCTTGAATCAAAGAAAGTTTCGTTGAGTAATTCTATATCAACACAGTCATCTAGTTTAGATTCTTATAAAAATCAATTATCATCTATTGAATCTACATTTAAGGAATACGATGAAATCATAAAGAATTATGATATTGTAGATATTACAACTAAGTATGATTCACTTAAGGAATTAGAAAGTTCATTGAGTCAAAAAGAACAGGGTATTGAAAAGAAAAAGATTGTTGTTACATCTAAATTACAGAAATTAAAGAAATTGGAAGAACATAAGTATGATCCAAATTGTACTTTTTGTACAACCAATGTATTCGTTAAAGATGCAATTAAAACAAGAGAAGAACTTGAGTCAGATAAAGTTGAAGCTCAAAATCTTGTGAGTGAATATACAAATCTTAAAAATAAAGTAAATGAATTGTCTTATATAAAAGATGATTGGAAAAAGTATAATGATACGCACAAATTGCATGTTGAAACACAATCTAAGATTAATAAATTAAACAATGAAATTCTAAAAATATCAAATAAGATTAGTTCTGATCAGAACAGTCTTATTAATATTGAAAATCAGATTGAAGAATATTATAATAACAAGGATGCGATTGAATTCAATAAGACAATTAAAGAAACAATTGATGTAATTAAGTCTAATATCAAAACAATTGATTTTGAAATTAAGAATGTGAACAATAACATTATTAGTTATAATACTAAGATTTCTGGATTAGAAGAACAAAGAAAAACAATTCAAAAGTCAATTGAAGATGTAAAGGTACTTGAAGTTGAATATGAAGCATATCAATTATATACAAATGCTATCTCTAGAGATGGTATTCCATATGAATTGATTAGTCAGGCTCTTCCAACAATTGAAAAGGAAGTTAATAACATATTAAACCAGATAGTTGAATTTACGGTAATCTTACAGACTGATGGTAAAAATGTAACTACACATATTAATTATGAAGATAAACGCTGGCCACTAGAATTGGCTAGTGGTATGGAAAGATTTGTTAGTTCATTGGCTATGAGAGTAGCGTTAATTAACATTAGTAATTTACCAAGACCCAATTTTATAGCTATAGATGAAGGGTTTGGATGTGCAGATGCTGATAATTTATCGTCTATGGGTGCTTTATTTGCTTTCTTAAAGACAAATTTTGATTTTGTATGGATTATCAGTCATTTGGATAGTATGAGAGATATGGTTGACAATAGACTTGAAATTAAGAAAGAAAATGGATTCTCTAAAGTTAATTATGTATAATTAATGGGTATATATATTTATAGTATATATGCCCAGCATAAAGACAGGTCAAATTTTAGGTTTATCAAGTCAAACTGTTAATATAGAAGATAAGACATACTTATCCGAATATTTTAACCTTACAGAGTTTTCACCTGAATTCTTTGTAGGGAAAAATGCGTTAGTAATCAATGGAAGTGATAAACTTAAAATTGGTGCAGAAATTCTTACAGAAGCATTTGATGGTAATGGTGTACCTCTTTTTATAGAAAAGGCTATTAGTGTTGATCAATTAACAAATAAAAGAATTATTGTACTATCAATCTATGTTTATGAACAAAATTCAATTGGTTCTGGAAAGATAATTTTAGTATCTACAACCACAGATAATAAAACGGTAAGATGGATAGCAAATATAAATATAAATGTTAATAAAGTTACCGATTCAAAAATTAGATTCTATAATCAACCATTAATTGAAGTTGAACCAATATTATCTTATGCAGTATCGTCATCCGTAGAAAACAATCCAAAAACAGTTACAGGCAGTTTTCTATCAACTGCGGTCCAACCTAAAGCAGATTTTGACATTCAAAAATTTGGATATAGAAAAAATCTTGTCGATTATAGAATTATTGATAATTCTGCAAATTTTAGTTCAAGTTTAAAAAATTTCCAAGTACAATTGTATGTATCTAAAATTAGAGATTATGCGAGTTTAAACGAAATCAGTGTCAATACTACATCGTCATTTTTAATTAAAGATGTATTAAATACTACTACATTAATTTTAGATACGCCATTTACTTATAATAATAAAGTTGCTACGATTACAAGTGGTAATTATAAAATTGTTTATAATGATATTACTTATAATTCCAATTTATTTTTATCTTCGTCTTATTTGCAAGAATCTTTGGGATTAAGTGGTGCAAAACAATATAAGAAGTTTTCTTATGCGAATATAATTTATAAAAATATTAATACTTTTACAGGTAAACCTGCAAAACATAAAGTTTATAGAAAAAGTTTAAGAACTCTTGGTGATTTTGAATCTGTAATTGATGAAACATTCGGTGATACTGAAATATTAAAAGATCCTGTTACACCAAATAAAGCATTTGAAAGATTAGGTGTATTTTTTAGTCAGTTTCATATAAATAATTTTTGGTTTACAAGTTCAAATGATTTGAATCTTAAATATGACAATCAAACATTCGTTGATGGATTAAAAATATCCGGTAGTAATCTAAATGGTACATATGCAATTGTAAAAGCAAATACATCATTTACAAACAGAAATGTTTCTTATTTGCCTTATGACGCAAATCAACAATCAGAACAATCAGGATCTAATTATGATAGCAACTTTTTAACTTTTTATAAAGATACGGATTATGTTTTTTCATTTAGAACATCAGTAGTAGAAAAAGATTCTTCTGCAATTTCTAAATTAAAGTTTTATATTACTAGTTCATTACCAAGTGTAAGTAAAAATCTAGGATATGATCCAAATCGTGGTGTATTAATTGCTGAATTTGTTTATAGTGGAAGTACAACCGGAAAATATTTTGATCAAAAACAAAATTTTGAATTTAAATTTCCGGAAGATCTTTATGGGACTTTAGTTGTTTATCCTGAAAATGTCAAACAAATAATTGTATCTGACTTGTCAATAAAAGTTTCGGAATTGTATGGATATACTGGAAATGCATATTATGTAAAAGTTCCATTCCCAATAAATGTAGCTAATGAAGTATTTGAAATAAAATCTGAACTGTATGATGTAAACTCAAATCTTTCTTATACTAATTTAAGAACCGTTCAAGTTTTTGATCCGTCTGGCAGTAGTTCGCCTCCAGATATTGGAAGCAGTACGACGATTTCAACTGATAATTTAATTGTTACTTCAAGTATTACTTGGATTAGTCCGGATTGTATATCTAATAGTCCTGTTCCTTTTAATTATTTTCTAACTTGGGATTCTGGTTCCGGGAAAATTTGTGTAATGACTTCTAGTGCGGTTGCTTCTGGAAGTATTATATCTGGAAGTGGTGGCGGTAATATTACTTCTATAATTGGTGGACCAGGAGTAACTATAATAAGTGGATCTGGACCGATAGTAACTATTAGTGCGAGTGCTGGTGGAACAGGAAGTGGATTTCCATTTACTGGAAGTGCAGAAATTACAGGATCTTTGACAGTTACAGGATCGATATATTCATATAATATTACCTCTAGTTTATATGGTACTGCTTCTTGGGCAATTAGTGCATCAAGAGCAATTACTGCAAGTTATACAGTTTCATCCAGTTATTCTAATACATCTAGTTATTCATTAAGTAGTTCTTTTGCTACTAGTGCTAGTTATGCTAATAATGGAATACCTGCGGGAGGAACATCATCTTATATTTTAGCAAAGAGCAGTTCAAATGATTATGATACTTATTGGATACCTGCACCAACAGGTCCAGCAGGTCAAGGTGAATTTTCTTTTACATCATCATATTTTAGTGGATCTACATCTTCAATCACCTGTTCAACTGATTATTCTTTTTGGCATTTACATACACTCAATAATTTAAATGTACATATTAGTTCATCAGTAGAATCAGGCTCATTTAGTATTAGATTAGTCTCTTCTGGAAGTACAAGTAACACAATTAATTTTTATCCATATCAACAAATAGAATGGAGTGGTGTAGCCGGTTTTGACGGACCAGGAAGTGGGTCAATTGAAGAGTCTGGTTCTATTACACTTGCACCATCTCAAGAAATGGTTTTATCTTTTATTTATTATAATAATACATCTTCATTATATCCTGAGAAGAAATATAGTGCTTTTGTATCTGATTTAAAGACACCCGGATTGGAGAATAAAACAATTATACCAAATCTTTATTTAATTGGAGAAGGTGATTATAGTATTGGTGGTGGGGGATTAACAGATCCAAATGCTTATATATTTACAATCAATGGAGGCGGTACAAGTCAAGACTTAAGTGGTATTGGAAGCAAAACATTTTGGGGATGGGCGCCCGTATATGTTGAAGGTGCTGGACGAAGATTTTTTCCTTTATACCAATAATTTTAAAATTGTTTATAAATATTAACATCTTGAATTTTTTGGGAATATTTATATTTAGATTTTTTTATCAAAATTTCTACATTTGAAAGGAATTTAACATATGCCAATAACTGAAGGAGGAAAATTTAGTCCTGTTGACCGTATAGTCAGTCCAGGAGTATTTACAAGAGAAAACGACCTAAGCGGAGTAGCACAAGGTGTTGCTGATATCGGAGCAGTAGTACTTGCTCCGTTTCCAAAAGGTCCTGGATTCGCACCAACATTAATCACTAACACTGCCGATCTTGAAGAAAAGTTCGGTGTTGCTGATGGTGTTTATTATGGTCCATACACTGCAAAAGAATACTTAAATGAAAAAGGATTCGTTACTGTTTGTCGTGTAGGTGCATTAACTGGATATAGACAAATCAATCCATTCGTAATCTGGGCACAACCAGGTACATGGGCCAGAAGCGGTTCTGCTGGTGCTTTAAACAGTGGTTCATCATATGTACTATATGACAGTGATAATATTTCAAGTACATTTACCTATGCTTCAGGAAGTGGTCCTGACAACGGAACATTGTCATTTATATCTGGTGCAACATTTACCGCAAAATTTAACTCTGTTGCTGGAGATGCTACTGATTTAAATATAAACTCTACAAGTGGAAGTTTATATAATAGTGGTCAAACTTACAGTTTTACTATAGGTTCCGTATCATTTGCTACATCACATGTAACCTCTTCTTATCAAGGAAATGGTGCATATACCAATGATGAAAAATTATTACAATCAATTGCAGAATCTACTTCAACCATTTCAAATTTTAGTGCATCACTAGCAAATAGTGTAACAATCACAAATTCTGACGGAAATTTGGTTGGTACTAATATTACACTGGTAAGTGGTAGTATTTTTGCTCTAAGATCTTCAACTGGATGTGGAACACAAGTTTATCTTAAAGGTGTAATCAGTGGTTCATTTGGTAAAATTACAGGAACATTTACACCTACTTGGACTGCTCCAGCTGATCCATGTAATCCAACTGCAGTAGCAGTTAAACCAAGAGTATTAGCAGTATTAGCAAATACTCAATATGGTACACTGGATAGTAGTTTCAATGCTCCTGGTTTTAGTGGTTCATCATTGACTCAAAAAATACCATCTTCTGGAAATTATAGTGGGTCTGTTACAGGTAATCCAACATCATTGAGTGATTTCCAATTGATATTGGCGCAAGATACTTCTTTAATCGGATATTATGATTTTTCATTAAATCCAGCAGATTCAAATTATATTACAAATGTATTTGGAAATGATGCAACGGTTGGTAATCAAGACGACCAAGTTTCTGGTGCTAAGATTGAAGCAGCTTATTTGTATAAGACATTCGAAGATTCAATCCAAAAAGTAAATGATGAATTAAACACTGGTGGATGGAAAGTATATGGTGCATATCTACCATCCAGTTCATTCGCAACTGGTGAAGTATTAAAGTTTACTGATCAATATTCAACAAACTTGAATGCCGGTGATTCCCAATATGGTCTAACAAGTGCAGCAACACCTTGGATTCTTTCACAAGGAATTGCTCCATGGAGTGGTAATGCAAATCCAGGTTCTGTAACAAAATATCAATTGTTTAAAGTACACACTTTGAGTGATGGCACAAATACAAATAAACAATATAAGATTGAAATCAGCAATGTTAAATTGTCTGGTA
>JACCDW010297110.1_pt1 | contig 30252 bp, 30 predicted proteins | sample 7449781 | NCBI WGS metagenome assembly JACCDW01 (sample SAMN15323449, study PRJNA562643) | freshwater metagenome | isolation source: river surface water | place: USA:Blue River Watershed | collected 2017-08-18
AGGCGTGGCTTCCAGCAGGCTGCCATCAGGCTGAGCAAGCCGCCCAGCGAGTGGCCAACCAACCAGACCGGTGCGCGTGTTTCCTGCTCCACGAAGTCGATGAGTTGGTCGCGCAGATGGGGCCAATTCGAGCTCACGGGAAACCGCGGGTCATGGCCGAACCGATCAAGTGCCCGAACCTGCCAGCCGGCCTCGCGCCACACCCGGAACAGCGTGGAGTAGGTGCCCGCCGGAAAGCCATTGCCGTGGGAAAAAACCAGCGTGGGCATCTTCGGATCCATCAAGCTGACGAGCCGTTGGCGGTGTCCTTGAGCCGGTACAGGGCCTCCAAGGCCTCGCGGGGGCTCAAGGTATCGGGCTGAAGGCCCTCAAGCAGTTCGATGACCGCGCGGGCCGTGGAGTTCGGCTCAGCGGCCGCGGCTGCCGGGGCCGCCACGCCAGCAAACAGGTCGACTTGGGGCTGCTCGGCCAAGGCTCGCCGCTCCAGTGATTCGAGGGTGTTGCGTGCCTGGCGCACCACCGCTGCTGGCATGCCCGCCAGGCGCGCCACCTGAACGCCATAGCTGCGGCTGGCCGGCCCGGGTGCAATCTCGTGCAGAAACACGATGTCTTGCCCTGACTCCACCGCCCCGACGTGCACATTCAAGGCCTGCGGATGGTGCTGTGCGAACGCCGTCAGTTCGAAGTAGTGGGTGGCGAACAGGGTGAAGCAGCGGTTGCGCTCGTGCAGGTGGGTGGCGATGGCGCCCGCCAAGGCCAGCCCATCTTCAGTGGAGGTGCCGCGTCCAATCTCGTCCATCAGCACCAGGCTGTGCTCGCTGGCGCGGTGAAGAATGGCGGCGGCTTCGGTCATCTCCACCATGAAGGTGGACTGCGCATTGGCCAGGTCGTCGGCCGCCCCAATGCGGGTGTGGATGGCGTCAATCGGGCCCAGTCGGCAGGACTGGGCTGGCACATACGAGCCCATCGAGGCCAAGAGCACGATCAAGGCGACCTGTCGCATGAAGGTGCTCTTGCCGCCCATGTTCGGGCCGGTGATGACGAGCATCTTGGTGCGGGCATCCAGGCGGCAGTGGTTGGGGATGAAAGCGGCGCCGCGGGTTTCCTGCAAGCGCGCCTGCACCACCGGATGGCGGCCCGCCTCGATGTCGATACAGGGGTGGTTGACGAACTGCGGCTCTGTCCATTGAAGGGTCTGCGCCCGCTCGGCCAGGCAGGCCAGCACATCCAGGCGCGCCAGGGCCTGCGCCAAGCGCTGCAGCGCGCTCAGGTGGGTGGCCAGGGCCTCGACCATCTGCTCGAACAGCCACTTTTCACGCGCCAAGGAGCGGTCTTGGGCCGAAAGGGCCTTGTCCTCGAAGGCCTTGAGTTCCGGCGTGATGAAGCGCTCGGCGTTCTTCAAGGTCTGTCGGCGCTGGTAGTCGGCAGGAACCCGGTCCAGGCCGCTGCTGGTGACCTCGATGTAGAAGCCGTGCACCTTGTTGAACTGCACACGGAGGTTGCCGATGCCGGTGCGCTCGCGCTCGCGTGCCTCCAGGTCCAACAGGAAGGCATCGCAGTTCTGGGCGATGGCGCGCAGTTCATCGAGTTCAGCGTCCACCCCAGGCGCCACGACACCGCCATCGCGAAGCAGGGCAGCGGGCTCATGGGCCAGCGCACCAAGCGTCTCCAGTATCTGGGCGTCGGGCTGCAGGGCCTGCGCATCCTGGGCCAGCAGTTGGGCGTGTTCAGCGGCCCCCAGTACGGTGGCGCGAAGGGCCGGCAAGGCCTGCAAGGTCTCCCGCAGGCCCGCCAGTTCCCGCGGACGCACCTGTCGCAGGGCCACCCGCGTGCTGATGCGTTCCACATCGCAGGTGTGGCGCAAGGCCTGGCGCAGGGCCTCGAATGCCGGGGATGCTGCCGGGTTGGCCGGGGTTTCTGGCGTGGCCTTTGGCGGCAGACCCGCTGGCCAGGCCAGCAAGGATCCGATGGCCTGGTGCCGCAGGCGGGCTTGATGGCGGTCGCGCAGCGGATGGGTGAGCCACTGCCGCAACAGGCGGCTGCCCATGCCGGTGCGGCAGCTGTCCATCAGGGACAGCAGGGTGGGGCTGTCTTCTCCCCGAAGGGTACGGGTGAGTTCCAGGTTGCGCACGGTGCTGGGCGGCAGGTCGATCAGGTCCTTTCCCGATGGCGCCTCCAGGCTTTGCACATGGCTCAGGGCTTGGCTCTGGGTCTGCTGGGCATAGGACAGGAGTGCCGCAGCAGCAGCGTGGGCGACGCCCAGGTCCTCGGCGCCGAAGGCTTGCAGGCTTTGCACCTTCAGCTGTTCGCACAGTTTGCGCCGGCCCAGCGCCGCATCAAACTGCCATGCCGGGCGGTGGGTCAGCACGGCCGTTGCACGGCCGGCATTGGCCCAGATGGTGTTGAACGCCGTGGCGCCGCGTGTGTGCTCGTCGGGCGGTGGCAGGAGCAGCTCGGCCGGCTCCAGGCGTGCCAGCCAGCTGCCCAGGTCCGCGCCCTCGCATTCGGCTACCCCCAGGCGGCCGCTGGCCATACCCAGCCAGGCCAGCCCCCAGCGCAGGGCCTGGGGACCCGAAGCGCTGCGTGAGCCCGTTGGGGCGATCTGTGAGACCAGGGCCAGCAGGAGACTTTCGCTGCGGTCGGCCAACAGCTCGCTGTCGGTGAGCGTGCCCGGGGTCACCACCCGAACCACTTTGCGCTCCACCGGGCCTTTGGAGGTGGCCACATCGCCGACCTGCTCGGCCACGGCCACCGCCTCTCCCAGCTTGATCAAGCGGGCCAGGTAGGTCTCCACCGAATGCACCGGCACACCGGCCATGACCACCGGTTCGCCGGCGCTTTGCCCGCGGGTGGTGATGGTGATGTCCAGCAGGCGATGGGCCTTGCGCGCGTCTTCGTAGAAGAGCTCGTAGAAGTCACCCATCCGGTAGAACACCAGGGTGTCGGGAAACTCGGCCTTGATGCGCAGGTACTGCGCCATCATGGGCGTGTGATGGGAGTGGTCCGCTACAGCTGCGGGCGGGGAACCGTGCATTCGGGCATTGTCGGGCCTGCAGGCCCGACCTTCACCGTTGCTCAAGCATCCTGGCGACGAATGCGGATGGGCGCGCGCTTGGTGGCTGGTGTGGCGGCAGCACCGTCTGCGGCGCCTTCCCCGTCACCGGCATGCTGTCCCACCGTGCCGAGGCTGCGCGCCAAGGCCACTTCGGGTGTGGGCCCTTCAGGTCGGCTGCGGTCTGGCGTGGGGGCCGCTTCTTCGTCGCGAATCACACGCGTGTAGGGGGCCAGGATCTTGACCAGTGAGCCGTACACCTTGGGCGTGCCCGCCACGATTTCACGCTGGTAGAGGAAGTCAGCCTCGCCCGTGAAGTTGCCCACCAGCCCGCCGGCCTCGGTGATCATGAGCGCGCCGGCAGCGGCATCCCAGGGGTTGAGGCCCATCTCGAAGAAGCCGTCGTAGTGGCCTGCCGCCACGTAGCACAGGTCCAAAGCGGCTGCACCGGGGCGGCGTACCCCCGCGCAGGATTGCATGACCTCTTCAAACATCTTCACGTAGCGTTTGAAGTTGTCGCCCTTGCGGAAGGGGAAACCGGTACCCACCAGGGATTCGGACAGTCGCGTGCGCTTGCTCACGCGCAACCGGCGGTCATTGAGATAGGCGCCACGGCCTTTGGAGGCATGGAACAGGTCGTTGCGCGTGGGGTCGTACACCACCGCTTGCTGCAGCACGCCCCGGTGGGCCAGGGCGATGCTCACCGCATAGAAGGGAAAGCCGTGGATGAAGTTGGTCGTCCCGTCCAGCGGGTCGATGATCCAGGTGTATTCGCTGTTGGCTTGGCCGTGCTCTCGGCCGCTTTCCTCGGCCAAGATCCCATGGTCGGGGTAGGCCTGCAGGAGCGTTTCGATGATGGCGCGCTCAGCCGCTTGGTCCACTTCGGTGACGAAGTCGTTGGCCCCTTTGCTGCCCACCTTGAGCACCTCCACGTCGAGTGAGGCCCGGTTGATGATGGTGCCTGCCGTGCGCGCGGCCTTCACGGCGATGTTGAGCATGGGGTGCAGGGTTTGCTGCGACATGGGTCGGTCGTCCTCGGGCGTGGGGCGCACCAGCATCCGGGCGCGCAAACACGCGGGTGCAGGGGCAGGGGGGCTGGCGGGGAAAAGAACGGCTGCAAAGCGCCTTGGGGACGACAATGCAAAGACCCGGATTGTAGGGCGGCGCCCGACCCCCTTGCGAACATGCCCGTTCTAGACCCCCACCCCCGTTTCATCCTGGTTGAAACCAGCCACCCCGGCAATGTGGGCGCGGTGGCGCGCGCCATGAAGGTCATGGGCTTCGCAGACCTGGTATTGGTGCGGCCCCGCCACGCCGATGTCTTGTCGCAGGAAGAGACGGTGGCCATGGCCAGCGGTGCGGCTGACGTGCTGACGCGGGCCCGGATTGTGGACCGCGTGGAGGATGCGCTGGAGGGTGTCCAGCACCTGTGCGCCACCGCCATGACCCCACGTGACTTCGGCCCCCCCACGGTCGCGCCCCGCGCCTTTTTCGAAGCCCTCGGGCGTGGCGCCTGGCCGCCCCCAGAGGCGGCGGGCACAGGCACCGGCGTCGGCCATGGTCATGCCGATCTGCGACGCGACATGGGCGCACCGCGATTGGGCTTTCTGTTGGGCAGCGAGCGCTATGGCCTGTCCAACGGTGATGTCTACCGTGCCCATGTGTGCCTGAGCATTCCCACCCATCCCGATTACGGCTCGCTCAACCTGGCGCAGGCTGCGCAGCTCCTGGCCTATGAGTACCGGCAGGCCCTGGGTGGCTTCGAGGTGGTGGGCCGAACCACCCCCACCCAGTGGGCCGATGCCGCCGCGGTGTCCGCTGTGTTGCAGCACTGGCAGCAGGTGTTGTTGGCTGTTGGCTTTCTGGACCCCCAAGCCCCCAAGAAGCTCATGCCCCGCCTGCAGCAGTTGCTCAACCGGACCCCCTTGGCGCAGGAAGAGGTGCACCTGCTGCGCGGCATCGCGCGTGCAATCGAGCGTGCAGCCAACGGCGCTGGGCCGCACGGGGTGCGTGAACCGCAGGCAGCCCCTGGCGCACCGGAAATCACCGCCCGCACTACACTGGACTGATGTTTGCCAGACTGCGTGAAGACATCGCTTGCATCCGCGAGCGCGACCCGGCTGCGCGCTCGTCGTGGGAAGTGCTCACCTGTTATCCAGGGCTGCATGCCCTGGTGATGCACCGCTGGGCCCATGCCTGCTGGAAGCACGGCCTGAAGTGGTTGGGTCGTTTCATCTCCCAGTTGGCGCGGTGGTTCACCGGCATCGAGATTCACCCCGGGGCGTCGATCGGGCGGCGTGTGTTCATCGACCACGGCATGGGTGTGGTGGTGGGCGAGACGGCCGAGATTGGCGACGACTGCACCATCTACCAGGGGGTCACCCTGGGCGGCACCTCTCTGAGCCGCGGAACCAAGCGTCACCCCACGCTGGGCAAAGGCGTGATCGTGGGTGCCAACTCGCAAGTCCTGGGTGGCTTTACGGTGGGCGACGGCGCGCGCATCGGCAGCAGTGCGGTGGTGGTCAAGCCGGTGCCTGCAGGCGCCACCGCGGTGGGCAACCCTGCGCGCATCATCCAAAGCGAGTCTGACAGCCTGCGCGAGGCGGTGGCCGCCCGGATGGGCTTTTCGGCCTATGGTGTGACCCAGGGCGATGACCCGGTCTCACAGGCCATGCGCAGCCTCATCGACAACGCAGCCGGCCACGAGCATCAGATTGCCCTGCTGTGGGCAGCCATCGAAAAGCTCGCTGCGCAGAACCGCCAGCTGCCGTTGGAGCCCTGTGTGCCTCAGGATGCGGCCACGCAGGAAACCTTCGATGCCGAGGGCCTGCGCCGAAAGGTCAACTGAGGCGCGGCTCAGCGAGCGCGAATGGCCGACTTGGGCCGGAAGGCCTTACAGACCGCCTCATCGGTTTCGATGTAAGGCCCCCCGATGAGGTCGATGCAGTAGGGCACGGCTGCAAAGATGCCATGCACCGGGGGTTGCGCCTGCGGCAGGCCTTCCAAGGTTTCGGCGATGGACTTCGGCTGGCCCGGCAGGTTGATGATCAGCGTCTGGCCTCGAATCACCGCCACCTGGCGCGACAGGATGGCCGTGGGCACAAAGCGCAGGCTGATCTGGCGCATCTGTTCACCAAAGCCCGGCATTTCCTTGTCGGCCACGGCCAAGGTGGCTTCGGGCGTCACGTCTCGGCGCGCCGGCCCGGTGCCGCCGGTGGTCAGCACCAGGTCGCAGCGGGCTTCGTCGGCCAATTCACGCAGGGTGGCAGCAATCACGGCTTGCTCGTCGGGGATCAACCGCGACTCCCAGCTCACCGGGTTGCGCACGGCGCGGCTCAGCCAGGCCTGGAGGGCCGGGAGTCCCTGGTCTTGGTAGACACCGCTGGAAGCCCGGTCGCTGATGGAGACGATGCCGATGCGCACGGGGTCTGCTGAAGGGGTGGGCTCGCTCATAGGGACTCAGGCCTGTACGTAGGGCTTGATGAATTGAAACAGTTCGCGCCAGGCACGCCCATGGCGCTGCTCCGGCGGCAAGGCTGCTTCCTTGCGCGCGGCCCGGATCAGGCTGCGCAACTGCTGGGCGTCACAGCCCGGGTGCTGGGCCATGAACTGGGTCAAGGCTTGGTCGTCTGCCACCAGGGACAGGCGCAGCGCTTCGGCCTGGTGCAGTGCCAGTGTTTGGCGGGCCGATCCCAGTTCGGCTTCGGCCACGGCCTGCGCGAGCGGCTCAATGTCGGCCTGGCGCATCAGCTTGCCCACATACTGGCGCTGGCGGCGGCGGCCTTCGTGGCTGCGCGTGCGGCGCAGCTCAACGATGGCGTCACGCAGCAGTTCATCCATGGGCAGCGCGGCCAGCCGTTCGTTCGACAAGGCTGCCAGGGCGTCACCCAGGGTCTGCATGTCGTGGGCGGCCCTCTTCAGCTCGGTCTTGCTGGGGCGGTCGTCACGGCCATCGGCTTCCTCGGCATCGCTGCCCTCTGGGCCTGGTCCGGCGCCCGTGCGGCTGTGGTCGGTGATCCCCGTGGCACCGCGGCCCGGCGCGGCCAAGGCTTGGCGCGGTTGACGGCGGTCAGTGGGCGCTTGGCCCCGCCCGAGGGCGGTCAAGGCGGTGGCGGCGTCAAGGGCTTTGGAGCGGCGGGCACACATATGGGGTCGCTATGATAGTCCGATGCCTTCCAAACACGATTCCCAAACCTCAGCGGGCTTCAGCTTCAGTCCTGCACAGTTCCAACAACTGGTCGAAGACACCTTGGCCATCGCACGCCAGCGGGGGGCCACCGACGCTGCCGTGGCCGTCAGCGAAGGCGTGGGCCTGTCGGTGTCGGTGCGCAAGGGTGAGGTGGAAAACGTCGAGCGCAACCGCGACAAGTCCATCGGCGTCACCGTGTTCGTGGGCCAGCGGCGTGGCAACGCCAGCACCTCCGACTTTTCGCGCGCGTCCTTGGAGCAGACGGTGCAGGCGGCCCATGACATCGCCCGCTACACCGCCGAAGACCCCGCTGCGGGTCTGCCCGACGAGCAGGATCTCGTCACGCCCCGCCAGGCTGGACGGAACTTGAACCTCCATCACCCCTGGAACATCGACGCTGCCGGCGCGGCCGAACGGGCGCGGCAGGCCGAGGAGGCCGCGCTGCAGACCGACCGACGCATCACCAACAGCGAGGGAGCCGGTGTCAGTGCCATGCAGGGGCATTTCTATGCCGGCAACAGCCGCGGTTTTCGCGGGGGCTATGCCAGCTCTCGCCATTCGCTGTCGGTGGCGCCCATTGCCGGTAAAGGCCAGAACATGCAGCGCGACTATTGGTACACCTCGGAGCGCGACCCGGCCGATCTGGCGCCGGCGGCCGCCGTCGGTCGCTACGCGGCCGAGCGGTCCCTGGCGCGCCTGAACAGCCGCAAGATCCCCACTTGCGAGGTGCCCGTGCTCTTCGAGTCACCCCTGGCCGCCGGCTTGTTGGGTGCCTATGTGCAGGCCACCAGCGGCGGCGCCCTGTACCGAAAGGCCAGTTTTCTGCTGGACAGCCTGGGCCGCCGGGTCATGTCACCCCACCTGCAGATTGAGGAGGATCCCTTCATTCCCAAGGGCAAGGGCAGTGCCCCCTTCGACGACGAGGGGGTGCGCACGAAGGCACGCACCGTGCTGAAGAACGGCGAGGTTCAGAGCTATTTCCTTTCCAGCTACTCGGCCCGCAAGCTCGGGCTGCGCACCACCGGCCACGCCGGGGGCTCGCACAACCTGCACATGCGCAGCACCCTGACCCGACCGGGTGATGACTTGCCGGCCATGCTGCGCAAGCTGCATCGTGGCCTGTTCGTCGTGGAGCTGATCGGGCAGGGCGTGAACTATGTGACCGGTGACTATTCCCGCGGGGCCGCCGGGTTCTGGGTGGACGATGGGCAGATCGCCTACCCGGTCCATGAGGTCACCATCGCGGGCCAGCTCCAGCAGATGTTCCAGGGCATCGTGGCCGTCGGTGCCGACGAGTTCACCACCGGCAGCAAAACGGTGGGCTCCATCCTCATCGACCGGATGAAGGTGGCCGGCGCCTGATCCTCGGCAGGGGTGGGGAGTTCCCTCGGGTATCCCCTGCGTGGACGGAGACGGCGCAACCCTAAACTCTTGTGCGTCGTCTTTTCCATCCCCCTCTAAGGAGACTCATCCATGGAACGTCGTTCCTTTGTGCAAGGCGCTGGCATGGCCGGCATCTTGGCCGCCGGCATGGCCCCGGCCATCACGCATGCGCAGCAAAACATCCGTTGGCGCCTGACCTCCAGCTTCCCCAAGGCGCTGGACACGCTGTTTGGTGTGAACGACATCTTCGCTGCCAAGGTCCGGGAGTTGTCCGGTGGCCGCTTTGTGATCACCACCCACGCCCCTGGCGAGTTGGTGCCCGCCTTCGGCACGATGGACGCCATCGAAAAGGGCACGGTCGAGATGGCCAACACGGCGCCCTACTACTATTTCGGTAAGGACGAGACCTTCGCGCTTGCGTGCGCCATCCCCTTTGGCATGAACAGCCGTCAGATCACCGCCTGGTACTACGAAGGCAACGGTCTGAAACTCATGCGCGACTTCTACCGCCAGTTCAATTGCGTGAACTTTGCCATGGGCAACACCGGCGCGCAGATGGGCGGCTGGTTCCGCAAGGAAATCAAGTCGCTGGCCGAATTCCGTGGCACCAAGTTCCGCGTTGGGGGCTTCGGTGGCCGCATCGTTGAGCGCATCGGCGGCGTACCCCAGAACATCCCGGGTGGTGAGATCTACCAAGCCCTGGAAAAGGGCACGATCGACGCCGCCGAGTGGGTGGGTCCGCACGACGACCTGAAGCTGGGCTTCGTCAAGGTTGCACCCAACTACGCCTATCCGGGTTGGTGGGAGGGTGGCGCGCAGCTGGAACTGCACGTCAATTCCAAGGCATATGACTCCTTGTCAGCCGAGTACAAGGCCATCATTGAGATGGCTGCCTCCTACTGCCACACGGACATGCAGGCCAAGTACGACGGCAAGAATGCCCAGGCGCTCAAGACGCTGGTTTCACAGGGCGCCAAGCTGTTCGCTTTCCCCAACGACCTGATGGACGCGGCCTTCAAGGCTGCGCGCGAACACTATGCCGAGCTGAGCGCGCGCAACCCGAACTGGAAAAAGATCTACGAAGATTACCTGGCTTTCCAGCGCGATGCCAACCTGTGGTTCCGTTTCACCGAGGCCACCTTCGACAACTTCATGCAGCGCCAGCGTCTGTAATCGTCGCCCGGACCGTCATGAAAAAGGCCCTGCATTGCAGGGCCTTTCTTTATGCAGCGTTCGGGCACGCGCACCTTACTTCTTTTTGGCGGCGTCTTCCTTCACCGCTTCCAGCAGCGCCTTCATCGGGTCTTCGGCCGGTGCGGCTGGTGCCACGCTGGGGCTCAGGGGCCCAGACGGCGGGCTCAATGGGTCGGCGGTAGGGCCCAAGGGTGGGGGCGGAGCGGGCGGTGCCAAGGGGTCGCCTGGTGCAGGTGTTTGGAGCTGGAACAGCTGTTCCAGCGCCTGTTCGGCATCCACTTTCACGCCCTCGTCGATCCCATCGGTCACCAGCTTGGGGTAGGCAATGACCACCGCCACCATGATCAACTGCAGGATGATGAAGGCGATGGAGCCCTTGTAGATCTGAGCCGTCGTGACAGCGGGGATCAGGGCTTTCGTGACCCGATCGCGGTAGTCGATCTTGGGGGCCACGCTGCGCAGGTAGAACAGCGCAAAGCCGAAGGGCGGGGTGAGGAAGGAGGTTTGCAGGTTCATCGCCAGCACCACGCCAAACCAGATCATGATGGCGTCCACCGGAGTGCCCGGCGGGAACATCTCGGGCAGGATCTTTTCGGCCACGGGCGCCAGGATCGGGATCACGATGAAGGCGATTTCAAAGAAGTCGATGAAGCAGCCCAGGATGAACACCAGAATGTTCACCACGATGAGGAAGCCCAGCGCACCGCCGGGCATGTCATCGAACAGATGCTCGACCCAAATGTGGCCGTCCGCGGCATTGAAGGTGAAGGAGAACACGGTCGAGCCGATCAGGATGAACAACACAAAGGTCGACAGCCGCGCTGTGTTGTCCATGGCCTGTTTGAGCAGGCTGAAATCCAGCCGCTTTCGCAAGCCCGCCATGATCAAGGCACCCAAGGCCCCCATTGCGCCACCCTCGGTTGGGGTGGCCACACCCAGGAAGATGGTGCCCAGCACCAGGAAGATCAGGACCAGGGGTGGGATCAGCACAAAGGTGACCTGCTGGGCCAGGCGCGACAGCAGGCCCAGCTTGCTCACCTTGTTCAGCAGCGCCAAGCTCAAGGCCAACAGTGAAGCCACCGTCAGCGACATGATCAGCGTTTCGTCGCCAGTGGCGGCCATGGTGCGGCCCGTCCAGGCCTTCATCATGCCGTCGTGAATCTGGGCCCAGCCCCAGCCGGCCACCCCGCACACGGCCAAGAGCGCCAGCAGCGATATATGGCCGGAGGCGCCGCTGTCTTCTCGATAGATGCGGGCCTCAGGCGGCAGTGCAGGAACCCACGACGGCTTGAACAAGGCCAGCAGCAACACGAAACCCAGATACAGGCCCACCAGCAGCAGGCCGGGGATCAGGGCGCCGGAGTACATGTCACCGACCGAGCGGCCCAGCTGGTCGGCCAGGACGATCAGCACCAGTGAAGGCGGTATGGCTTGCGCCAGCGTGCCCGATGCGGTGATGGTGCCGGTGGCCACCGTGCGGTTGTAGCCGTAGCGCAGCATGATGGGCAGCGAAATCAGGCCCATGGAGATGACGGCGGCGGCCACCACCCCGGTGGTGGCCGCCAGCAGGGCCCCCACCAGGATCACGGCGATCGCAATTCCGCCACGAACGGGCCCAAACACCTGGCCAACCGTTTCCAGCAGGTCCTCGGCCATCCCCGAGCGTTCCAGGATGATGCCCATGAAGGTGAAGAAGGGAATGGCCAGCAGGGTGTCGTTCTGCATGATGCCAAACACACGCTGCGGCAGGGCCTGGAACAGGGTGGGCGTGAACAGGTCCAGGCTCATCCCGATGTAGCCAAACAGCAGGCCTGTGGCGGCCAAGCCGAAGGCCACCGGGATGCCGGTCAGCAAAAAGCAAAGCAGCGCCAGGAACAGCAGCGGCACGAAGTTCTGGGTGATGAATTCAGCCATGGCCGTCAGGCTCCGTTCTTCTGCTGGAGCACCGTGGTCTCATGCTCGTGGGCATCGCGGGCCAGTTCTTCGGCCAGCCGCTCTTCCTCGGTTTTCTCACCGGTGGGTGTAAAGGGCTCTTCCAGGCGGCCCTGCAAGAAAGCCACCCGCTTGATCAGTTCCGAAACGGATTGCGTGAGCAAGACAAAAAAGCCCAGCGGCACCAACAGCAGCACCGGCCAACGGATCAGGCCACCTGCGTTTTGGCTCATCTCACCAGACTTGAAGGCCGTTGCAAACAGCGGCCAGCCCAGGTCAATCATGATGATGGACAAGGGGATGGTGAACACCACAATCCCGACGGCGTCAATGATCGCGTTGGTCCGCTTGCTCAGCCGCGAGCTGATGAAGTCGATGCGCACGTGGGCGTTTTTGAGCATCACGTAGCCCACACCCAGCATGAACACCGCTGCGAACAGGTACCACTGAATCTCCAGGAAGGCGTTGGAGCCGATGTTGAAGGCTTTGCGCACGATGGCATTGAGGGCGCTGATCAGCACCGATGCCAAGACCAGCCACATGGTCATGCGGCCCAGCCGTTCGTTCACGCTGTCGATACCACGTGAGAGGGTCAGGAGCAGGTTCACGGGTCCTCCAAAGAATGCCGGCTCGAATGCTACCGGCTGGCGGCTTGCCGTGAACTAAGGGAGTCTGCGTACACGGCGCGCCCACTTGCGGCGTGCCGCCAGGCTCGGGTGACCTTAGCTGCGTGTGGCCGCTACGAACAGACGGCTTGAACGCGCGCCCGAGCGGCAAAAGGCCAAGATCGGGCGGGGCAGGTCGGCCAGGAGTTGCGCAAAGGCGGCAATCTCCTCGGGCGATTGGTAGCCGCCCTGCACGGGCAGGAAGGCGTACTGAAGGCCTGCGGCACGTGCGGCGGCTTCAATCGAGGCGTTGGTCGGCTGCTCGGGGCCTTCTTCGTAGTCGGGGCGGTTGTTGATCACCGACTTAAAGCCTTGACGGGCCGCCTCGGCCATCGATTCCGGGATCAGTTGTGGGGCCACACACACGTCGGGGGCCACAGCGTGCAGGGGCAGCAGGTCGTTGTCCATAGGAAGGTCCGTTGGTGCTGGGGTGGTGATGGGGCGGTGTCAGCCGGCCAGGCTGGCCTTGATCAGCGCTGACACCTGTGCCATGTCGGCCTTGCCTGCCAGGCGCTGCTTGGCGGCTCCCATGGCCTTGCCCATGTCGCCCGGCCCGGATGCGCCCAGCTCGCTGAGCAGGGCGCGCACCTCGGCGGCCAGTTCGTCTGCTCCCAATCGCGCCGGCAGGTAGGCCTGCAACACGGTCACTTCGGCACTTTCCTTGGCCACCAGGTCGGTTCTGCCAGCCTGCTCGAAGGCGGCAATGGAGTCACGGCGCTGCTTGATGAGCTTGTCCACCACGGCCACCACCGCGGCATCGTCCAGGGTGATGCGCTCGTCGACCTCTTTTTGCTTGATGGCCGCCAACAGCATCCGGATCGTGGACAGGCGATCGGCCTCCTTGGCCTTCATCGCCGACTTCATGTCGTCGGTGATCCGGTCTTTCAGCGCAGTGGGAGTGGGGGTCGACATAAGGGGCTCCAAAGACAAAGCCCGCGGGCGTTGAAGCCGAGCGGGCCTGGTCGCGTGGGCGAGGTGTGATCAGTACAGCTTCTTGGGCAGCTGCATGCTGCGCACGCGCTTGTAGTGGCGCTTGACGGCCGCAGCCTTCTTGCGCTTGCGCTCGGCCGTGGGCTTCTCGTAGAACTCGCGGGCGCGCAGATCGGTCAAGAGACCGAGCTTCTCAATGGTGCGCTTGAAGCGGCGCAGGGCCACGTCGAAGGGCTCGTTTTCTTTGACTCGAATCGTCGTCATGGGTCAGCTTGTGCTCTGGGGTTGAGGTCTGTCTTTTGGGTGCGGCACACAGGCGCGCACTCAGGAAAGCCTATGATTCTAACAGAACTTCAGCCATTTAGGGTCCGAACCAGCATGTAAGCGGCCAGCCCGTACAGCAGCAGGGCAAACACCCGCTTGAGTTGCCGAACATTGAGCGCGTGCGCGGCCTTGGCCCCCCAGGGGGCCACCGCCATGCTGCCGGTGGCGATCACCGCCAGGGCCGGCAGGTACAGCAGGCCGAAGGCCCCTGGCAGCGGCGGTGGCAGGTCCCAACTGCCCAGCAGGTAGCCGGCCGTGTTGGCCAGGGCAATCGGAAAGCCCAAGGCCGAGGCGGTGGCCACCACTTGGTGGATGGGCACGTTGCACCAGGTCATGTAGGGGGCCGACGCGAACGCGCCTCCCGCACCCACCAGCCCCGACAACAGCCCGATGCCGCTGCCCGCGGCCGACTGCCCCCACCACCCGGGCAGGGTACGGCTGGGCTTGGGTTTGCGGTCCAGCAGCATTTGCGTGGCCGAGAAGGTGAGAAACCCCACGAACAGCAGCGCCAGAGCCTGGCCCTTGATCAGGGCAAAGATGCCCGCCCCGGCGACCAAGCCGCCGGTCACGATCCCGGGGGCCATGCCCCTGACGATGTCCCAGCGGACGGCACCCCGCCGGTGGTGGGCCCTGACGCTGGAAATGGCGGTAAAGAGGATGGTGGCCATTGAGGTGGCAATGGCCATCTTGAAGGCCAGATCTGAGGGCACACCCCGGTTGCCCAGGATGATGGTCAGAAAGGGAACCATCAGCATGCCCCCGCCGATACCCAAAAGACCCGCCAGAAAGCCGATGCAGCATCCCAACACGAGCAGTTCAGCGGCCAGCAGCAGGTCCATCGGGGGCTTCTTCTTGTTCTGAAGGGGGTGTCCGTCGCCAACCGCAGGCCGCATTCCTGAACCCAGGGGATTCAGGTGGGCGAGGTCAGTCGGGCTTCGGGTTCATCTGACGCGAGACGCTCACACCAGCCCGACGATGTTCCAAGCCCGGGCTCCAGAGAGCATCGGTTCAAGGAAATAAAAACCTGCGCGAAGGCAACGGACCGGCAAAGTGTACGCCGCTACAGCAAGCGGCCGTCTTCGGCCAGCACCTCGTCCAGGCGGCGAACCAGGCCATCCACATCGATGCGCGGCTCGTCTTGGCTCGCCGGGTAGGGGCGTGGCTCGGCGCTCAGGTCCCGCTCGGCCAGCCGGTAGGCCAGGTTCAGGGCTGCCAGCACGGCCATGCGCTCTCGCGCCTTGACCTTGCCCGCGTCGCGGATGGCACTCATCTCACGGTCCACGGTGGCCACCGCCTGCAACAGGGCCTCTTTCCCGTCGTCGGGGCAGGCCAGCAGGTAACTCTGGCCCAGGATCGTCACTTCAACCTGTTTCATTCTTCGCCTCCGGCCGCCGTGTCCTGAGCCTGGGGCCATGCGCCCGGGGGCACCCGTGCGATCAGGGCGTCGAGCCGGCTGCGCGCGTTGCTCAAGCGGCCCCGCAGGGCGTCGCGTTCGGCGGTGAGCTCCTGCACCTGCTGCTGCAGGAGGTGCTGCGTGCGCTGAAGCTCCGCGTGCCGCACCAGCAGGTGTTCCACGCGGCTGGCAAGGTCTTCAAGAGTGGGCATGTTGGACCGGGGTGGGGAATCGTCTTTGATTGTAGGCAGCACCGCCCCAATGGCCGAGCGGGTGCTTCACCGCGCCTGGCGCCGCCCCATGTCGCAGCAGGCGCGGACCGCACAAGCGGAACAGCGGGGGCTTCGGGCCTGGCAGACATATCGGCCGTGCAGGATCAGCCAATGGTGGGCGTCCACCAAAAAGGTTTGCGGCACGCGGCGCAGCAGGGCTTCTTCCACAGCCAAGGGCGTCTTGCCCGGTGCCAGGCCGGTGCGGTTGCTGACCCGAAAGATGTGCGTGTCCACCGCCATCGTCGGCTCTCCGAAGGCGACGTTGAGCACCACGTTGGCGGTCTTGCGTCCCACCCCTGGCAAGGCCTCCAGGGCCGAGCGTTCACGCGGCACCTGGCCGTCATGGCGCTCCAGCAGCAGCCGGCAGGTCTCGTGCAGGTTCTTGGCCTTGGTGCGAAACAGGCCGATGGTGCGGATGTGGTGTTCGATGCCCGCCACGCCCAGTTCCAGCATCTTTTGCGGGGTGGGGGCGCAGGCGAAGAGGCCGCGCGTGGCCTTGTTCACGCCCACATCGGTGGCCTGTGCCGAGAGCAAGACCGCTGCCAAGAGCTCAAAGACGCTGGAGTAGGCGAGTTCGGTCTGCGGCTGGGGGTTGGCCGCGCGCAGGGTCTCGAAGAAGGTGTCAATCTGTTGTCGGTTCATGGGCAGACACCGTTGAAGGCCGGCGGGAAGTCTGCCGGCGGCTCAGTTGGAATCGTCGCGCGCTTGTCGCGCGCGGGCCAGGGCTGCTTCCACCACGGACTTCTTGTGGGCCAGCGCTTGGGGATCCTGCAGGCTGGAATGCGCCGCCAGGTCTTGCAGCTTGGCAGCTGCCTTGGCCGCCAGCCGGGCCTCCTGTTCTTGCTTGTCACGCAGCAGGCGCGCCGTACGGAACTCATAACGCCCACGGGAAGCCTGGGCTTGTTCGGCGCTCCAGGCGGCCCAACCGCTGGCCCCTGGCGTCACGTTGTGCAGGCTGATGCAGTCCACGGGGCAGGCCGGGATGCAGAGCTCACAGCCCGTGCACTGGTCTTCGATCACCGTGTGCATGAGTTTGGAGGCCCCGATGATGCAGTCGACGGGGCAGGCCTTGATGCACAGGGTGCAGCCAATGCACCAGTTTTCGTCGATCACCGCCAACTGGCGCGGGCCTTCCGTTCCATTGGCAGGGTTCAGCGCCACCACGGGCTGGCCCGTCAACTGCGCCAGGCGGGCAATGCCTTGGGCGCCGCCTGGGGGGCATTGGTTGATGGCCGCTTGCCCATCTGCCATGGCCTGTGCGTAGGCGCGGCAGTCGGGGTAACCACAGCGGGTGCACTGGGTTTGCGGCAGGGCGTTGTTGAGCCGTTCGGCCAGCGGCGAAAGCGGTTCGGGCGAGGCCACGGTGGGGTCGGTCAGTCCGTGCAGATGCGGTGCATCCAAACCCCCATGCTAGCGGGTCCGCTTGCGGCCCTGCGGGGTCGTGGTCTTTGTCGCGCTTTTGCTCACCGCGGCGGCGCCCTGCGCGATGAAGCGCCGCACCTCAGGGTAGGCCACCTCGCGCCATCGCCGTCCGCTGAAGATGCCGTAATGCCCGGCACCCAGGACGTCGAAGTGGCGCTTGTGCTGGGCGGGAATGCCGCTGCACAAGTCCAGCGCCGCGCGGGTTTGCCCGGCGCCCGAGATGTCGTCGAGCTCGCCTTCGACCGTCAGCAAGCGCACGCCGCGGATGTCTTGCGGCCGCACCAATTGGCCGCGCACCTTCCAGGTGCCGTTGACCAGGGCAAAGTCCTGGAAGACCGTCTTGATGGTGTCGAGGTAGTACTCGGCCGGCAGGTCCAGCACCGCGTTGTATTCGTCGTAGAACTGGCGGTGGCTCTCTGCGCTGTCGCCATCGCCGCGAATCAGGTCCAGAAAATAGTCGTAGTGCGAGTTCATGTGGCGGTCGGGGTTCATCGCCACGAAGCCGGTGTGCTGCAGGAAGCCCGGGTACACCGATCGTCCCGCACCCGGGTAGTTCATCGGAACCTGGTGGATCACGTTGTTCTGGAACCACTCGTGGCTCTTGTTCATGGCCAGGTTGTTGACCGCGGTGGGGGATCGGCGGGCATCGATAGGCCCGCCCATCATGGTCATCGTGCGCGGCAGGGTTGCGCCCTGGCTTGCATTCAGCGAAATGGCGGCCAACACCGGTACTGTGGGCTGGCAGACGCTGATCACGTGCACCTGCGGACCGATGTGGGCGATGAACTCTTGCACATACGCCACGTAGTCATCCAGGTGGAAGGGGCCTGCATCGACGGGCACCATGCGGGCGTCGGTCCAATCGGTGATGTAGACCTTGTGGTCTTGCAGCAGGCTGCGCACGGTGTCGCGCAGCAAGGTGGCGTGGTGGCCCGACAGCGGCGCCACCACCAGCACCACGGGCTGGGCCTTCATCGCCGCCAAGACCTTGGGGTCGTCGCTGAAGCGCTTGAAGCGCAGCAGGCGGCAAAAGGGCTTCTCGATGGCGACCTGCTCCTGCACGGCCACCTCGGCGCCGCTGGCGGGCTCGCCTACCCGCACGCTCTGAATGGCGAAAGGGGGCTTCTCGTAGTCCTTGGCCAGGCGGTGCATGAGGTCCAGGCCCGCGGAGATGCGCTGCGCCATCGGCGTGTGCGTGAAGGGCGACAGCGGGTGGTTGTACAGCTTGGACGATGCGCTGGCGAACTCCGAGAACGGAGCCAGGAGGGCCCGTTGGGCCTCATACAGCTGATACAACATGGTCAGACCTTTTGGGTGGTGGGTTGATCGGGCTCACACCGAGTGCCCGCCGGGGTGTCCGGGTATGGGCAGGCGCACTGTGACATGAACGATGCTGCGCTGCAACATCTCTTTTGTAACCGAGGTGGCTGACGCGAATCCTTCGGGCCACCACCCGCTTCAAACCACCTTGGCAATCGCCGAAGCCACCGCGTCCAGGTTGCGCCCGTTGAGCGCGGCCACGCAGATCCGCCCGCTGTCCACGCCGTAGATGCCGAACTCGCCCCGCAGGCGCTCCATCTGTGCCTTGTTCAGGCCGGAGTAGCTGAACATGCCCTTTTGGCGGGTGATGAAGGACAGGTCGCCGGGCACGCCCGCTGCCTTCAACTTGGCCACCAGCTGCTCGCGCATGGCCTTGATGCGCACGCGCATCTGGCCCAGCTCGTCTTCCCACTGCTGGCGCAGCGCCGGCGTGTTGAGCACCGTGGCCACCACCTGCGCGCCGAAGGTGGGCGGGTTGCTGTAGTTGGTGCGGATGACGATCTTCAGCTGGCTCAGCACCCGGGCGGCTTCCTCCTTGCTGGCGCACACGACGCTCAGGGCGCCCACGCGTTCGCCGTACATCGAAAAGCTCTTGGAGAAGCTGGTGGACACGAAGAAGTCCAGCCCAGCGGCCATGAACTGGCCCACCACGGCGCCGTCTTGCGCAATGCCTTCGCCGAAACCTTGGTAGGCCATGTCCAAGAAGGCCACCAGGCCGCGGGCCTTGACGGTGTTGACCACCTCTTGCCACTGCGCCGGCGTGAGGTCGTAGCCCGTGGGGTTGTGGCAGCAGGCGTGCAGCACCACCACGGTACCGGCGGGCGCCGCGTTCAGCGCGGCCAGCATGCCGGCCACGTTGATGCCCCGTGCAGCCGCGTCGTAGTAGGGGTAGGCCTCCACCGTGAAGCCCGCGTTGGTGAACAGCGCGCGGTGGTTTTCCCAGGAGGGGTCGCTGATCAGCACCTTGGCGCCGGGGTTCAGGCGCTTGAGAAAGTCGGCGCCGACCTTCAGGCCGCCGGTGCCGCCCAAGGCCTGTACGGTGGCCACCCGGCCGCTGGCCACCAGGGCCTGGCCGGCTTCGCCTTGGCTGCCGAACACCAGGTCTTGCACGGCCTTGTCGTAGGCCGCGATCCCGTCGATCGGCAGGTAGCCCTTGGGTTTGGCCTGCTCAATCAAAGCCTTCTCAGCCGCTGCCACGCATTGCAGCAGGGGCAGCTTGCCGTTTTCGTCGTAGTACACACCCACCCCCAGATTGACCTTGGCGGGGTTGGGGTCGGCGTTGAACTGTTCATTGAGGCCCAGAATGGGATCGCGGGGTGCCATTTCGACGGCGGCAAAAAGCGTCATGGTTCGTCCTGTGCTGAAATCCAAGCAAACCCCTCATTGTAGTGGGGGGCTCAGGCTAAACCCTGAGTTGCGGCCCGCCCGTGCCCACCTTCAGACCCCGCATTCGAGTGCCCATGCCCCCCTCCGACACGCCACGCCCGGGCGCCCTGGCCGAGGCCCCAGCAGCCCCTGCACAAGAGACACCCACGGAAGGCCAGTTCGCCAGCTTCGAGGGATCGCCCTTCCAGCTGTTTCAGCCCTATCCACCGGCCGGTGACCAACCCACGGCCATCGCCCAATTGGTCGAGGGCGTGCAGGACGGCCTGAGCTTTCAGACCCTGTTGGGGGTGACCGGCTCCGGCAAGACCTACACCATGGCCAATGTGATCGCCCGATTGGGGCGGCCGGCCATCGTGTTTGCGCCCAACAAAACCCTGGCCGCGCAGCTGTACTCCGAGTTCCGTGAGTTCTTCCCGAAGAACGCGGTGGAGTACTTCGTGTCCTATTACGACTACTACCAGCCTGAGGCGTACGTGCCCCAGCGCGACCTGTTCATCGAGAAGGACAGCGCCATCAACGAGCACATCGAGCAGATGCGCCTGTCCTGCACCAAGAGCCTGCTCGAGCGGCGGGACGTGGTGATCGTGGCCAGCGTGTCCGCCATCTACGGTATCGGCAACCCAGCTGACTACCACCAGATGGTGATGACGCTGCGCGTGGGCGATGCGGTGGGGCAGCGCGACGTGATCGCGCAGCTCATTCGCATGCAGTACAAGCGCAACGAGACGGACTTTTCCCGCGGCACCTTCCGCGTGCGGGGCGACACCATCGACGTGTTTCCGGCCGAGCACTCCGAACTGGCCATACGCATCGAGCTCTTTGACGCCGAGGTGGAATCCCTTTCGCTGTTCGACCCGTTGACCGGCCGCATCCGGCAGAAGATTCCGCGCTTTACGGTGTACCCCGGCAGCCACTATGTGACCCCCCGTGAGCGGGTGGTGGAGGCCATCGAGGGCATCAAGGAGGAGCTGCGCGTGCGCCTGGCCGAGCTGGTAGGCATGGGCAAGCTGGTGGAGGCCCAGCGCCTGGAGCAACGCACCCGCTTCGATCTGGAGATGCTGCAGGAGGTGGGTCATTGCAAGGGCATCGAGAACTACTCCCGGCACCTGTCGGGGGCCCAGCCGGGTGACCCGCCACCCACCCTGGTCGACTACCTGCCGGCCGATGCGCTGATGTTTTTCGACGAGTCTCATGTGCTCATCGGGCAGTTCGGCGGCATGTACAACGGCGACCGTGCCCGAAAAACCACTTTGGTGGAATATGGATTCCGCTTGCCTTCTGCCCTAGACAATCGGCCGCTGAAGTTCGAAGAGTTTGAGGGCAAGATGCGCCAGGTCTTGTTCGTGTCGGCCACCCCAGCCGACTACGAGCACCGCCACGCTGGGCAGGTGGTGGAGCAGGTGGTGAGGCCCACCGGCCTGGTGGATCCCGTGGTGCAGGTGCGGCCCGCCACGCACCAGGTCGACGACGTCCTGCAGGAAATCCGCGACCGTGTGGACATTGGTGAGCGGGTGCTCATCACCACCCTGACCAAACGCATGGCCGAGCAGCTCACCGACTACCTCAGTGACAACGGGGTGAAGGTGCGTTACCTGCACTCCGACGTCGACACCGTCGAGCGGGTGGAAATCATCCGCGACCTGCGCCTGGGCGTCTTCGATGTGTTGGTGGGGATCAACCTGCTGCGCGAGGGCCTGGACATTCCCGAGGTGTCCCTCGTGGCCATCTTGGATGCCGACAAGGAAGGGTTCCTGCGGGCCGAGCGCAGCCTGATCCAGACCATCGGCCGGGCCGCGCGCCATGTGAACGGGCAGGCCATTCTCTATGCCGACAAGATCACCGATTCCATGCGCCGCGCCATCGACGAGACCGAGCGCCGCCGCACCAAGCAGATGGCCTTCAATGCGGAGCATGGCATCACCCCGCGCAGTGTGAAGAAGCAGGTCCGCGAGATGATCGACGGGGTGGTCAGCGACAAGACGGCCAAAGACGATTTGCGCCAAGCGCAGGCGGCCGCTGAGCTGGAGACCTTGTCGGAGAAGGACCTGGGCAAGCGCATCAAGCTGCTGGAAAAACAGATGCTGGAACACGCCCGAAACCTCGAGTTCGAGAAGGCGGCCCGCGTGCGCGACCAGTTGGCGCTGATCAAGGAGCAGGTCTTCGGTTCGGCGGGTTCGGCGGCTGTCTTGCCCCTCGTAGGCAAGGGTGGGTGATCCGGTCGGGGCGGGGGATTGATAGCCAAGCGCTATCGGGACCATGAAAACTTTTTCGTCCAAGTTGTCTTGGACAAAGGAACTTTTCAAGTCCATAATCCCACTAAGGGAGTCAACTTCCCTTCTATACTTGAGCAATCCACTCGGAATCCGCCGGCTGGGGCTGCTCAAGCCAACGCCCAGGACCTCCCTATGCGACTCACCACCAAAGGCCGTTTTGCAGTTACCGCCATGATCGACCTGGCTCTGCGTTCGCAGAATGGCCCGGTCGCATTGGCTGCCATCAGCCAGCGCCAGCAGATTTCGCTGTCCTATTTGGAGCAGCTGTTCGGCAAGCTCCGCCGCCATGAGCTCGTGGAAAGCACCCGCGGCCCTGGGGGTGGGTATTCCCTGGGTCGCAAGGCCGAGGACATCACCGTGGCCGACATCATCGTGGCCGTGGATGAGCCCATCGACGCCACGGGCTGCGGCGGCAAAGAGAATTGCATGGGCGACGAGGCCGGCCGCTGCATGACCCACGACCTGTGGACCAGCCTGAACGCCAAAATGATCGAGTACCTGGACTCGATTTCCCTCAAGCGCCTGGTTGAGGAGCAACTGGCCAAGGGCATTTCCATCGAGGAAGCCCCCGTCAAGCGCGCCATCTCCAGCACCCCGGTGGTCAAACCCATCAAGGTGACCGCGCCCAACTCGGTGTTTGCGCTGGGTACGGCCTTCGCCAAATAAGTTTACGAATGACTCCACACCTGCCGATCTACATGGACTATGGGGCCACCAACCCGGTGGACCCCCGCGTGGCACAAGCCATGATCCCTTGGTTGACGGAACACTTTGGCAACCCGGCCTCGCGTTCCCATGCCTGGGGTTGGGAGGCTGAGGCGGCTGTTGAGCAGGCGCGGGAAGACGTGGCGGCGCTGATTGGCGCCGACCCCCGTGAGATCGTGTGGACGTCCGGCGCCACCGAGAGCAACAACCTGGCCATCAAGGGCGCCGCACAGTTTTACAAGGCTCGCGGCAAGCACATCATCACCGTTAAGACCGAACACAAGGCGGTCTTGGACACGGTGCGTGAACTGGAGCGGCAGGGCTTTGAGGCCACCTACCTGGATGTCCAGGAAAACGGCCTGCTGGACCTCAACGCCCTGCGCGACGCCATCCGGCCCGACACCGTGCTGATCTCGGTGATGTTCGTCAACAATGAGATCGGTGTCATCCAAGACATTCCCACCATCGGCGCCCTGTGCCGCGAGAAGGGGATCATCTTTCACGTGGACGCCGCGCAGGCCACGGGCAAGGTGGCCATCAACATGGCCGAACTGCCCATCGACCTGATGAGCCTGGCGTCCCACAAGACCTACGGCCCCAAGGGAATCGGCGCGCTGTACGTTCGCCGCAAGCCCCGGGTTCGCCTGGAAGCCCAGATGCACGGCGGCGGCCATGAGCGGGGCATGCGCTCGGGTACGCTGCCCACCCACCAATGTGTGGGCATGGGTGCGGCCTTTCGCATCGCACGCGAAGAAATGGCGGCCGAAAATGAGCGCATTCGCATGCTGCAGCAGCGTCTGCTGGCCGGCCTGAAGGGCATGGAGCAGGTGTTCATCAACGGCGACCTGGAGCGCCGGGTGCCGCACAACCTGAACGTGTCCTTCAACTTCGTGGAGGGCGAGTCGCTCATCATGGGCGTCAAGGGCATCGCGGTCAGTTCTGGGTCGGCCTGCACTTCTGCCTCGCTCGAACCCAGCTATGTGCTGCGTGCACTGGGCCGCAGCGACGAACTGGCGCACTCCAGCCTGCGCATCACCATCGGCCGCTTCACCACCGAACAGGAAATCGACGAGGCGGTGAACCTGCTGCGCGACCGCGTGGGCAAACTGCGCGAGCTCTCTCCCCTGTGGGAGATGTACAAGGATGGCGTGGACCTGTCCACCATCCAGTGGGCTGCGCACTGAGCGTTCTTTCAGCAGTCAAGAATTCGAACACGATCCGAGGACAGCACCATGGCATACAGCGAAAAGGTCGTCGACCATTACGAGAACCCGCGAAACGTGGGGTCCTTCGAGAAGGGTGACGAGACCGTGGGCACCGGCATGGTCGGCGCTCCCGCCTGCGGTGACGTGATGAAGCTTCAGATCAAGGTGAACCCGGCCACGGGCCTGATCGAGGATGCCAAGTTCAAGACCTACGGCTGCGGCTCGGCCATTGCCTCGAGCTCTCTGGTCACCGAATGGGTCAAGGGCAAGTCGTTGGACGAGGCCCTGTTGATCAAGAACACGCACATCGCCGAGGAGCTGGCCCTGCCACCGGTGAAGATCCACTGCTCGATCCTGGCCGAAGACGCCATCAAGGCGGCCGTGGAAGACTACAAGTCCAAGACGCAGGGCGGCTCGCACTGAGCGGCCTCAGACCATGGCTGTCACCCTGACCGAATCCGCCGCGCGGCACGTCAACCGCTACATCGCCAAGCGAGGCAAAGGCGTGGGCGTGCGCCTGGGCGTGAAGACCACCGGCTGCTCGGGCCTGGCCTACAAGCTCGAGTACGCCGACGACGTGGCCCCCGAAGACCACATCTTCGAAGACCACGGCGTCAAGGTGCTGGTGGACCCCAAAAGCCTGCCCTACATCGACGGCACCGAACTCGATTTCGTGCGCGAAGGCCTCAACGAGGGCTTCAAGTTCCACAACCCCCGCGAGAAAGACCGCTGCGGCTGCGGCGAGTCCTTCCGGGTCTAAGCCCGTTTTTCTCTTGTGACCGCGCCGCTGAGCCTGACGGCGGACGACTTCGCCTTGTTCGGATTGCCGCGGGCGTTTGCGGTGGATGTGGCGGAGTTGGACGGCCGTTGGCGCGGCCTTCAGGCGCGTGTGCACCCTGACAAGTTTGCGGCCGAGGGCGCTGCGGCGCAGCGGGTGGCGATGCAATGGTCGGTGCGGGTCAACGAAGCGTACCGGCGCCTGCGCGACCCGATCGCCCGTGGCGCTTATCTGTGCGAACTGGCCGGCGTGCCCATCGAGGCCGAACGCAACACGTCCATGCCCGGCAACTTCCTCCTGCAGCAGCTGCAGTGGCGCGAGGCCCTGGAGGAAGCAGGGACGGTTGAGGCGGTGTCCGAGTTGGAAACTCGGGTAAGGGCAGAATCCAGGTCCATGCAAGCGCGTTTGGCGGTCTTGATCGACGGCCAGGCCGGCTCCACGCCCGATCTGCACGCTGCTGCGCAGCAGGTTCGGGCCCTGATGTTCGTGCAGCGCTTTCTTCAGGACATCGCCCGGCGGGCTGACATGCTCGACCAGGCTTGACAACAGGACCCCGGGCCCTGGCCACAGCGCCTGGGGCCCTTTGATTCATGGCACTGCTGCAGATTTCTGAACCCGGCCAAGCGCCGGATCCGCACCAACGGCGCATTGCTGTGGGCATCGACTTGGGCACCACGCACTCCCTGGTGGCCGCCGTGCGACACGGCGTGGCCGAGTGCCTGCCCGACGACCAAGGCCAGGTCATCCTGCCGTCTGCGGTGCGCTACCAGGGCCAGGGGCGTCGTGCGATTGGCGCGGCTGCCTTGGCCGCGCAAGCCGAGGACCCCGAAAACACGCTGGTATCGGTCAAGCGCTTCATGGGCCGAACCCTGGCCGATGTGCAAGGGGCGGGGCGCCTGCCGTATGCCTTCGTGGACCGTCCGGGCATGGTTGCGTTCCAGACCCGTGAAGGGGTGAAGACCCCGGTGGAGGTCAGCGCCGAGATTCTGGCCACACTGCGTTACCGTGCCGAAGACACCTTTGCCGATGAGCTCTACGGCGCCGTGATCACGGTGCCGGCCTACTTCGACGACGCACAGCGCCAGGCCACCAAAGACGCGGCCCAGCTGGCCGGCATCCCCGTGCTGCGCCTGATCAACGAGCCGACGGCCGCCGCGGTGGCCTACGGCTTGGACAACGGCAGCGAGGGGCTGTATGCGGTCTACGACTTGGGCGGCGGCACCTTCGACGTTTCTCTGTTGAGGCTGGCGCGGGGGGTGTTCGAAGTGGTGGCCACCGGCGGCGACGCGGCCTTGGGTGGGGACGACTTTGACCACGCGCTGGCCCAATGGGCGCTGGCACAAGCGCGCCATGGTGCAGGCCAGGCACACAGGCCCGAGGGCGCTGCATCCGGTACGGCCGAGGTGTTTACCGGGTCTGCCCACGACAAGCGCGCCATCCTGGTGGCTGCGCGTGCGGCCAAGGAGGCCTTGACCGACCATGCGCAGACCGAGCTGTGCGCCCGACTCGATGGTGGTGAACTGCGCGTGCAGGTCAGCCGGGCCCAGCTGCAGGAGCTGTGCAAGCCCTTGATCGACAAGACCCTGCAGGCGGTGCGCCGTGTGCTGCGCGACGCGGGTGTGGGGCGTGACGAGGTCTTGGGCGTGGTGATGGTGGGCGGTTCTACGCGCATGCCTGCTGTGCGCACGGCCGTGGGTGAACTCTTCGGGCGCGAGCCGCTGATCAACCTGAACCCCGATGAAGTGGTGGCCCTGGGTGCGGCCATTCAGGCCAACCAATTGGCCGGCAACGCCGCCGATGGCGAGATCTTGCTGCTCGATGTGATTCCCCTGTCCTTGGGCCTGGAGACCATGGGGGGCTTGGTTGAGCGCGTGATCGAACGAAACAGCTCCATCCCAACGGCCAAGGCGCAGGACTTCACCACCTTCAAGGATGGGCAGACCGCCATGGCCATCCATGTGGTGCAAGGTGAGCGCGAACTGGTCAGCGATTGCCGATCCTTGGCCCGGTTCGAGCTGCGTGGCATTCCGCCCATGGCCGCCGGGGCCGCGCGCATCCGGGTGACCTTCGAGGTGGATGCCGATGGCCTGCTGCAGGTCAGTGCACGCGAGCTGGTGTCCGGCGTGCAAGCCGCTGTGGCGGTCAAGCCCAGCTACGGACTGGCCGACGACGAGATCGCCCGCATGCTCAGCGAAGGGTTTTCCCACGCCGATGCCGACATGGGCGCACGGGCCTTGGCCGAAGCGCGGGTGGAAGCCGAGCGCATGCGGCTGGCCACCTTGGCGGCGCTGCGGGCCGATGGCGAGCTGCTCACGGCGCCCGAACGCGAGGACATCGAATCCCTGCTGCTGGCCTTGCAGAACACCGCCGCGGGCGAGGACCACACGGCCATCAATGCCGCGGTGGAGAACCTGGCCCATGGAACCGAAGCCTTTGCCGCGATGCGCATGAACCGCAGCATCGCGCAGGCCTTGTCGGGCCGATCGGTGGACTCGCTCTAGGTCCAGACACCACGCCCGGCTGCCAACACGGGACCCACATCCATGCCCACCATCAAGATCCTGCCCAACGCCCACTACTGCCCGCACGGTGAGACCATCACCGCACCGGCCGGAACCTCGATCTGCGAGGCGCTGCTCGACCATGGCATCGAGATTGAGCACGCCTGTGAGATGAGCGCGGCCTGCACCACCTGCCACGTGGTGGTGCGCAGCGGTTTTTCGTCCTTGGGCGAGATCGATGAGATCGAAGAGGACCTCCTGGACAAGGCCTGGGGGCTGGAGTCCACTTCGCGCCTGAGCTGTCAGGCCCTGCTGGCCGACGAAGACGTGACCATCGAGATTCCGAAGTACACCATCAACCACGCCCGCGAAAACCATTGAGCGGGACACCCAGGCGGGCGGCTACATGTTGATTCTGGGTCTGGAGTCGAGCTGCGACGAAACCGGGGTGGCCTTGGTGGCGTTCGATCCGGGCAGCCCGGGCCTGCCGCAGCTGCGTGCGCAGGCGCTGCACACCCAGATCGACATGCACAAAGCGTATGGTGGGGTGGTGCCCGAGTTGGCCTCCCGTGACCACATTCGGCGGGTGGTGCCCTTGGTGCGCCAGGTGATGGAAGAGGGCGGCTGTGCCCTGGCCGACTTGGACGTGGTGGCCTACACCGCCGGACCTGGCCTGGCGGGAGCGCTCCTCGTGGGGGCCGGGGCTGCGCAGGCCCTGGCCTTGGCCTTGGGCAAACCCGTGCTGCCGGTGCACCACCTAGAAGGCCACCTCTTGTCGCCCTTTCTGTCCGCCGACCCGCCGGCATTCCCCTTTGTGGCCTTGCTGGTCAGCGGCGGGCACACCCAGCTGATGCAGGTGCAGGGGGTGGGGCAATACGCCTTGCTGGGTGAAACGATCGATGACGCGGCCGGGGAGGCCTTTGACAAGTGTGCGAAGCTGATCGGCCTGGACTACCCGGGCGGCGCGGCGCTGTCGCGCCTGGCCCAGCAGGGTCGGCCTGAGGCGTATGCTTTTCCACGGCCGCTGATGCACAGCGGGGATCTGGACTTTTCATTTGCGGGTTTGAAGACCTCGGTGGCCACACAGGTACAACGCCTCCTGCAGGCCGCACAGGACGGGGGTGCTCCGGGCCTGAGCGAAGCCCAACGGGCCGACGTGGCGGCCTCGACCCAGGCGGCCATCGTCGAAGTTTTGGTGCGCAAGAGCCTGTCGGCTTTGAAGCGCACCGGGCTGCGCTGCCTGGTGGTGGCCGGTGGCGTGGGGGCCAACCGCGAGCTGCGGGCCCAACTCGATGCCGCCTGTGCACGTATGCAGGCCCGTGTTCACTATCCTGAGTTGGCGCTGTGTACCGACAACGGCGCCATGATTGCCATGGCCGCGGCGATGCGCTTGCAGGCGGGCATCCAGCAGCCGGCTGCTGCGGGGGCCTTCGAGGTGATGCCGCGCTGGCCTTTTGCCGTGGCGGCGCCCGCCTGATCCCGGCCCACCGGTGCCCCGGTCGGGCAGTGGGGTGGCAAGGCCCGGCTTTACCCTTATAATTGGCAGGTTCACTGGTTTTAGCAACCCAGCAGAACGCACCCACGGCGCCGGTCGGTTTCACTGGCGTTCGCGAGTCCAAGCCCGAAACCGTATGGCGAACAGCCCCTTCCCGGGGTGCTGCATGTGCCCTGCGGACTTCGGATTTCATCCTGGAAACTGCAGAGGAAAACATGTCCGCAGCCGACATCAGCAAGTCCGACATCGTCAAGGCCCACGCCCGTGGTGCCAATGACACCGGCAGCCCCGAAGTGCAGGTGGCCCTGATCACCGCCCGCATCAACGAACTCACCCCCCATTTCAAGCAGCACGCCAAAGACCATCACGGTCGCCGCGGACTGCTTCGACTGGTCAACCAACGCAAGCGCTTGCTGGCTTATCTGAAGGACCGTGACGCCGACCGTTACGTGGCCCTGATCCAGAAGCTCGGCCTGCGCAAGTGATATCGAATTGACGAACAGAGGCCTGTCTGGGTTTTTCGTCCAGCACAGGCTTCTTTCGTTTAGGAGCCGGCGCGAAGGGTGTCGTCGATGTGTCATTCCAAAGGGGTTCGTCGGAGCCCCGCTGGAATGGCATCGCGCACAAGGCGTCCGGCAACTGCAACGGCGTAGCGGGCAATCTGCTCATCCCTCGTACCCGATGGTCACCGGCCTGAAGCCGGGCCCTGGTGCGAGAAACCCGCAACCGCCTCCAACTGGAGCCTTAGCATGAGCCTGTTCAACAAAGTTACCAAGACCTTTCAGTGGGGTCCCCACACCGTCACCATGGAAACGGGCGAGATTGCCCGCCAATCCAGCGGCGCGGTGATGGTGGACATCGACGGCACCGTGGTGCTGGCCACCGTGGTCGCCAAGAGCGAAGCCAAGGCGGGTCAAGACTTCTTCCCGCTGACCGTCGACTACATCGAGAAGACCTATGCCGCGGGCCGCATCCCGGGCAGTTTCTTCAAGCGCGAAGGCCGCCCCAGCGAGCTGGAGACCCTGACCAGCCGTCTGATCGACCGCCCCATCCGTCCCCTGTTCCCCGATGGCTTCTTCAATGAAGTTCAGGTGGTGGTGCATGTGCTGAGCCTGAACCCTGAAGTTCAGGCCGACATCGCAGCCCTGATCGGCACCAGCGCCGCGCTGTCCATCTCGGGCATCCCCTTCAACGGTCCCATTGGCGCTGCGCGCGTGGGCTACATCAACGGCGAGTACGTGCTCAACCCGGGCAAGGCACAGCTGGCACAAAGCAAGCTGGACCTGGTGGTGGCCGGCACCGAAAGCGCCGTGTTGATGGTGGAGTCCGAAGCCGACCAGCTGACCGAAGAGGTGATGCTGGGTGCCGTCGTGTATGGCCACGAGCAAGGCAACATCGCCATTGCCGCCATCAATGAACTGGTTCGTGATGCGGGCAAGCCGGAGTGGGACTGGAAGGCTCCTGCCAAGGACGAAGACTTCATCGCCAAGGTCACGGCCCTGGGCGAAGACAAGCTGCGCGCGGCCTATCAGATCCGCAGCAAGCAGGCACGCACCCAAGCCTGCCGTGACGCCTATTCAGCCGTCATGGAAGGCCTCAAGGCCGACGGCATCGCGTTTGATGCCGTCAAGGTCGAAGGCCTGTTGTTCGAGATCGAGTCCCGCATCGTGCGCGGCCAGATCCTGGCTGGCGAGCCCCGCATCGACGGCCGCGACACCCGTACCGTGCGCCCGATCGAAATCCGCAACAGCGTGCTGCCGCGCGCCCACGGCTCGGCCCTGTTCACCCGTGGTGAAACCCAGGCCCTGGTGGTCGCCACGCTGGGCACCGAGC
>JACCDW010665786.1_pt1 | contig 30249 bp, 38 predicted proteins | sample 7449781 | NCBI WGS metagenome assembly JACCDW01 (sample SAMN15323449, study PRJNA562643) | freshwater metagenome | isolation source: river surface water | place: USA:Blue River Watershed | collected 2017-08-18
CCCGGCATCCAGAGGCCTTCGGTCATCTCGCCCGCAGGCTTCGCCCGCTTGGTGCCGCCCTGCGGGTGTTCGACGAAGGCCAGGTCGAGACCAAGCTCGGCGACCTCCTCCTCGAAGCGCCGGAAAGCGTAACGGTCGTAGGCGACTGCCTCGACCCGGTAGTCCGAGGCCATCTCAGCCAGTGCCTGCGCCACATGGCGAAAGCTGATGTTCTCGCCTGCTGGCGCGTTCAGAAATCCGTCGGCAACCCAGAGGTCGTAGGGCTGCTTGTCGCGCAGCACCCGCGCGGCGAGCGTATCGCCCGGCGTCCAGACCTCGACCCATGCATCAAAGCAGGGTTTGCCGTCCTTCTCGCCACTGCGCTGAACAGCCGCCAGTGCGGTCAAATCCCGGTTCTGGCTCAGATCGAGCCCGAGCCAGACGGATTGCCCTGCCTTGGGATCGAACTCTGCCAGCAGCGGCTCGAGCGTGGCTCGCGCCATCCAGGCAGTCTCGGCATCGGTCCACACGCAGAAGTGCAGCCGCAGGATCCCGTTTAACTGCCCCGGGATGGCTTTCGCCTGCGCCACCACTTCCGAGAGGTACTGCTCCGTGATCGTGACGCCGAGCAGCGGGTTGGCCTTGGTCCAGCAACTGGGGTCGGTCAGCGGATCGTCGCCCTCGTCGAGCGCACAAACATAGCTGAACGTGGTGTCGTCGATGACCTGACCCAGAAAGGTCGGGTCGGTCACGGCATCGGGGTTGCCAGCCGCCACGCGGATGGCGTGTTCGTGTTCCTCCCATGCGACCGAATTGCGGTCCGAGCCCGAGTTGGTGATCATGAACAGCAGCGGATCGCGGCGGAACTTGAAGCCGCGCTCCAGCATCTCGATGATCGAGCGATCGGGAAGCTCGTGGACCTCGTCCGCCAGCACAAAATAGGGCCGCGGCCCCGAGCCGGTCTTGCCGGTATCGCGCGAGACCGGGCGGAAGAAGCTCCCGCTGGCCAGATGCGCGATATTGAATTCGCGGCCCGGACCGCCTGAAAACTCCAGCCGCCGTGCCAATGCCGGTGATTGCCGCACCATCCGCACCGCATCGCGGAACAAGATGTTGGCCTGCTCCTTCTTGGCCGCAGCCGCATAGATCTGGGCGCCGGCCTCCTTGCAGGCGGTCATCCCGTAAATTCCGATGCCGCCTGCGACCGGCGACTTCCCGTTTCCTTTGCCCTGTTCGATGTAAGCGCGGCGGAACCGGCGGCGACCGTCCTTGCGCTTCCAGCCAAACAGTGAGCCGACAATGAAAGCTTGGCTCGGCTCAAGCCGGAAGGGTTCGCCCTCAAACTGGCCTTCTGAAAGCTTCAGCACCTCCTCGAAAAAGGCAAAGGCGTGATTGGCCGCATCGTGATCGAACCAGATGCCGTCCTTGCGCTTCAGGTCCGCAATGTGCCGTTTGCAGGCATTACGAACATGCGGCCCGGCGACAATCTCGCCTGCGACCACTGCCTTTGCATAAGCTAGTGTCCGGTCAGGCGAAGAAGCGGTCGGCGGGGTCCGTGCCTTCTTCTGGCGGCTGGGCCGCGATCCTGCTCCTGGCACTCGGCGTCATCCCGAATTCTGCGGCGTAACGCATCATGTCCGCCGCCGCCTTGTTGGCGGTGCCCACCAGCGGGTTCTGGATCGCGTTGCCGTTTGATGTCTTGATCATGAGGCCGCCGGTCAGCTGGTCCTTCTCGGCCATCTTCGCGATCGCGCGTTCGGCCTGGACCCAGCGGCCGTAAGCCATGGCGTAGGCAGCAAGGGCCGCCCGGTCGATCTCGGAGAGAATGCCTAAATGAAAGAGCTCGGTTGCGACCCGGTTCCATTCCTCGAGCGCATCGGCGGCCAAGTGGGGGGGCGCCGCCGGGATGGCTACCTTGGCCTTGGCCTCCTTGCGGTTAACCTTCCGCTTGCCGGGATTGGAGGTGACAAGTTTGAGCTGCGTGGGTTTCGGCTTTCTGCCGGTAATCATGGCCGGGCTCCTGCGCCTCGCACCTCCGCCACTACGTCAAAGACTCTTTGACATGTAAAACGATGTTTGACATAAGGCGCCATGGATATCGAAAGCATCACCCACAAAGGGCTGCGGCGGTTTTTTGAGACCGGCAACGCAAAGGGCCTGGTGGGAGATACAGCACGTATCCGTAAAATGTTGGCATTCATCAACGCTGCAGGCAGCTTCGACGAACTGGCTGTGCCGCCAAATTACGGGCTGCATGAACTGATTGGCGACAAGACCGGCCGCTGGGCCATGACTGTTACAAAGAACTGGCGCCTGACCTTCATCAAGCTCGATGAAGCGACAATCGCCGATCTGGACCTGGAGGACTATCACTGATGGCTATGACCATGCACCCCTCGCTGGCGGTTCATCCCGGTGACTGGCTGAAGAGCGAGGTCGTCGATCCTCACGGCGTGAGCATCAATCGCCTCGCGGCCTGCTTCCATGTGACCCGCCAGACGCTCAGCAATCTCTTCAATGGCCACACCGCCCTTTCAGCAGAAATGGCGATCCGGTTTGAGAAGGCGTTCGGCGTCAAGGCGGATACCCTGATGCGGATGCAGACGACTTATGATCTGGCTCAGGCCCGCGCCCATGCCGACGACATCATCGTCGATAAGGTTCTGGCCGCGGCCTGAAAGATCAAGCCGCCTCAGCCATTCTCCCGCCTGCGATTTCGTCAAAGGTACGGCCGTCACCCTCAAGGGTTGCGGCCTTGCCTGAGAAATCCTGCCAGCGCTTGATGATCACGTCGCAGTAGCGCGGGTCGAGTTCCATCAGGTGGGCGACACGGCCGTTCTTCTCTGCCGCGATCGCAGTGGTGCCTGAGCCGGCAAAGCTGTCGAGGACGATATCGCCACCCTTGGTGTTGTTCAGAAGCTGGTATTCGAAGATCGCAACCGGCTTCATGGTCGGATGCTCACCGTTGCGCGACGGCTTGTCGAACTCGAGAACCGTGGTCTGCTTGCGGTCGTTAGCCCACAGGTGCGCAGCCCCGTCTTTCCAACCATAGAGACAAGGCTCATGCTTCCAATGAAAATCCTGGCGGCCCATCACCTGGGATGATTTCTTCCAGATCAGGCATTGCCGCACTTGCCAGCCGGCGTCGCGGGCCGCGCCCCGGAAATTGTAGCCCTCGCTGTCTGCGTGCCAGATGTAGAAGACGGCGCCGGGTTTCATGACCGTATCTGCGGTGACATAGGCATCGCGCAAGAATGCGCGAAACTGCTCGTCACCCATGTTGTCGTTCTGGATGGTCAGCTTGTCCTTGGTCCCGCCCTCGTAGGCGACATTGTAAGGCGGATCCGTCAACCACATGTCGACCAGCTGTCCGCCGGTCAGTTTTTCCATGTCATCTACGCTGGTACTGTCGCCGCACAGGAGGCGGTGTTTGCCCATCAGCCAGACATCGCCGGGCTTGGCGACAGGATCAGCAGGAGCCTCAGGGATGTCGTCAGGGTCAGTCTCGCCCTCGGCCTTTTCGGCCAGCAGCTTCGAAAGTTCGTCGTCGGAAAAGCCAGTCAGCAGCAGGTCGAAGTCGAAACCCTGCAGGTCGCCGAGTTCGACGGCCAGCAGTTCGAGGTCCCAGCCAGCGTTCAGCGCCAGCTTATTGTCGGCGATGACGTAAGCCTTTTTCTGCGCTTCACTCCAGCCCTTGGCGACCATAGTCGGGATCTGGGTCAGACCAAGCTTGCGCGCAGCCGCCAATCGCCCATGCCCTGCGAGAAGCCCGCCGTCTTCATCGACTAGGATCGGGTTGGTCCAGCCCCATTCGCGGATTGAAGCCGCAATCTGGGCGACCTGTTCATCCGAGTGCGTGCGCGAGTTGCGCGCATAGGGCGTGATCTTCTCTATCGGCCAGAGCTCGCTGCTCTGGGCCGGCCAGTCCTGATCCATAGATGTCCTTGGAATGGGTTTGGCCGCGGTAGCCTGATGGCTCGCGGCAATGATTTGAAGGTCAGTAAATTCTACGGGCGGCTTTGAATTATGCCGGGCCCGCCACTAGGCCAGACCGTCGTTGGTCAAAGTTACCTGCCAATATTGGGTTACACCGCCAACGGTACCGCTCACTGTCCAAGTCGACTCGCGAACGGTGTAGCCATTGTTGGCCAATGAAAATGTGATCGAAGTTGCCGAGCCGCCCGACGCGACGCTGGCCGCCCCGTAAGTTCCACTCCGCGAATGGACCCACACCGCTGCCTGACTGCAGAAAATGGTAACTTGTGCTGCGCCGCCACCGGACCGCCAGTCTGACAAGTAGACAGGAGAGGCACTGCTTGCTCCGCCTACAGGCGAAAACGTAACCGATGACTTCCCATAAAGCTGTGATAGCGAAATCGCCCCGGTTGCGACGCCCGCCAGATTGCGAACCGCTGTCTCACCCAGAGATATGGCATTGCCCGCTGCGCGGCCGATCTCAGCTGCCACAGCGCTGAGTGAGATCGCTCCGGTGGTCGGTAGCGGCATACATGCTCATCCTTGGGAAAGACCTAGGCAGCCTGCGCCTTCAGGCTGAAGTAGAGAACGAAGCCCTTCAGGTAGGGCAGCCCCTTGGGCATGGCGTTCTCGCGTGCGGTTTCCCGGTCGATGGTCCATCCCATCCAGCGGGTGATCGCCGATTCGATGGCCACGCTTAAATCCAGCCCCGCATGGACGCCGTTGTAGACGTCATCAGCGAAGTGGCGGCCGTGGCGGCTATCGAGAAAATCCCGAACCCCTTCGGCCGTGCCTTCAGTTGCCGCCAATACTGCCGGGAAGGCGGTCACCCAGGCTGCCTCCGCATCCGCGAAGGTGCCGCTGGTACCGTAAAAGCCCCAGGCTTCGTTGGCGGTTGGCAAGGTCGAGTTGGTCATTTGCATCGCTCCGTGTTCGTGAAGCGACTACCGCTCTTATCCCGGCAACTATCCAGTCAATTCGACCGAATTCTGCGACTTTCTGCTTTCTGACCCCCGGTTCGAGTTTCGCGGGTGCGTGAACTTTGGACCAAGCGCGGTTTCCGCCCCGCAGGTGCCAGACTATGCGAGGCCCCCCATCGCCTGGTGCACCCAGAGGCGCTCCCGGTTGACCGATCCCGGAGGTAGCGCATCGCCTTTTTCCAGATTGCACGTGCGATGAGCACAAGCGACGTTTTCATAAGTGTGGGCCCCGCCGGCCGACAGTGGAATGATGTGATCCAGCTCTGGAGCGTTCCACCGCATCGTTCCCCGCAATTCACGCGGAGCTTCCTCTCCACAGATATGGCAGGTCCATCCATCACGTTCCATAACAGCAATGGGATTGAGCGGCTCTGCGTGCACGCCGTAAGACTGTGCCCTCTCCACACCCTTAGACACTCGCTTGAGGTGACGACTGGAACAGGTTTCCGAGCAAAAGACGCGTCTCTTGTCTCCATAGTCCGGGAGGAAGGTGATGCCACATTCGCGGCATGAACATTCCACCTTCTTTGCTGCCCTGCTACGCGCCCAGCATCGCGGTGAACAAAATCTGGCGCTTGCCTGAGCTTCGAAGACCACTCCGCACTCAGCACACTGACGTTGGCGATTAGCTCTTCTGATTTCCGCAAGTTTGGCCAATCGAGCCGACCTTGCTGCCGAACGCTCGCGCCGCATCAACTCGAACCCACAAGCACGTGAGCAGCATCGGCCGCTATCCCGTGATTTTCGGATCTGCCTTGTGATCGGCTTGGTACAAATTTGGCACAGAGGTACGATGCCCGCTGAAGCGAGTTGCGCCATTGCGACCTCCCTGTGCTGTCTGAAATTTACTCCGCCCTAAAGGCGAATGAGCTCACCCGATCGGCCACCCGTCGGGGCCCACGGCGACCGTCCTGCGCTGGCCGAATTGTTCGGCAGTCCGCTTGGCATGGCACTCGGCGCAGAGGCAGCGGATGTTGCTGTCCTCGTCCGATCCGCCACGGGCCAGCGGCACGATGTGGTCAGGTACGGTCGCCTCGCGGACAATCCCGGCAGTAGCGCAATCACGGCAGAGGGGCTCGATACGGAGCCGACGCAAGCGCTGGGCGACTGCACGGCGTCCGCGCAATCGTTCAGCCATGTATCATCCCGTGGTCAGATGGGCGCGTGAAGCTCTTCGAGCGCCAATGCAATCTTGGCCGCTACAACCTCTTCCGCGCTTTGGCGAATGGCAGGATCGCGCGAAGCCAAATCAGCCCGCAGGAGGTCTGGAAGCTTGCTCACGACTTCCTCGATGATTGCTCTGATATCGATGCTGCTCATGGGTTGCGCATTGCTCCAAGAACCCGATTCAGACAAGCGCGAGGCATTCTCTGCCCCCGAAAAACGAACAACGCCCGGAAGCGTTTGCCCCGGGCGCAGTTCTGAACTCTCTATTTCGGAAGCCCTACGCTTAAGCAACAGGCCCGTCAATCACCTTATTGCACTTTAGCGTTCAGAATCATGCTTTTATTTTATCTTGCTTACCAAGAATCTTAAAACCGTCTCACCTGATCCGGAAGAACCGACACAGGGTATCAAGCCCAAGACGCAGGTTATGCAGGTCCGCAGGAGACCAGCGCAGCGCCTCGACATCTTGGCAGATAAGGATGTGCACCAGCACGCTAGGGCGCCGTCCAGCCCTGCCGGTGACGTCCTGATCACAGCCCCGCAGCATGAGCGCTGCGCTTGCTGCCTGGCGCCGGATCTTGTCGACAAGCTCGGGATCAGGATCAGGCGCACCGCCTCCAAAGATCCCCTCGTTGATGAGCAAACCTGTCACCGAACGCGGCTGGTCGATGGGCAATCCCATGACCGCATTGTGTCGGGCCATGAGCTCCCCGTAGAGCTCGCCGGCCGCATACTGATCGGGCGTGATCTTGCCCGCGAAGGAGAGACGACCGAGCGCTGTGCCAAGCCGTTCGTCCCGGGCCTGTTTGGCACCGATCCCGTAATGGCGCTGCCGGGCGTCGAGTGCCGTGCCCATGATATCGCTCTGGCTTTCAGTCCGTCGCGGCTGCACCAACTTGCCAGACGGATGGCGCTTGCCTGCTTTACGCTTACGCCCCCTTGCCACGGCCGCCTCCATATAGCCGCTCGCCAATCGCCAGGATTGCTTCGCGCTCCATGCTGGTGAGCCGCTGATCGCTTACCGAAATGGCGAGCATGCCGTTGCGCCAGCCATCACGGCGCAGCTGCTCGCCGTCCCGCTGGGAACCATGGCTGTAAATCCGGGAGGTCATGCTCATCAGCGCACCTCCCGCAGCAGCGCAGCATAGCCGATGACATCCACCATGCTGTCGACGTGCCCCGGATCATACGCCAGCCGGGCAAGCTTGAGGTCGATCATGCAGAGCGCAACCTGCGCCGGAGTGATTGGCGTGCCCAGCGTGATCGACCAGCGCTCGGCAATGGCGCGGAACTGCTCGGCGGGATCGCCGTAGTCATCGCGCCGTTCTTCGAGCACCTTGGCCGTGTGACCGAGGATGGACCAAGTGGTCATCGCACACCTCCCCGGGTCTCGATGGCCCAGAGCAGGATCGCCAGAGCATCCGCCTCGTTGTCATCCCGGGGTGCGAAACCTCGGGCGCGCATGGCGTCGATCAAAGCCGCCTTGTCGGCATTGCCCTTGCCAGTGGCAAAGCGCTTGATGGTTCCCACCGGCACGCCCTGGTAGGCAACGAGGTGCTCTTCGCACCAGGCCGAGAGGACGGCCAGCAGGCCGCCGTAGATGTGGGCCGCATCGGTGCCGGCGTGACGCCGGACCTCCTCGAAGTAGATCGCCTCGATTGGTCCTGCGTCCTGTTCGAGATCTTCCAGCCAACGCCGGAACCGCAGGAAGCGCATGCCACCGCCGTCGTAGCGGGTGTGCTTCAGCAGCACCGTGCCGCTGGAAGTGAAGTCGTCAGGCGTCCTCAGCGCCCAGCCCGTGCTGGTGCCGAGATCAAGGGCCAGCAGAGATCCGCGCACGATAGTCACGGGCCTTGCTGCCGGGGTTGCGCTGTGCGGCCGCACAGGCAAAGTCAGAACATCCATGATGATTCTCCGAAAGGGGATTGATCTGGTGCGGACGGCGTGCGGTTTGGTGCTTGGCGGTGCTGACCGCCGCCGTCCGGTCTGGGGTTGTTTTCAGGACATGAGCGCCTCCCTCAGAACGGAATGTCCGAGAGCTCATCGTTGAGCTCCTCAAGCGTCGTGCGGCTGGGGCGGACACTCACCACCTGCGCTCCAGGGAAGGCGTCCTTGGCCGCGGCTAGGAGGGGATGGCAGCGGATCACATTGGCGATTTCATCGAGCGACCAGACCTGCGCCTCGCGCCCATGTCGCTGCGCACGTCCGGTATCGCGCAGATCCCGGACGAGGATGACGAGCCCATCGGGGGTCTCGAATTCCCACTGATCAACCGGGATCGGTTCGCCCTTGGCGGCGCGTGCCAGCTCATCCAGCTTGTCGTAAGCCCGCAGCATCGCTTCGCCGTGCTGACGTACGAGCGCGAGATTGAACTCCCACACAGCGGCATTGAACATCTTGTGCTGGGCGTGGAAGCGCTCGGCCCACTCGATCGGGACGAGCATTGGCAAACGGCCAATACCCCAGCGCTGGTCCATTTCCCTCCCACGCTTGTCGACACAGTTGATGATGACCTGCATGTCACTGATCTGACCATGCCGGGTCGGCGGCGCGCCCTTCATGCGAGGCTCCTTTCCATTTCCATCGGTGATTGATTGATGCCCCAAAGACCGGATCGGACATTGCTGCTCGAGGGCCTTGGGAACCTTGCGCTAGTGAAACCCGCACGCAGTTCGCTGCGAGCGCAGCGAGCGAACTCGCGCGCCTGTGCGCGAGTGCGAGTTTCACTAGAGGGTTCCCGAACTAGTCGCGCACTTTGCTGCTCAAGTTCTGCGCGAGTTCGAAGGGCTGCGAAGAGCCTAACTCGCGCACGCAGATTGCCGGCCGGGAGCATCAGAAAATGCTCCCTTCAACGGTACCCGGAATGCGGTCGATATCGACCTTCAGACCAGGGGCGTTTCGGCGCCGCTGCGGGTCATAGAATTCGGTGCGCACCAGCACGCCATTGGCGATCCAGTCCTTGATGATGATCTTGGCGCGTGCCTCATCAACGCCGAGCACGTCCATGAGCGGATTGCCCACCCAGCGCCGCGCCTTGGTGCCCTCAGCGCTGTTCGCCTTATCGGTGTACAGGATACCTGACGGCTGGCCGTTCTCGTCATCGATCCCGCGATCGATGATCGCCAGCACCTGGCGGATCTGCATTACAGAAACCCCGGCATAAGCGCTGGGCGGCTTCCATGGAACAAGAGCGCCCACCTGATCCGGCTCGAAGAAGCCGGTTCCATTATCAAGCGTGACGCTGACCTTCTCGAACCAGCGGGCCTTGCCCGACTTTAGGGTCCAGTTGGACTTCGCATCGTCATGACGGACGTATTTGAAGCGCTCATCCTCAGGAATGCCGAGCACCTTCGCCTCGTCCTCGGTCATGGTCATCAACGTCGCACTGATGCGGGTCGAATTTACGATCGCACCGCCGCCACGAACGATGTCAGCGTTGCCGGCTCCGCCCGATGCATATTTGACCGTATGATGGACGAGGACGACCGAGCAGTCGGTCTCACGCGCGATATCGCGCCAGACCTTCATCGCCCATTTGATCTCGCTGTTGCTGTTCTCGTCGCCCTCGAAGGTCTCCGCGAAGGGATCGACGATCAGCACATCGATCTTGTGCTCACGGACATAGGCCGTGATCGCATCTGCCATTGGCGTGGTGATCATCTGCCGACTGCGCGGATCCACCCGGACCACCACGAGGCTATGTGGGTCGTCCGCAAGATGGATCATGCCATCAAGGAGGTTACGCGGCGGGTTCATCACCTTGAGCGCTGCGGCCAGCCGCCTGCGCTGCTCGTCGATGTCGTCCTCTGCATTGATGACGAGGCTGCGATAGCGTGAGCGCGGCTTCCACTCGCCCCACTGCATGCCGGTCGCCAGCATGATGGCTTTCTGAAGGTTGAAGAGGGATTTCCCGCTGCCGCCTGGCGCAACCAGCACATGGGTCGCGCTGCGAATGAGGAGCCCGGGCACAAGCCATGGCCGAACCGGGATCTTGGTCGGGTCGAAGTCGAACGCGTCGACGGCAGTGATCAGTGGCGGACCGACATCGGCCGTTGTCGCAGGTGCTGCATCATCTGGCATGCGGCCATCGACGATCAGGTCGCGGACTGCATGTGCGCCAAAATGCGCCGCCATGTCGTTGAAGTCTGTGCCGGTGCTGTCAGCCGGCAGTGACGGAAATACAGCAGCGCATCGAAGAACGCGCGCAGCCGTCGTCGCAGCATCGCGGCCAACATTGGTCGGTTTATGCCGATCGTCATCGCCGGCCACTTGCCAGCGGACACCGGGAAATGCGGACACCAGCCGCTCCGCAACCTTGACCAGGTTGCCGGCATTGAACGTGACGACGACCGTGCGGCCGGTCGCTTCATGAAGTGAGGCGCCTGTCGCGAACCCCTCGCACACAAGAATTGGCGCCGTCGCGGCCGTCATTGGCGGACCAATGACGAACATCGATCCGGCGACAGGCAGTTCCGCCTCAAAAAGCTTATGGCCAGCAGGATCGATCGACTGGAGAGAGGTCAGCTTGCCCTCGACGTTGTACAGCGGGACAAGAATATGCTCGCGGTCCAGCCGTGTGCCGTTTGGCCGGATGCCCTTGGCCGTCAGATAAGGGTGCGAAGAATAGGACGCGTCTGCATTGCCCCAGCGGAGCAGCATCTGTTCAGAAGCGAGTTTGCGGCGTTCGGCCTGCTCCGCCTCAAACCGGGCCTGCCGGGCGCGAAGCTCCAGAACCCGCGCTTCGGACAAGACTGGAAAATTGCCGCCCGTCAGTCGTTCGGCGGCCGCGCGAATATCCAGCCCTTCCTGGGCATGGAGAAAGTCAAAGATGTCGCCGTGAGCCCCGCAGCCGAAACAATGGTACCGCTGCTCATCCGGATAGACCGCGAATGACGGCGTGCGCTCCATGTGGAAGGGGCAAAGGCCCACGAGCGTTGAACCGCGGCGCTTCAACGCCAGATGACGGCGCACCTCATCAGCCAGAGGGAACTGGTCTTTGATCGCGTCGATATCGATACTGCCGGTTTCAATGCGACGCGCCATGACGGCCTGGCCCACTTTCTATTCAGGATGCACGGGGAACAGGAGGGAAGCCGGGCCGATCAGTCAGCCCGGCCCCTCTCAATCAAAAGACCGGAGCGCCGACGCTTGCACCGACCTGCGCCGGAGGCGGCATATGCGCCGCAGGCGCTGCTGCAGGCGGAGGCGAAGCCGGTGCAGCCGACTTGGTATCCCCGCCGGCCAGACCTGCGGGCCGGTCAGTCCATCCCACGATCTCGAACGTCGGCTGGTAATTGGTGCCGTGCTTGTTGGAGATCGGGAGCACACCCGAGCACCGCACCACAGGAAGCTTGCCCGACGCGTTTTCGGGAGCCGCCATCCAGAGGTCGTAGAGATTGTTCATCGCCTCGATGACGATACCTGCAGTCGAGCTGAATTCCCGAAGTCCCATCAGGTTCTTCTCGGAATAAAGGTCGATCTGAAAGCCCCGCTTGAAGTCCGCCCCGGGGTTGGGAGCAGCTTCTGCCAGTGACGGGTCCATGACCTTTTCTGGTGCCACGCCGGAGCTGAACTTGAACCAGCCGGTTTCGAGACCCGGCATGTCGAAGACCGCGGTCATATCGGTCACCTCGAACATCGGCTCATCCTTGCCGTCATTCTTCGTGTACCAGCGACCAGCCTTCGCATTGTACGATACGAACACCTTGAAATCCCCGCCAGAGGACGGGACAGACATAAAACCCATTTTCCTGTTTCCTTGCTTGCTTGGAGTTGCCGCGTGTCAGGCCTGCGGCGCAGCCTCGGGGGTCAGGCCCCAGATTTCTTGGGCGGCGGCACGCGCGCCAGCGTCGTTCCAGTAAAAGCTGTCGAGATCGGGCGAGAGCGCAGTGGTCAGGGCTGCTGGGTCATCCGACAGGCTGAGAAACCGCTCGATCGACTTCGCGATGCTGACGACCCGGTCGAGGTGCAGACGTGGATCTTCCAACCGGTAGACCCCAATCTTTTGGGGCGTAACGTAAGCGAAGCGGATCTCGTTGTTGCCGTGGGCTGCATGGTAGATGGCGCCCTGACGGGCATGGGGATCTGAATCCTGGACGACAGGCGCCCTTGCGTCTTCAGGTCGATGATGATGCCGTGCTCTGGAAACCAGAAATCGAGCCAGCCTATGAACGGCACAGGGACGCCGGGCAGTTCGACCTCGATGCGGTGCTGGCGAGACCCCTCTGCGGTCCCAGGAATGCCATATTGCCGCAGCTCCTTGAGTGCGACGGCAACCGCGGGCGCGATCCCGGCACGTTCCTTTTCAACTGCTGGATCGGCCGAGAGTGCGGTCAGCGTATTGAACCGCGAAAGCGCCGCCCGCTGGCATTCTTCAACGCTCCGCGCGGGGTCGAACAATCCGAGCTCGACACCTGCTTCCACGGCCGTGCCTCTATGTGCCGCGGCGCCGACACCGGTCTTGCGCCCCATCAGCTTCTGCAGGGCCCACATCGCCGGTTGAGCGACAAAAAGGTTGATCGAAGAGGCGGATAAATGGTCCAGCCCATGCCGTTCGAATGCGTTCCGGCTCATGCTGCGGCAGCCAGTTCGATGAACGCCAGCGGGCTACGCGCGGCTGGTCCGCGCGGACGGGCAATGACCAGATAGCTGAATTGTTCGGGTGCAACCCGTCGCTGGACGAGGTGTGCGAAGCCACGCTCTGCTGCCCAGCGGGCACGACTGGCCAATCGCTCGAGCATGACACGCTCAGGTTCTTTCAGGCGTTGCTTCGAGCCCGCCTCGACATCCTTCACAAGGAAGCCGTGGTGGTATTCGAGGCTGTCGCCCGGTGCCGCTTCACCCAGCCACATGCACAGCTGGAGTTCGTTCATCGAGACCTTGCCCGACGGTTTGATGGGGGAAATCTTGCTCATGTTCACCTCTACTGGGGGGCGGTCAAAAGTGTCTCAGGCGCTCGCCATGCCGCTCGCGGCGAAAAGGGCACGAAGCTCGGCAATCCGGCGATAAATGCTGCTGCGGCTGCCCAGTCCAAGGCGGGCGAGTTCGGCGACCGGATGCTCCGCAAGCCACTTGCAAAGATCCGCTTCGGACGCCGTCAGGCGGGCGCTGCACCGAGCCAGGTCAAGGCGGCGTTCGATGGCACGGCAGGGATCAGTCGGTTGCCCGAACATGGCGCAAAGGCCCTGATCCTCTGCAATCTGGTCAGGGCGCACCGGGCAGCCTTCATCCTGATCGAGCGAGCACGCCGTGACCCGGCGTTCACGCAAGATGCGCTTGGCGATGCAGCACGCCTGGTTGGCGACAATGCGTCCGGCGAATGCTCCGAGGGTGCCTCGGACCGGATCGTAATGGCGCAGACGAGCCAGCAGATCAGCCAACAACTCCTGGCACACATCACAGCGAGCATCGGCTGACAGATTGAGGCGCCGCGCCAGCCGCTGGGCTGCGGCGTTGGCTTCGCGCTGGATGATCTCGAGTTCGGCCGGGCTCACAGGGCACCGCCTTCCCAGGCCTCGACTGCATCGAGGTCATAAAGGCAGATGCTGCCGGCCAGATGCACGCGCGGCCCCCAGCCGAGCAGGCGCCATTGGCGCAGCGTCTTGGGCGATATGCACCAGCGTTGTCCCAGCTGCTCCTGGGTGAGATAGGTTTTCATTGGCTCGTCCTGTTTTTTCATCACGAAACAGGACTAGGAGAAGATTGCGGAGGCGGTCGTTGCTAAAGTGGTTGGCGCTGTTGCCAACTCCAACCAACTGCGAAACATATATTTTTCGGAAGTCAGTCGGCGATCCCTACCGCTCCCGACCTTTCCCACCCGGGCACCGACCTGATCCCGACCGAGCGCCTACCCGGCCGGTCCCGATCAGGTAAAATCGGCACCTTCGTCGCGCACGAAAAAGCCCGCTCGAGGCGGGCTAATTCAAACCACGAATGGTGCAGAAAAATCAGGCCGCCATCGCGACCACCAACCGGGGCTCCAGGAAGTACCAGCCCGAGCGGCCGGCGCTCGGATGAACCAGTTGCTTCCATCCTTTGCGCGTCGAGAAGAGGTGACCGATCTTTTCCGACTGCGAACCGGCGGCTTCGAGGATCTTGCGGCAGTGCTGTTCCGGATCGCCATTCCGGGCGGCGTTGAAGAGGTAGAGCATGGCCCGCGCCTGCATCTCGGTGAACCGCCAGATATGGTCATCGTAAGTGAAGCGGCGAAAGTCGGGAGGCGTCGGCTCTGCATTTCCCAGAGATTGCAAAACTTCATGTTCGAACCGTGCGCGCTCGGCCTCACGCACGACCAGGTTCGCTCGGCGGATCGGGCGGACGTCCATCTCGTTCATGAGGTTGGCATAATCGCCGTTCGGCAGAGAGAAGTCACAGGGCGCGACCTCGCCCTCCTGAAACAGGCGATAAATGTCATAGCGCCGGATATCGACCACCCCGTCGAAGTAGGTTTGCTCGTAAGGAACCGGCATGCGTCCCCAATCTTCGTCTTCATACGAGCCAAGCACCATGTTCGCGCCGTAGATGCGGACCGAGAGGGTGAGCAGACCGTTTTCGACCGCATACCGCAGATCGGACTCGGACAATTTCCACCGGGCAGTGAGTTCTTCGAGCTCGTGATAATCCTTCTTGATCCGCCCCATTGTCGATTCTCTTTGTTCCGGTAATGTTCTCATATCAGCTTGACACGAGGGCGGCAATCCTGTTCTATCCACACAACCCAAATTTCTGAGGATAGATATGTCGACAACTCTGCAGGAGCGGCTGCGCGCCCGCATTCGCCAGCTTGGCATGAACGCTGCCGACGTCGCCTCTCTGTCCGGTGTGAACCGGTCCTTTGTCTACGACATCATTCGGGGACGATCGCAGTCGCCCAACATCGAGAGGCTCCGGAGCATTGCTGCTGTAGTGAAGGTCGATGTCGAATGGCTGCTACACGGCCAAGGCGACGTTCAGGGCGAAACGCCTCTCGATGAAGGCGCCGAGTCCGACTTCATCGGGATCGCTTACGTCAATGCCCGGCCATCGATGGGCGGCGGGTCGATCCTTGATGAGGACGGCAAGCCTGGCCGCGATTTCCATTTCCGCCGCGCCTGGATCAAGGAGCGCCTGAAGGCGGCGCCTTCAATGCTGCGGGTCATGCAGGTGGAAGGGGACAGCATGCTGCCCACTCTTGTCGACGGCGATACGGTGCTGGTCGACATGTCGCAGAAGATCCCCCAGCCCCCGGGCATCTTTGTCTTGCACGACGGTCTTGGGCTGGTTGCCAAACGGCTTGAGCATGTGCCGATGAGCGATCCGCCGCGGGTGCAGATCATCTCCGACAACACCCGGTATCCGCCTTATGATTGCTCGGCGGACGAGGTGAACATCATCGGGCGCATACGCTGGTACGGGCGGGAAATGTTTTGATTCAAATTTTTCCGAAGGCACTTTCAATTTTCAGTTATACAGAAACCTCTGTTTTATTGTGAATTTAACAGAATTTTTAAAGCGCTTGCTTGTTAGAAAAATGCCACCTATCTTCTAACGAAAGGAGCAAGAGATGGCAGGCACTGCCGACAGGATCATCAAACGCGTACGCGGCAAAGGACGAGGCTGGGCATTCACGCCCAAGGATTTCCTCGACCTTGGCACGCGCGCGTCTGTCGACATGGCCCTCAGCCGGCTCGCTCAGCAGGGGCATATCCGTCGCATTGGTCGGGGCCTCTATGACTACCCCAAGCTTCACGCAAAGCTCGGCGCCCTAACACCTGATGCCAACACGATTGCGCATGCAGTTGCCAACCAGAGCGGCGACAAGATCGTTGCGAGCGGCGCTCAGGCTGCCAACCTGCTTGGCCTTTCCAACCAGGTACCGGCACGGGCAAGCTATGCAACCAGCGGCCCCTCGCGCATCAAGAAGGTTGCTGGCCGGACAATCGCGCTCAAGCGCTCACGTGCTCCCATTCTGGTCAATGCAACACCCGGCGCTAACGCCGTGCTGCAACTGCTCTCGCACATCGGGAAGGCCCAGCTCGACGATGACCTCATCCAGCGCTGTGCTGACCGGCTCGACCTGCAGGACCTCAAAGCTCTGAGAAAAGCACAGGCCGCGATGCCTGGATGGATGAGCGACGCAGTGCTGAAGATCAGCATGGCTCATCATGGATAACTTTGCCCGGCGCATTGCAGCTGGTGATGATGATCAGCTTGCTTATATCAACGAAGCGGCTGCCCGGCGCGACGTAGCAGCAATCATCATCGAGAAGGACTTTTGGGTCTGTTGGACCCTGCGCCGACTGGTTGAAACGCCGGGATTGGGTGAATACCTGACCTTCAAAGGCGGGACCTCGCTCTCGAAAGCCTACGGGATCATTGGCCGTTTTTCGGAAGACATCGATCTGACCATCAGCCGCTCGGCACCCCAGATCGAGCAGACGATGCCGCCAATGGAAGATGGCATCAGCAGAAACGAACGCGAACGGCGTGCAAAAGCCCTGAAGGCCGCAGCGCAAGCATATGTGCGCGACACAGCCATGCCAGCTCTTGAAGCCGCCATTAAAAAGGCGCTGGGCACACGCGCTGGCTGGACGGTCACGCTCGACGCAGAAGACGGGGACGCCCAGACCATCTTGTTCGAATACCCCCGGTTGCTCGAATATGGAGCGTTCAGCACCGGTGGATTTGGCGAAGGAGCGTTCGGGGGTGGCTACATCAAACCCCGCATCAAGCTAGAATTTGGGGCGCGCGGTGAGCCTGAACCTGCCCAAAGCATGGCAATCATTCCGTACCTTGCGGAGGAGTTTCCAGGCGAGCTGTCAGACGCCGCTGTCTCCGTTTCGACCCTGTCGGTCGAACGCACCTTCTGGGAAAAGGTGACGATCCTTCACGCCCTCCATCACGGCAGCAAACTGCGCCCCGAAATGTCGCGGCACTATTACGATACGATGATGCTGGCATCGAAGGGCATCGATGACACAGCTTTGGCTCAGCCCGACCTGCTAGCCAAAGTGGTAAAGAACAAGAGCCTGATGTTCGAGGACAACAAGGCATCATATGACACAGCCGCCCTCGGATCCCTTCGCTTAGTCCCGACCGAGGAGCTCAGCATCCGGCTGAGGGCAGACTATGAAGCCATGACCGAAATGTTCATGGTCGACCCGCCAACATTTGACCAAATGATGGTAGAGATCGCGTCGCTGGAAGCTAAGCTGAACCAATAGCACCAGGATGCTGGGACGGTTGAGAAGCCGCGCCAGTAGAAGAGTTCAGACCCACCAAAGGACTGAACTCCAATGCACCGCTCCCCCATGGGCGAAAGCCCCTGCCCTATCGACACCATGACCGACGACGAACGCTTCACCGAGTTGGGGCGGATCATCGCGGCTGGCATCATGCGGATGCACGCAAAGTCGAGTTCTATATCTGCGCGGGACGCAGATAGTTCACTTGGCTCATCGCCCGCCAAGAGCGTGTGTCGAACCCGGGGTCGCCCCCGAGTTGGAGAACGCTAATGCAGAACTATGACGATCCGCAGGTGCTTGCGCGCCTGGCCGAACTCAAAACCATGACGATGCCGCAGCTGAAGAAGGAGTGGGAAAAGCTCTTCAATGCTGACGCCCCCAACAACAGCCGCCCGTTTCTCGAACAGCGTCTGGGTCACCGTATTCAGGAGCTCGCCTTCGGCGGTCTTACCAAGCCCATCAAACGTGCCCTCGACGCCCTGGCGGATGAGGTTGAGGGCAAGAAGGTGCGCAAGTCGATGATCTCGGATTCTCGCAACCCGGTTATCGGCACGCGCCTGCTTCGTGAATGGGACGGCGCAGAGCACACGGTGATCGTTGCCAAAGATGGGTTCGACTGGAACGGCCAGCGCTACAAATCACTCTCTGCCGTTGCCAAGGCAATCACCGGAACCAGCTGGAACGGGTATCGCTTCTTCGGCCTTCGGGCCGCTGAGGGAGGCGCACGATGAGCGAAGAACGCCGCCGCATTCGCTGCGCCATTTACACCCGCAAGTCATCCGAAGAAGGGCTCGAGCAGGAGTTCAACAGCCTGGACGCCCAGCGCGAAGCCTGCGAGGCCTACATCGCCAGCCAACGCCACGAAGGCTGGCTGGCCATGCGAGAAGGCTATGATGACGGCGGGTATTCAGGGGGCAACCTTGATCGCCCCGGCCTGCAGAACCTGCTGGAAGACATCCGCGCAGGCCTGGTCGACGTCATCGTTGTCTACAAGATCGACCGCCTGTCGCGATCGCTGATGGACTTCGCCCGGTTGGTTGAAGTGTTCGACGAGCACAAAGTGACGTTCGTCTCGGTCACCCAGTCGTTCAACACAACGACCTCGATGGGCCGCCTGACCCTCAACGTCCTGCTGTCATTCGCGCAGTTTGAGCGTGAAGTGACCGGCGAGCGCATTCGCGACAAAATCGCGGCCTCCCGGGCCAAAGGTATGTGGATGGGCGGGTTCGTGCCGTGGGGGTACGACGCGATTAAGCGCAAGCTCGTGATCAATGAAACCGAAGCTGCCGAGGTGCGGTACATCTTCGAGCGGTTTGCAGTGCTGCAATCTGCAACCCGGCTAACACGAGAACTCGTGCGGGCAGGTATCACCAACAAACGCGGTGTGCCGATCGATAAGGGCTTCCTCTACAAGTTGCTGCGCAACCGGGTCTATATCGGTGAGGCCGTCCACAAAGGCAAAAGCTACCCTGGCGAGCACAAGGCCATCATCGACCAGCTCCTCTGGGATAAGGTGCAATCCATCCTACAAATCAGTCCCCGGACCCGCGCCAACAACTCGCGTGCGCAAACGCCTGCTTTTCTCAAGGGGCTGATCTTCACTGACACGGGCACCGCCATGACACCCTCGCACACCCGCCGCGGCGATAAGCTCTACCGCTATTACGTCTCGATGGATGCACTGCGGAACCGTGGCAGCGAAGGCCAGGACTCCATCGTTCGCCTGAATGCTGGTGTCATCGAGAGCGCAGTGGTTCAAAAGATCCGCCAGCTGCTCCGCACACCCGAGATTGCCGCCAAAGCGTGTAACGCGCTGGAAGAAGCGAGATCGCCCTTTACCGCGAACGATGTGGCCGGCGCCCTGGCGACCTTTGACACGCTCTGGGACAACTTGTTCCCAGCCGAGCAGGATCGCAGCGCCCGGCTGCTGATCGAACGCGTTGTCGTAAGCAAGGAGGGCATGTCGCTTGATCTGCGGACCAGCGGCCTCAGCACATTGGTCACCAATATGTTGCAATCACCCAAGCTGGAGAAAGCCGCATGACCCAATCCGCCGCCGTCACCACGGTTTTCATCCCGCTTGTCGTCAGGAAGCGCAACGGGCGCCCCCGCATTGCGCCGCCTGATGACTATGTGGCGAGCGATGACAATGGCGGCGTTGATCCGCACATCATGCGCGCACTGGCGCTAGCGTGGAGTTGGAAGCGCAAGCTTGATGCGGGAGAGTGCTCCTGCAACCAGGACATAGCCACGGCCGAGGGGTTTACTGCTGCCTATGTCGGCCGAGTTGTTCGATTGGCCTACCTTGCACCCAACGTGCTGCACAAATTGCTGATCGAGCGGAATGCTCCAACCGCACGTCTCAAGGACCTATGGTATGCGATTAATCTGCCGTGGGCCGAGCAGGAGGCGGCTATTTTTGGTACCTAAGACTCAAGACCGCAGCGGAAGAAGGCGACGCTTGCAACCTTGTAAAACTCTGAATGAAAACCAAGTTAATAGTTTAAAGCGAAAGACTGGGAATTCTAATGACAGCCGTCACCTATGATATGCAAAAACTGGATGAAGCCGTTGCTAGCCTTGCAGGGCTTGGCACTTTGCAGACGCGCTTGCAGAACGCGTTGCTGCCACTGACTGTTCTACAATCGGGGGGAGGCATGCAAAACACCAAGCGCGCCAACCAACTCCATGTGATCGTGGCCAGTTTGACTTCGGTCCCTATTAATACCCTGAGCGATGATGAAGCCTGGAGCATTGCCCAAAAGATTGCCGAGCTTCAAAGCGCAAACTGGCACGATGCGGTCTGGGCACTTGAAGAAGGAACGGTTGCAAAATCCTAGGAACTGGAGACTTTTGCAGCGCTGGCAGGAGAGAAACTATGAACAAAAATTCTCCGGCCACGTGGTGTTGAAGTGTTGCTGAAAGATGCAAAGAGCCTTTGTGAAATAAGAAAATGAGGGGCTTATGACTACAGAGACCATTTTCCAGCTGCTGGCGGCCGTTACCGGCCTGGCAGGGAGTGTAATGCTGGCTATCAGCCTGAACAAAGTCCTCAACGAAATCGGATTCGCTATCGATGCGCTTTCTACATCGATACAATCGCTCGCATCAGCGAGGCACATCTATGTCTTTAACGGCATTGAAACGAGGATTAACAAAGCGAAGCGAATATCAAATTTCTGGGTTCGCGGTGGGATAACTTTCGTCGTTGTATCCGCTCTTTTGACGTCGGCCTCGATCTTCTTCGGCGCAACAAGCGCGGGAAGCTAAGCTTGGATTAGCGCTGGGCGCCCCCTGTGCCATGCGCTCCATTATGCAATTCGACATTTGGGGCACTTGCCAAGCCTGGCCCCGTCGGTTGACAAAACTGCTCCAGTGTGGGAATTTGTCAACCAACGGAGAGCCCATGATACATGATCGAATTCGGCGCGCCAGGCTGTTGCGCGGCCTCACCTTGGACGCCTTAGCAGAACAGCTTGGCGACATTTCAAAGCAAGCTTTGAGCAAATTTGAGAAGGGGCATGGCACCCCCAATTCCACTCGCCTATTACAGTTGGCCGACGCTCTGGACATCAGTCCGGAATATTTCTTTCGACCGGATCCCGTGCCATTGGCACCGCTCGAATTTCGCAAGCTCGCGAAGATGCCCAAGTACCGCCAAGAGCAGGTCGAAGAGCAAATTCGTGAGTACCTTGAGCGCTACATCGCACTGGAGAGCTGCTTTGACCCAGTAGATATTGGCAGCCCTGCGACCCCGTCTCAGGCGATTGCGGTTGCCAGTGTCGATGAGGCAGAGAACGCAGCAGAGCAATTGCGAGAGCAGTGGCAGATTGGTGGTGATGCGATTGCTAATCTCACTGAGCTTCTCGAGGAACGTGGAATTAAAGTCGCATTGCTGAGTGGCCTCGACGACTTCGATGGCGCATGTGCAGTCACTCAAGACAATCAGCACGTTTTAATTGCGTTGAATGCCGATCGGCCTGGCGAACGCATGCGCTTCACTGCCGCGCATGAGCTTGGGCATTGGATTATGAAGCTGCCCGAAGACATGCCTGAAAAGGAAGCGGAGCAGTGCTGCCATCGGTTCGCGGGCGCTTTCCTGTATCCCGCAAACTGCGTCACCGGTGATTTTGGCAGCCATCAGCGATCGCATGTGCACCCTCAGGAACTGCTCATCGCCAAGCGGCAATATGGACTTTCCATGCAGGCCATTGTCCGACGCTTGAAGGATATGGGGTTGCTAAGCGAAGCTGGCTTCCGGTCTCTCAGCATTCAATTCAGCCGAAAGGGGTGGCGTAAAGACGAACCGGAACCGCTTCCCTGTAAGCCGCCGCAGCGATTTGAGTCATTGGTTTTCTGGGGCCTTGCAGAAGGCATTTTCAGCAAGTCTCGTGCGGCTGAGCTATTGAAAAAGCCAATCAGCGCCCTGGATCCCGATGTTGTGGGGTCCGGGGCGCCGTCATGAACGTCGTTTATATCAGCGACACAAACATATGGATCGACTTCAGGAATGCAGGCCTGCTCGATCACATGTTTCAGCTGCCATTTTCGTTGTGCTGCACAGATTTCGTGCTTCGGGAGCTACAAGATCTGCCGCAGGCTGATCTTGTAGCAAACGGCTTGATGGTTGAATCCATGGATGATTCTCGGATCGTCAAGCTGTTCGCCTTGAGGGATGCGCACAACAACAGCTCATTGGCTGATGTTTCCTGCTACCTTCTTGCTGCTGAGACCGGCCGGCCACTTCTCACCGGCGACGGCAAGCTCAGAAAGCAAGCATCCAAGGACGGGTTGCAGGTGCACGGCGGGCTTTGGCTTCTTGACCAGATGGTCGAGCATGGCGTGCTGCAGCCATTAACGGCTGCCGACGCGCTGCAACTGATGCTGGATCATGGAGCTCGTCTGCCAGCCGGAGAATGCCAATCCCGCCTGCATGGATGGCGCGGAAAGTGACTCAAACCACGAAGGTGTCCCATTGAGCCAGAGTCCGAATCTTCAACAGCAAGAAGCCATCGACACCCTCGACGGGCCTGTGCTCATCGTTGCTGGGCCAGGGTCCGGCAAAACCTTCTGCCTGGTCGAGCGTACTGCAAATCTGTTGGCATCACGCGATGTTGCCCCTGAACGAGTTCTTATCTCCACCTTCACCGAAAAGGCGGCCAAGGAGCTTAAAACCCGCATCACCGATAAGCTTCAACGAGGGGCCACAAAGATCAACCCGCTCGACCTGACGGTCGGCACGCTTCACTCGATTTTTCTCGACATCATCGATGAGTTCCGGGCCTTCTCTCGGATCCGGCGCAATTACACCATCCTCGACCAATTTGATCAGCAGTATTTCCTGTTCCAGAGGATGGCCGAGTTCAGGCAGATAGACGGCCTCGATGCCTTCTTACGGCCATCCCCTGGGATCTCGTCATGGCGGGTGGCAGAGCGGCTGGGCGACTACCTCAACAAGCTATCGGAGGAAGCTGTAGCGCCAGGCGCGCTAGCCACAGCATCTACCAAAGAGCTGCAGGTCCTTGGCGAGGCTTACACCCTCTACCAGACCCTCCTTGATCAGTATAATTACATAGATTTTTCAACGATTCAGGTCGAGATTTTGCGCCTCCTCGACCTTCCTGAAGTCTCCGATCAGCTATGCTCGCGATACGACTACCTGATGATCGATGAGTACCAGGACACCAACACGATCCAGGAACGTATCGTTTTGAAGCTGGCTTCAGGCCACAGCAACCTCTGCGTGGTTGGTGACGATGACCAGTCTCTCTACCGATTTCGCGGGGCATCAATCAGAAATATTCTCGAATTTCCCGATAGGTTTGCCCCTGGGAAATGCCGACAGATCTATCTGACGAAGAACTACCGATCACACCCGGATATCGTCGACTTCTATAATCAGTGGATGGGACTGGCCGATTGGCAGGGGCCCGAGCGTTCTTATCGCTTCCCGAAGGTTATCGAGGCTGCCGGTAACGATCGCGCTGCCCGTCCGGTTGTATTCAAGGTGTCTGGAGAAGATGGCGAGGCCAATTGGGCCTCTGAGACCGTCGCCTTTCTAACCAAGCTACGTGGTGACGGGATCATCAAAGACTGGAACCAAGTCGCATTCCTGTTCCGGTCAGTCCGCAACCCCAAGATAGCGCAGTTTGCCAATGATCTCGAGGCCGCAGGCATCCCGATCTACGCACCACGCTCAAATATGTATTTCGAGCGTGACGAGATCCGGTTGATGATCGGCGCCTATATGTTCCTGTTCCCCCAATACGGGGCGATCCGGGCAACCCGAGAGGGCATGCAACTCGACGTTTGGGCCTATTTTGACCGCTGCCTTGGAGATTTCATCGCCCACCTCAAATCTGGCGCAGACGAGCAAATCGCGGCCTGGGTCAAGGACAAGGCTAAGCAGCATCTGACGCTGTCGGAAAACACCAACTACTCGTTCGCGAGCCTATTCTACAGCCTCATCCAGTTCCCTACTTTCAGCAGGTATCTTGGCGAAGATTTGGCCCATGCCGGGGTCAGGGACAGCCGACCGGCACGAAACCTCTCCAAGTTTTCCCGGCTGCTCAACAAATACGAGTATCTCTACAATGTCATCATTCTTCAGCCAGAGAGGCTCGAACGCGACCTCCTGACATTGTTCAATTATTTCTTACGCTTCCTGTGGGACGGCGGAATCGAAGAGTATGAGGATGAGGCGGAGTACGCACCTTCCGGCTGCGTTTCTTTCATGACAATTCATCAGTCCAAGGGGCTGGAATTTCCGATTGTGGTTGCCGGGTCGCTCGATGCCGTACCTCGGCGCCAGCAGTCGCCACTGGACGATTTGCTCCAATCAGAATTCAGCGACGGTGAACCGTTCGAGCCGCTTGACCGGATCAAGACTTTTGACTTTTGGCGCCTGTTCTACACCGCATTTTCGCGCGCCCAGAATATGCTCGTTCTTTCCTGCCAGGAAAACACCCCAAAGGGGCGCGGGCAACGCAACGTGCCGTCACCATATTTTCAGCCAGTCTACACCCCTCTGAAGAGCTGGCGTCAGCTGATTTTTGATCCTGCCGCAGTCAAGCTGGCCACGATCAAGGAGGCCAACCTCAAGCACAGCTACTCCTTCACGTCGGACGTCCTGATCTTTGAGGCGTGTCCACAGCAGTACCGCTTTTTCAAGGATCTTGAGTTCGCTCCGGTGCGGACCAACGCCATCCTGTTCGGTACGCTTGTCCACCAGACGATCGAGGACATTCACAAGGCGGTGCTGCGCGGGGACGAGCAGAAGGTCACAACCGAGCAGATCGATCACTGGTTCCGCATCAATTACGCCAACATCTCCCAGAAAGAGCGGGTCTATTTGGGCGAACCAGTGCTGCGCATCGCACGGCGCCACGTATCGACCTATGTCGATCGAGAACGCGCTAACTGGCACCGGCTACGCGAAGCTGAGGTCGAGCTTAGCCTACTCAAGGAAGATTATGTCCTGACTGGCAATGTCGACCTGATCCAGGCGGACGACGGAGCTTGGGAGATCATCGACTTCAAGACGGAGAAGAAACCTGACTTGATCGATGATGCCGAAAAGCTCGCGCGATACCGGCGACAGCTGCAGATCTACGCCCATCTCTTCGAGGAAAAGCGAGGGGTCCGGGTGGACCGGATGGCGCTCTATTACACCGGGGAAGAATCCGGAAATCCTCGGATCACCTTCCCCCGGGAGACCGCGGACATCAAAGCAACGATCGAGCAGGTTGATTCCGTCATCGGCAAAATCGTATCCAAGGACTATGGGTTGCGGGAGCGACCGGAGAAGCTGTGCAAGAACTGCGATTTCCGGTCATTTTGCGACATGACATTCTGCCGCACCTGATGGGCGGCAAGGTAAGACGACAGGGATTCGAAAGGGCGGCATGAGCAAGGATAACCCGGAAGCATTTGAAACTTTTGAATTCGATTTGCCTCCGATCCGTGGGTTCCCCGAACTACGCTGGGCTGGCAAGCGCCCATTTAAGTCCACCCAGTATTTCCCCGCCCAAAAGAAGGAATCCTATGGAGATCCTACGGATGGTTGGTGGAATCAGGTATATTGGGGCGACAATCTCCAGGTCATGTCGCACTTGTTACGAGATTTTCGTGGCAAGGTAGATTTGATTTACTTGGACCCACCATTTGACAGCAAGGCTGACTACAAGAAAAAGATCGGCCTGAAAGGCAGCAGCGCTTTCACAGAGCGTTCATCATTCGAAGAAGCACAATATGCCGACATCTGGACCTCAGATGGATATCTCCAGTGGCTCTATGAACGAATTGTGTTGTGCAAAGAATTTTTGAGAGATGGTGGATCAATATTCATCCATTGTGATTGGCATAAGTCACACCAAATCCGAAATATTTTAGATGAAGTATTTACACCAACCGCGTTCATGAATGAAATAGTTTGGCATTACTACAATAAGATGCAGGGCAATATCAATAAATTCGCATCAAATCACGATGTGATACTTTGGTATAAGTCTGGAAAAGACCCCAAGTTTAACAAAATTCGGGAAAAACGAGATAAGCCAGTTCAACAGATCAAGCGTGAATGGAATCCTGAGACTCAGTCTTTGGTCAACGCCAAGGACGAAAATGGGAATGTGATATACATTAATTCAACCCACAGAACCGTCGATGATGTGTGGCGTATGTCCATGCTTCAGCCAGCGGACAAGGTGGAACCCACAGGTTACCCCACTCAAAAGCCAGAGCATCTTATCGCTCGGGTGATTCAAGCCGCATCTGATCCAGGCGATCTCGTGTTTGATCCTTTCATGGGGTCAGGGACTACTCAGGCTGTTTCGATGAAGCTGGGGCGCCGCTTTCTTGGCTCAGATATCAACCTTGCGGCAGTCGAAACTGCAATCGAGCGATTTAATACCATACGGCAATGCCACGATCTGAACGCCGGCAACTGTGATCTTTTTGACGAGGATGATCAGCGCAAGCCGCAGAAGTTTTACACGGGGTTCGAGGTGTACAATGTCAACAACTACGACCTTTTCCGCAATCCGGCCGAAGCCAAGGTGCTGATCCGAGAGGCAATGGAATTGCAGCCGTTGCCCCCCAGCAGCGCTTTCGACGGCCAACGCGAAGGTTATCTGGTCAAGATCATGCCAGTGAACCGTATCGCGACGCGGCAGGATTTGAACGAGGTCATCAACGGGCTCGATTTCAAGGCCTTTGAGCGCCGCAAAGTCGAGGCGCCGAATAAACCGGTCGAGCGCATCCATCTGGTGTGCATGGGCCATGAACCCGACCTCGGCTCGCATCTGACCCTTGAGGCTAAGAAATCAGGCTTCGATATCGAAGTGATGGTCACCGACCTGATCCGCGACAAGGCGCATCTGCATTTCAAGAAATCCTCTGACGCCCGACTCGCCATCGAAAACGGCGAGCTGGTGATCAAAGGCTTCTATCCGATGAACCTGTTGCAGAAGCTGTCGCTGGAAAGCGACGCGGTGGAAGACTGGCGGCAGCTGGTGGAAAGCGTGAAGGTTGATTTCAACTATGACGGGGCGGTGCTGACGCCGGCAATCGTCGATGCGCCGGGCGACGACGATCTCGTGGCAGGCCGCTACGCGATCCCCGCTGATGCCGCCACTATCCGAGTCAAGATCACCGACCTCCTCTCAGAATCCTGGGAAGGTGTGATCGAAAATGGTTAAGGGGAAGAAGACGGTCCGCCAAGACTTCGCCTTTTTCCAGGCGCTGCTCAAGTTCTATACCGACAACCGCGGAACGATTCGGAAGCGTTACAAGCAACTTTCCAAGCAGATCCTGGATTTCAACGATCCCGATCTTCGTATGGATGCCTTTCTGCGCAAGCCCCAGTTCGAGGCGCTGGAAATTTATGTATTCCTGAAGGAGTTCGGCGACAACGCCCACGTTCACGAGCTGTTTCAGCAATGGGCGAAGAACGCGGGGCTGTTCGAGGAATTCCAAACGACCGGCGCTGATCGCAAGGGCCAAGGTACCTTGCTGCCCTTCATGGAACTGGAGGGCGAGGATCAATATCAGGCGATCTTTACCCGCCTGAGCGCACGCGCGCGTTCCTACCCGAACTACATTTTCGCGCTGACCATGGGCCTCGGCAAAACCATCCTGATGGCAACGTGCATCTTCTACGAGTTCCTGCTCGCCAACAAATTCAGCAAAGACACGCGGTTCTGCAAGAATGCGCTGGTGTTCGCGCCGGACAAGACCGTTCTGCAATCGCTGAAGGAAATCCAGACGCTCGATCTCGATCTGGTTGTCCCGCCCGAATATGCCAACTTCCTGCGGTCAAACCTGAAGTTCCACTTTCTTGACGATACCGCGTCGACTATCGGGGCACAGGACGGATCGTCGTTCAACGTCATCATCTCGAACACTCAGAAGATCATTCTGAAGCGGCGCTCGGCCGAACCGACAGTCACCGACAAGCTGTTTTCCGAGAAGACCGGTACGCTCTCGGAAGTCTATGGCGAGCTTTATGAAATGTTGGGCGAAGCCGCTCCGGAGACCGATGCCGATCTCGCTGTCAACGCCCGCTTCCAGCGCATTGCTCGCTTGCCGCAACTCGGCATCTATGTCGATGAAGCCCACCACTCGATGGGTGCGGCACTCGAGAAGGATCTCGGCCAGGCCAAGCAAGATTCAGCCCTGCGGACGACAATCGATGAGCTGGCCCGCGCGCTTGAGCACAAGAAAACTAGTGTAGTCGGCTGCTACAACTTCACCGGCACGCCGTATGTCAAAGACACCATCATGCCCGAGGTCGTATATGCGTATGGCCTGAAAGCTGCGATCGACAGAGCCTACCTGAAGCAGCCAGATTTCGTGGATTATTCAGGCAACGTGAAATCCGGAGATTTCCTCAAACTGGCCGTGCAGGATTTCTGGGAACGCGAAGGGGAGAACCGGCGTGAAGGCATGCTGCCCAAGCTGGCCATTTTTGCCTCCACCATCGACGAGCTGGCCTCGGAGCTGCAACCTGCACTGGAAAAGATCCTATCGGACCTCGGTGTGCCGACCAACCGCATCCTTGTGAATGTCGGCGATGAGAAACTGACGACGGCGGAAGACATCCGCGAGTTCAACCGGCTTGATACCGAAGAGTCCGACAAGCAATTCATCCTCCTGGTGGGTAAGGGCCGCGAGGGCTGGAATTGCCGATCGCTATTTGGCGTAGCGCTCTATCGCAAGCCCAAGTCCCGCATTTTCGTGCTGCAATCGACCATGCGATGCCTGCGCGCCATCGGCGATATCCAGGAAACCGGCCACATCTACCTCTCGGCCGAGAACATGGAGATTCTGAAGGACGAGTTGCAGCAGAATTTCCGCGTCACCACGGACGAAATTGGCCCCAAGAAGTCAGACGAAAGCGAAACCTACACGGTCACGGCGGTTCCCCCGCCTATCGTCCTCACGATCACTCGCCGCCGGGAGCTGTTTCAGACGCGGCGGAAAGAAGAACCGGAGAAGCTGTCGTTCGACCTATCCGATGCGGCATTGGAACAATATCGTGCCAGTCTACGTCGCCGAAAGGCGGTCAATGCCGCCGTCGACGAGCAGGAAGATGTCACTGACCGGCTCGATAATCGCCAGTTTTCGGAATACACCCTCATTGCTGAGATCGCCCGCTACTTCGCCGGGGATAGTGTTTCGCCATTCGATATCTGCGCGATGCTCGAAGACACAGAGGTTGGCATGGCCAAGTTGGTCGAAGCCGTGAACATGTCAAATGACGTGATATATGACCTGATCGTTCCGGCCGTCTTCCAGGCCCTTTTTGAGATCAAGACGTTCGAGGATCCCTTTGAAGAGCAGATCGAGCTGGTGAAGGGCTATAACCCCGAGGCCAATCGGGCGCCTTCTTTCACGTTTAAGGCAAAGCCCCATCTCGTCGCGAGCCGGGATTTCCCTCAATACGCAACAACGCGGCATCGGACTTTCCACCTGGATCACTACTGCTTCGATAGCCAGCCAGAGCTCGATTTCTTCGAGAAAGTTTTGAAGCTGAACGATGGCGACAAGATCTATTTCACTGGAATGCTAGTGCACGGACAATCGGGATTCCGGGTCAATTATATCCACCCGGAGTCCCATACGGTCTGTAACTACTACCCAGATTTCTTGATCCTGCGTGAGGACGGTTCAACCCACCTTGTGGAGGTCAAATCCGGCTGGAAAGCAAACGATCCTGTGGTCGTGGCAAAACGAGAAGCTGCAGAGCGATTGGCTGAAGGGAGCCGATTCCACTACGCATTGGTCACGAAAGATGATTTCCAGGACTTCTTAAGCGAAGCTGCGGGCTGGCAAAATTATACCGGCCCCAAATCCGTTGCCACTCTGGAGCTGAACTGATCCATCCGATCCTGGTTTTGGCCGTCTCGCGGAGAACCAATATGTCGATGCCGGTTAGCGCTCGCACGACGGTGAGGAAGTCTGCATGCGTCAATCCTCTCCGCAGGATGCCGAGCGCTGCAGCCACGCCCCACATGCCACCGGGCTGGGTAGGCCGCTTATACCGCCGATTTTAAGCATCTCACTCGTCAAGATTGCGCGCAAACACTATCGATGGGGCGCAGAGAAAAAATCCCGGAAATCTGCCATTTTCTTGGCCTATACTGATTTAGGCGAAGTTTAGGTGAATTGAGATGAAGGGCGATCTGAGACAGATTTTGGGGCGCTCGTCAGTCTGAACGGTTTAGGCGACCATGCGAAAACGGCGCAGAACTGCGCCATTTCCAGCCCCGGAAAAGGGTTTATCTATAATTTTCAATTGGATAGTGGCGGAGAGGGTGGGATTCGAACCCACGGTACGGTTACCCGTACACCGCATTTCGAGTGCGGCGCATTCGACCTCTCTGCCACCTCTCCGCAGAAGTGATCGGGACTGGCCAAAGCGCCGG
>JACCDW010084926.1_pt1 | contig 30235 bp, 33 predicted proteins | sample 7449781 | NCBI WGS metagenome assembly JACCDW01 (sample SAMN15323449, study PRJNA562643) | freshwater metagenome | isolation source: river surface water | place: USA:Blue River Watershed | collected 2017-08-18
AGTCTGACTTCCCGTCGTGCCGGCTTCCGAAGACGGCGTTTAGCTAGCGGCGGTTCACCATGCCTCGTTTCGTATTTGTCACGGGCGGTGTCGTTTCCTCGTTGGGGAAGGGCATCGCCTCTGCGTCTTTGGCGGCCATTCTCGAGGCTCGCGGCCTGAAGGTCGCGATGGTCAAACTCGACCCCTACATCAACGTCGATCCGGGCACGATGAGCCCGTTCCAGCACGGTGAGGTATTCGTCACCGACGATGGTGCCGAGACAGACCTCGACCTCGGTCACTACGAGCGCTTCGTGCGCACGGTCACCGGGCGTCACAGCAACTTCACCACGGGTCGAATCTACGAGCGCGTGATCGCCAAGGAGCGACGTGGCGACTATCTCGGTGCCACGGTGCAGGTCATTCCGCACATCACCGACGAGATCAAAGCGAGCATCTTCTTGGGTGCGGGCGATGCGGATGTCTGCATGGTCGAGATCGGTGGAACGGTTGGCGATATCGAGTCCTTGCCGTTCCTCGAGGCGATCCGTCAGATTGGCGTTGAGCTCGGTCGCAGTCAGGCGATCTTCATGCATCTGACGCTGGTACCCGTCGTCGGTGGCGGCAGCGAGATCAAGACCAAACCGACTCAGCACTCCGTCAAAGAATTGCGCGGCATCGGCATCCAGCCCGACATTCTGCTCTGCCGGGCGCAGCACCCGCTGCCGGCCGAGCATCGACGCAAGATCGCGCTGTTCACCAACGTGGAAGAGCGTGCGGTCATTTCGGCGATCGATGCGCGCGATATCTACGAGATTCCGATGCTGCTGCACGAGCAGGGTCTTGATGACATCGTGGTCGAGAAGTTGCGACTCGAGTCGAAAGCGAGCGCGGCCGACCTCTCGTCCTGGCAGGCCGTGGTCGATGCCAAGGCGAATCCGAAGGGTGAAGTCGATATCGCGATGGTCGGTAAATACGTCCAGAACCGCGATTCCTATATCTCGCTCAACGAGGCGCTCACCCACGCAGGCGTGAAGAATCGCGTCACGGTGAACATCCATTTCATCGAATCGACCGATATCGAAGAGCGCGGCACGGATCTGCTCGCGGGCATGGACGCGATCCTCGTGCCGGGTGGCTTCGGTGAGCGCGGCGTCGAGGGCAAGATCGCGGCGGTGCGCTATGCGCGCGAGCGCGGCATTCCCTATCTCGGCATCTGCCTCGGCATGCAGCTGGCCGTAATCGAGTACGGACGGCATGTCTTGGGTCTCGTCGGTGCGACCAGCACCGAGTTCAATCGGACGACGCCGCATCCGGTGATCGCGCTCATCACCGAATGGCAGGACGCCGCACGTGGCACCCAGCAGCGTGATGAGCAGTCGAACCTCGGTGGCACGATGCGTTTAGGTGGTCAGGACGTCACGCTGACGGCGGGTTCGCGCGCCAGTGAAATCTATGGCGGTACGCGCATTCGCGAGCGTCATCGACACCGCTACGAGTTCAACAACACGTATCTCGATCGCTACCGCGCGGCCGGTCTCGTGTTCTCGGGTCTCTCGCCCGATGGTTTGGTCGAGATCGTCGAGCTGCCCGGTCATCCGTGGTTCGTTGCCACGCAGTTCCATCCGGAGTTCACCTCGAACCCGCGTGATGGGCATCCGCTCTTCACCGGCTTCATCGCTGCCGCGAGGAATCAACATGCGTCTCGGTAACGTCGAGGTGGGCGCGCGCGAGCCGCTCTTTCTGATCGCGGGCCCTTGTGTGATCGAAAGCGCTGCGCTGTGCGAAGAAGTCGCGGGACGCATGGTCGAGATCACGCGCGCACTCGGCATCCCGTACATCTTCAAGGCCTCGTACGACAAAGCGAACCGTTCTTCGCGGAGCAGTTTCCGAGGTCCTGGCATCGAAGCGGGTCTTAAGGTGCTCGAGGGTGTGCGCGCCAAGTTCGGTGTGCCCGTACTTACCGACGTACACGAAGACACACCGCTTGCAGAAGTGGCGGCCGTGGTTGATGTCTTGCAGACGCCCGCTTTTCTTTGTCGTCAAACCAACTTCATCGTGGCGGCCGCTTCGCAAGGTAAGCCCGTCAACATCAAGAAGGGCCAGTTTCTCTCGCCTTGGGAAATGCAGAACGTCGTCGATAAGGCGCGCTCCACCGGCAACCCCGGCATTATGGTTTGTGAGCGAGGCTTCAGCTTCGGCTACAACAATCTCGTCTCTGATATGCGCTCACTCGCGGTCATGCGCGGCACGGGCTGCCCCGTGGTGTTCGATGCCACGCACTCGGTGCAATTGCCGGGTGGGCAGGGCAGCGCATCCGGCGGTCAACGCGAGTTCGTGCCGGTGCTCGCACGCGCTGCCGTTGCGGCGGGCGTTGCGGGTCTCTTCATGGAAACCCATCCCGACCCATCCAAAGCCTTGTCCGACGGCCCGAATGCCTGGCCGCTGCCGCGCATGGCTTCACTGCTCGAGACCCTGCTCGAGCTAGACCGTATCGTGAAATCCAAACCTTTCGAGGAAGATCAAAAATGAGCCGCATCATCGACATCCGTGCCCGCGAGATCATCGATTCTCGGGGCAATCCCACCGTCGAAGCGGACGTGATTCTCTCGAGCGGTGCCGTGGGTCGCGCTGCCGTGCCCTCGGGCGCCTCGACGGGCACGCGTGAGGCCGTCGAGCTTCGCGATGGCGACAAGAAGCGCTACCTCGGCAAGGGCGTGCTGAAGGCGGTTCGCAACGTCAACACCGTCATCCGCGGCGCCTTGCTCAAGCGTGATGCGCGCGATCAGGAAGATATCGATGCGCGCATGATTGCGCTCGACGGCACCGACAACAAAGGTCGTCTCGGCGCCAATGCACTGCTGGCCGTATCGCTCGCTGTGGCGCATGCAGCGGCTGAGGATACCGATCAGTCCCTGTGGCGTTATCTTGCTCGCGGCCGCAAGCCAGTGATGCCGGTGCCGATGATGAATCTCATCAACGGTGGTGCGCACGCCGACAACAGTCTCGACATCCAGGAATTCATGATCCTGCCGGTCGGTGCCAAGAGCTTCAGCCAGGCGCTGCAGCAGGGTGCCGAGGTGTTCCACACCTTGAAGGGCATTCTGAAGGGCAAGAAACTGACGACGGCGGTGGGCGATGAGGGCGGTTTTGCACCGAACCTCGCCTCGAACGAGGCGGCGCTGAAGTTGCTGCTGCAGGCGATCGAGAAGGCCGGCTATCGTCCGGGCAAGGACATCTACCTGGGCCTCGATGTGGCGAGTTCGGAGTTCTTCAAGAAAGGCCGCTACGAGTTGCACGGCGAGGGCCGCAGCTTCACCGCGGCGCAGTTCACGCGCTACCTGCGCAAGCTCGTCGACAAGTATCCGATCATCACTATCGAAGATGGCATGGCCGAGGGTGACTGGGCTGGTTGGGCGGGGCTCACGGAGGAGCTGGGCGCTGACTGCCAGCTCGTGGGTGATGATCTCTTCGTCACCAATACGGCAATCCTGGCCGATGGCATCCGCAAGGGCATCGCCAACTCCATCCTCATCAAGGTCAACCAGATCGGCACCCTGACTGAGACGCTCGAAGCGATCGAACTCGCCACGAGCTCGGGATACTCGGCGGTCGTCTCGCATCGCTCGGGTGAAACCGAGGATTCGACGATTGCCGACATTGCCGTTGCCACCGCAGCGACCCAGATCAAGACCGGTTCCATGTCTCGATCCGATCGCATCGCCAAGTACAACCAGCTGCTGCGCATCGAAGAGGAGCTCGGCGGCAAGGTGCGTTACGCAGGGCGCGAGGCTTTCCCCGTAAAACTCTGAGGCGAAAGACTTTCTTTTGCTCCAATCAAGGTTTAATCTGTAAATCCATAATGATCAGAGTGTTCGCAGGGGGGCTCGTTGCACTGACGGTACTGTTGCAGTACCGCATCTGGCTGTCTGCGGACGGCGTCAGTGAAGTGCATCGCCTGAAGTTGGCTGTCGCGCAGCAGAGCACTACGAACACCGAGCTGAAACGCCGGAACGATCAACTCGCTGCCGAAGTCGCCGATCTCAAGGGCGGGCTCGTTGCCATCGAGGAGCGGGCTCGCAGCGAGCTCGGCATGATTGGTCCGAGCGAATCTTTCTATCAAGTCGTGCCCAAGGTCATCACGGCGCCGCCCGCCAGTGAGCTGACCGATCGAACTCGCACGGCTCAGCGCTGAGTTGACCTCGCCCGTGACGCCGCCGCGCTACTGGCTTGTGATGCCGGCAGCCGGACGCGGCAAGCGTCTCGGTGGAACGATTCCCAAACAATTTTTGACCGTGGCAGGGCGACCCTTGATCGCCTGGGCGTTACAGCCCTTCTTTGACGATCCTCGCTGCGCAGGCGTCATGCTGGCTATCGCACCCGATGACGTCGACTGGGTTGGCGTTCGTGCCTCGCTGCCACGCCCAGTGCTCGAAACGACGGGTGGCGCCGAGCGAGCGGATTCGGTGCGTTTGGCGCTGCAGGCCTTGCTGGCGCGCGGTGCCCAAGCGGCCGATTGGGTGCTCGTGCACGATGCGGCGCGACCCTGTATCTCGAACGCCGAGATCAAAGCGCTCGTCGATGCCGTGGTGGCACACGCCGAGGCTGACTCGCCCGCGGGTGACTTGAGAGCAGGTGGACTGCTCGCGGTGCCATTGGCCGATACGCTCAAGCGCGGTCGCTCGCGTAGCGAGGCCACCGTGCCGCGCGAAGGGCTCTGGCGTGCACTCACTCCGCAAATGTTTCGCTTGGGCGGTTTGCTACAGGCATTGCAACAAGCAGAGTCCGAGGGACGCAAACCGACCGACGAGGCGCAGGCGATGGAGTGGCAAGGCAGCGAGCCGCTGCTCGTCGGTGGCGAGTCGACCAATATCAAAGTGACGACCTTCGCGGATCTGCGGCTCGTGGAAGGCATCTTGCAAGCGCGCAGTAGAGGAGAGTCGCCATGAGTATTCGAGTGGGATCGGGCATCGACGTGCACGCCTTCGGGCCCGGTGACCACGTGATGTTGGGCGGTGTTCGCATCGCCCACTCGCAGGGTGTGAAGGCGCACTCCGACGGCGATGTGCTGTTGCACGCCTTGTGCGATGCCTTACTCGGCGCGGCAGGTCTTGGCGATATCGGCCAGCATTTTCCCGACACTGATCCGCAGTGGAAGGGGGTGGCGAGCGAGGGCTTCGTGCGTCACGCGCTGCGCTTGCTTGGGGATCGCGGCTATCGCGTGAGCAATGTTGATCTCACCCTGTGTTGCGAGGCGCCGCGCCTCGCGCCTCATCGCGATGCAATTCGCGACACCGTGGCAGGCTTGCTGCAGCTGCCTGCCGATGCCGTGAACCTCAAGGCGACGACGACCGAGAAGCTCGGCTTTTTGGGTCGTGCCGAGGGTCTTGCGGCGTTCGCTACTGTCCTCATCGAGCAAAACTAATCATGGAAGAACTGGCTTTGAATCCGCCGCGCGTTGCGGCGCCCTTGGGTCGTGCGCGCATCCGCGAAGTGCCTGAAGATTTCGTGGTCGATGAAGTACTCGGCTTCACGGCCTCAGGTCAGGGTGAGCACGCCTTGTTGCGCGTACGCAAGCGCGGCTCGAACACCGGCTGGGTGGCCAAAGAAATCGCGACTCGCGCCGGCGTTCGCCCGCATGACGTCGGTTACGCCGGCCTGAAGGATCGGCACGCCGTCACCACGCAGTGGTACACCGTGCCGACGCGCCGTCGACCAGCAGCCGATTGGCTTGGCGTCCAGGGCGATGGTTACGAAGTGATCGAGGCGTATGCACACTCGCGCAAATTGCCGCGCGGTGCTCTCGAGGCCAATCGATTTTCGATCACGTTGCGAGGTTACGACGGCGATATCGAGGCCTTGCGAACACGGGCGACCGAGGTCGCACGTACCGGCGTGCCGAATTATTTTGGCCCACAACGTTTCGGGCGAGATCTCGCCAATCTGCGAGCGGGCGATGCCCGCGATGCGATGTTCCGCTGGTCAGCCTCGCGCAGTTTGATCTTCAACGCGGTACTCGCGGAACGAATCACGGTCGGTAACTGGAACCGTTTGCACCTCGGCGAGCGGGCGAATCTCGATGGCCGTAATTCGAGTTTCGTCGTCGAGGCACTCGATGCCGCCTTGCAAGAGCGACTCGACACGCTCGATATCCATCCGACCGGTCCGATGTGGGGTGAGGGCGGTTGTGGCATCGAGGGTGAGATGGCTGATTTCGAAACGGCGATCGCTGCGCGTTATCCGGAGTTTCTCGAGTGGCTGCGCGCGGATCGTCTCGCGGCGGCGCGACGCCCGCTGCGTGTGGCGGTGCGCGAACTGTCGGTCAACGTGAGTGACGACGGTGCACCGATCTTGAATTTCACTTTGCGCTCGGGCAGTTTCGCCACCACCGTCCTGCGTGAATTCATCGATATCGTGCCCGGCGAGGGGTCATCCGGTTTCAGGGAGTCCGACGATGCTTGAGATCATCCAACACGGCAGCGTGCGCGAACTACGCTTAGCGCGAGCACCGGTCAACGCACTGAATACCGAATTGATCAGCGCGCTCGATGCGGCGATCGAGCTCGCCGAAACCGAAGCGGCAGCGGGTGCCTCGTTGCGTGCGCTCGTGATTTCCGGCAATCCGAAGTTGTTCTCGGCGGGTCTCGATCTGCGTGAGATCACGGGACCCACCGAGACCGCTCGCACCTTGGTGCTGGCCTTCTCGCAGTTGCAGTTGCGTCTCGCGCGAGCCTCGCTGCCGTTGATCGCCGCGATCACCGGTCACAGTCCGGCGGGCGGGGCTGTGATTGCCATCCTTTGCGATCATCGCATCATGGCCAAAGGTGCCGCGCGCATCGGCCTCAACGAGGTGCAGGTGGGTTTGTATCCCGGCGAGACGATCTTCCGTTGTTACGAGCGCATCCTCGGCACCGCCAAAGCGGCGAATTTTCTGACCCGTGGGGCGATGCTCACCGCCGACGAAGCGCTCGCCGCCGGTCTTGTCGATGAATTGGTCGAACCGGAGCAGGTGATCGCTCGCGCTATCGCGATCGGCCAAGAGATTGCGGCACTGCCGCCCGAGACTTATCGCAAGACTCGCGCACTGGTACGGGCGGATCTCGTTCGTATCATCGAGCATCCGAACGAGAGTCTGGCTTCGCTGATGAAAGACGGTTGGATTACGGCGGAGACTCGCGCACAGATGGCGAAGCTGCTGCGCTGAACTGCTCCGGCGCGTCGGTGCGTCGGAGATTAGCCTTGCAGCAAGACGTAGATGGCGCCGGTGCCGCCATCGCGCTGGTTCGCCGAGCAGAACGCGACGACGTTCTCCGCACGCCGCAGAATCACATTGACCGCTTGCTTGAGCACGGGACCACGCGGGCCTGAGCCTAAGCCTTTGCCGTGGATGATGCGTACGCAGCGCTGTTGGCGTGCGATGCACCGCGACAGAAAGTCGCGCAATTCCCGCTTGGCTTCCGCGACGATGAGACCGTGCAGATCAAGCTCGGCTTCGACGCGGTAGTAACCCCGTCGCAGGCGGCGCATCACCGCATCTTGTACACCGCCGCGTCGGTAGGAGAGATCGTCGCCGAACTCCACATCGAGATCGATCGGTGTGAGGACGAGGCTGTCCTCAAGCACCTCCGCTTCGCCGAGACGACGAAAGCGCGCGCGCGGTGGTGGCGGCTTCGGGCGATGACGAACACGCGGCTGATGGCGAAGCGGTTTGGCACCGCGAACCGCCTCACGAAAGGCGCGAACGTCTTCCTCTGGCGGCTTACGCATCCTGCTGCTACCTCCAACCGTGGGCATTCAGTATATTGGCGAGCTCCACAGGTCTCCAAGAACAAACTCGCCCGATGAAGATTCTCGTCAGCAACGACGACGGGTACCGGGCGCCGGGTATCCTCGCCCTGCGCCAATCCCTCACAGGTCTCGCCGAACTCACCGTTGTCGCTCCGGAGCGCAACCACAGCGGCGCGAGTAATGCCTTGACGCTCGAAGCACCCCTGCGGGTGACAAATTACGAGCCGCAGGCCTATTTCGTCTCGGGTACGCCGACCGACTGTGTGCACCTGGCGATTTCCGGGCTGTTCGATTTCGAGCACGACATGGTCGTCTCGGGGATCAACAACGGCGAGAACTTGGGCGATGACGTCCTGTATTCCGGCACGGTTGCTGCCGCCATCGAGGGGCGCTTTCTGGGCTTGCCGACCGTGGCGTTTTCCTTGCGCCGCCCGGCTCAGGGTGAGATGGATTACACCGCTGCAGGGCGCGTGGCGCGGCTCGTAGTGGAGCGCTTGCTGGCCAAGCCGCTCGATCGAAACATGATTCTCAACGTCAATATCCCGCATCGGCCTTACTCGGAGCTGCGCGGTTTTAGAGCCACTCGCTTGGGACACCGCCATCGCGCTGAGAAGATCACCCGCGCGCTCGATCCACGCGGCCGTGAGGTCATCTGGGTGGGTCAGGCTGGTGAAGGGCAGGATGATGGTCCCGGCACCGATTTTCATGCCGTTGCCGAGGGCTACGTGTCGATCACACCGCTGCAGGTGGATCTGACCCGCCATAGCGAGATCGCAACGGTGGAGCGTTGGTTGGCCGGCATCGGCGAATGAACGAACAGCGTCTCAGCGGCATCGGCATGACCTCGGCTCGCACCCGCGACCGACTCGTGCAGCGACTTATCGAACAGGGCATTCGCAATCCGCAGGTCCTCGAGTGCATTCGCTCGACCCCGCGTCACCTCTTCATCGACGAAGCGCTCGCGAGCCGTGCCTACGAGGACACGGCGTTGCCCATTGGTTTCGGGCAGACGATTTCGCAGCCCTATATCGTCGCGAGAATGACGGAGGCGTTGCTCGAAGCCGGGCCCTTGCACAACGTGCTCGAGGTTGGCACCGGTTGTGGTTATCAGACGGCGATTTTGGCGGCGTTGGTGCCGCGCTTGCACAGTATCGAACGCATCGAAGCGCTGCATTTGCGAGCGCAGCAACGATTGCAGGAATTGGGCGCAACGCATGTGCGTCTTCGCCACGGCGATGGTTACGAGGGTTGGCGGGCAAACGCGCCCTACGATGGCATTCTCGTGGCGGCTGCGCCGCCTGAGGTTCCCGAGGCGCTGCTACGACAACTCGCCCCGGGCGGACGTCTCGTGATGCCGGTTGGTGATGATCGCAAGCAGGTGTTGCTGCGTGTCACGCGGCGCGATGGTGGTTACGAGCGCGAGATGCTAGGTCCGGTGTCGTTCGTGCCGCTGCAGAGCGGTCTCGTCAGCGACGCGGGAACAGCAGGGCGATGACGCGGCGTTCGTCTTGCACCAGCACGTTGTAGGTGCGACAGGCGGCACCGAGTTCCATCATCTCTAGGCCGATCCGCCGCTCGAGAAACCAACTGCGTTGCTGCGCGGGCAGGAAGAATTGGCCTCCGGCCCAGCCGATCAAGACGAGTTCCGGTGGTTCCGCGAAGAGTGTGACGAGGTGCTCTTCACGTAATTCGAGCGGACTTTGTACGGGTATGTTCCCATCGAGGAGCGTGGAGCCCACCATCACGGCTCGATCGAACCGCTGTTCACCGATGCATAGCGCCCCGTCCGCATAACTGCGGATGAGGTTGACGGCCCCAGTCGAAGTCACGGTCAGTCTCATGCTTCGATAACATACGCGATGTGCGTGAACTCGTGCTCATACTTCCCGGACTTTTTTCGAATATCGATGCCGTCAGTGCATTGGGCACCTGGCGTTTCACGACACCGCGCCTGCTCAAAGGCGGTTGGCGTTTCGCCTTCGCGCATGGCGTAGGGCGCGACGATGTTGCGCTCGCGAGTCCTGCAAGCGTCGTGGCGGCGCGCGAAGGGTTGCCAAGCGATGCTTGGCTTGCGACGCCGCTGCATTTGATCGCAGGCCTGACGACGCTGCATCTGCCGGCTGACGGTGTGTTGCGATTGTCCGCCGAGGAAGCGCGAGAACTGGCCGCGCAATTCGCAAGCACCTTCGGCAGCGATGGCCTCGCCTTACATCCGCTCGATGACGGCTCCTTGCTGCTATCGGGATTGAGTCCTTGCGCTGCCGAAACGGTCGATCCGGCGTTGCTGTCATCGCAGGGCTTGGCGGACGCGCAGCCCGCAGGCGAGGGCGCTGCCACGTTGCGCGCACTGATGACGGAAATCGACATGTGGTTGCACGATCTGCCGCTCAATCGTCGGCGCGAACAAGCGGGTCTGCCATCGATCCGATCGTTGTGGTTGTGGGGCGGTGGTGTGAGTGCAGCGGGTTTTCCGCTCGATCACCAACCCGTCGTCGATGTATCGGGATTGAGCGTGCACACGCAAGATCCTTGGGCGCGTGCCTGTTGTGGTTTGGCCGGCATCGACTGTCAGCCACTCGATTTGAGCGCTGAATTCTTCACGCAAGTGGCAGCGGCGCTCCGCAGCGGCGCGCTCTCGAAGCTCACGCTGATCGCCACCGATCGAGCCGTGTCGGTGCGTCCGAGCGATCGCTGGCGCTGGTGGCGTCCGCGTCGCGATGCGCTCTCGGCGTTGACGGAGGCTGCGTGAAACTCACCGTCGTTCGTCGAGCGCCATCGAGCGCTGCGCTGCAGCGCCTCGCACATCTCCCACCCGTACTCGCGCGTGCGTATGCCGCGCGCGGGATCGACGATCCCGCGCAGTTATCGACGGGTCTCGATCGACTGCTACCCGTGGGTACTCTCGAGGGCATCGAGTCGGCGGTTCAATTGCTGCTGCAGCATCGCGAGCGTCGCAGCCGCATCCTGGTGGTTGGCGATTTCGATGCCGACGGCGCGACGAGTTCGGCGCTGATCGTACGCGCCTTGCGCGCCTGGGGTTATCCCGAGGTCGATTTCCTCGTACCGAATCGCTTCGAGTTCGGCTACGGACTGACACCCGAGATCGTCGCGATCGCCGCCGAGCGCGAGCCCGCTCTGATCATCACCGTGGATAACGGCATTTCGAGCATTGCCGGTGTGTCGTTGGCGCGTGAGCGTGGTATCGACGTGCTCGTGACCGATCACCATTTGGCGGGTCACGAGTTGCCGATGGCCAATGTCATCGTCAATCCGAATTTGGCCGGGGCGACTTTCGGTTCGCGTTCCTTGGCTGGCGTCGGCGTCGCGTTCTATGTCATGGCCGCGCTCCATCGCGCCTTGGGTGACAGCGCGTTGCCATCGCCTGCCACATGGCTCGATTTGGTCGCACTCGGCACCGTCGCCGACATCGTCCCGCTCGATCAAAATAATCGCGTGTTGGTTGCACAGGGTCTGCAGCGGATCCGTGCCGGTCGCTGCACGCCGGGCGTTCGTGCGCTGCTCGAAACGGGTGGTAAGACTCTTGGCAGTATCATCGCGACGGACCTTGGCTTCGTCGCCGGGCCGCGCATCAATGCCGCCGGACGCCTCGACGACATGAGCATCGGGATTCGCTGTCTGCTCACGGATTCGGCGGAGGAGGCGACGCAGATCGCACAACGTCTCGACGAGCTCAATCGCGAGCGTCGCAGCATCGAAGGCGCCATGCAGGAGCAGGCCATGGCGGCAGTGCGTCGCCTCGGCGAACCGGGGCATGATCGTCGTGGTGTGTGCCTTTTTGATCCCGACTGGCATCAGGGAGTGGTGGGTCTCGTCGCCGGTCGCGTGAAAGAGCGTGTACGTCGTCCGGTGATCGCCTTTGCGCGCGCCGGCGATGGCAGTCTGCGCGGATCGGCCCGATCAGTTGCCGGCGTGCATGTGCGCGATGTGCTCGAGGCCATCTCGACTCGAACGCCCGGTCTCATCGTGCGTTTCGGGGGCCATGCGATGGCCGCGGGCCTCACTCTCGATGAAGACAAACTCGATCAATTTGCAGCCGAGTTCGACCGCGAGGTCACCCGTTGGCAAGCCGCTGGCTCCCTCGCAGATCGCATCGATTCGGATGGCGAACTCGCGGTTGATGAGATCTCGCTGAAGACGGCCGAGGTGTTGCGTGAGGCAGGTCCCTGGGGGCAAGCCTTCCCGGAGCCGTCGTTCGATCAGTCGTTTCGGTTACGGAACGTACGGATCGTGGGCGAGAACCACCTCAAGATGTGGGTCGAACTCGGCGATACTGGGCGACGCTTCGATGCGATCGCATTCAATGCGTTGCAGGGTAGGCCAGATCGGCTCGACGCCTCGGGCAAACCGGTGCTGCCCGATCAGGTTCACCTCGTCTATCGACTCGATATCAACGAGTGGGGCGGTGAACGTCGCCTGCAGCTGATGGTCGACCATCTGCTAGAATGAGCGGCATGATCGAACTTGGCCTCATCAAGCGCTCCCTTGCCGACCTTCAGGAACGTGTTAGTTCCTTAAGGGGGTTTCTTTGAGTACGACCTGAAGAAGGAACGTCTCGAAGAAGTCTCTCGCGAACTCGAAGATCCTGCCGTCTGGCAGAAGCCCGAAAAAGCTCAGGAGCTCGGTCGCGAACGCTCGCGACTCGCGGGCGAGATCGACACCATGGATGCGGCCACCCGGTCTGTATCCGATTCCATCGAACTGCTCGAACTCGCCGAAGCCGAGGATGACGAGGATACCGCTCGCGAAGTCGAGCGGGATCTGCCCTCGGTCGAAGCGCAGGTGCGCAAGCTCGAGCTCAAGCGCATGTTCCGCGGCGAGATGGACTCGCACAACGCCTATCTCGATATCCAAGCCGGTGCCGGTGGCACCGAGGCGCAGGACTGGGCGCACATGCTGATGCGTATGTACCTCAAGTGGGCTGCCAACCGCGGCTTCACCGTCGAGGTAGTCGACTCCAACGGCGGCGAAGTCGCGGGTATCAAGAGCGCAACCATCGAATTCAAGGGTGACCACGCCTATGGTTGGTTGCGCACCGAGACGGGCGTACATCGCCTGGTGCGCAAATCGCCCTTCGATTCGGGCAATCGTCGCCACACGTCGTTTGCATCGGTGTTCGTCTCGCCGGAAATCGACGACGACATCAGCGTCGACATCAACCCCGCCGATCTCGAAACCGACGTCTACCGTTCGAGCGGCGCTGGTGGTCAGCACGTCAACAAGACGGAGTCGGCCGTGCGTATCAAGCACGTGCCCTCGGGAATTGTGGTCGCCTGCCAAAGCGAGCGCAGTCAGCACAAGAACCGCGCGACTGCCATGAAGATGTTGAAGGCGAAGCTGTACGAGCTTGAAGTCAACAAGCGTAATGCCGCAGCCAAGGTGCTCGAGGAGTCGAAGTCGGATGTGAGTTGGGGTCACCAGATCCGCTCCTACGTGCTCGATCAGTCGCGCATCAAAGATTTGCGTACCGATGTGGAAGTGGGTAACACCACAGCCGTTCTCGATGGCGATATCGACGGTTTCCTCGAAGCGTCACTGAAAGCCGGTTTGTAACAGGGCAGGATGCCGATCATGAGCGAGCAACTCGAACCCCCGATCGACGAAAACAAGCTGATCGCCGAGCGACGAGCCAAGCTCACGGCGCTGCGTGAGCGCGGGCTACCGGCGTTCCCCAACGATTTTCGCCCCGACTCGCAGGCGGCGGATCTGCATCTCGGTTACGACGAGAGTGAGGGCGCAGCGCTCGAGTCGCAGGCGATCCGGGTGAAAGTGGCCGGGCGCATGATGCTGCGACGCATCATGGGCAAGGCGAGCTTCGCGCATATCCAAGATGCTTCTGGGCAGATTCAGCTCTTCCTGCAGCGCGATGTACTCGCCGAGGCTTACGAGTCGTTCAAAGGCTGGGACATCGGCGACATCGTGGCTGCCGAGGGTGTGCTGTTCAAAACCAAAACCGGTGAGTTGTCGGTGCGGGTCGAGTCGGTGCGCCTGCTAGTCAAGTCGCTGCGGCCGTTACCCGACAAGTGGCACGGTCTTGCCGATACGGAGTCACGCTATCGGCAGCGCTACGTCGATCTCATCATGAACGAGGAGAGTCGTGCGGTTTTCCGTCAGCGCACACAGCTCGTTCGCTTCGTACGCAGCATGCTCGACGCGCTCGGCTTTCTCGAGGTCGAAACTCCGATGATGCAGCCGATCCCTGGTGGTGCGGCAGCGCGTCCGTTCGTCACGCATCACAACGCGCTCGACATCGACATGTATCTGCGCATCGCGCCTGAGCTATATCTCAAGCGCCTCGTCGTGGGCGGCTTCGAGCGTGTCTACGAGATCAATCGTAATTTTCGCAACGAGGGTCTCTCGACGCGGCATAACCCCGAATTCACGATGCTCGAGCTCTACCAGGCGTACGCCGACTATCGCGACCTGATGGATCTCGTCGAGCGACTGCTGCGCGGTGCGGCCGAGGCGGTGGTGGGTTCGTTGCAGTTCGAGTCGCAGGGACGGCAGTACGATCTGAGTGCGCCGTTCCGCCGAGTCAGCGTCGAAGATCTGATCATGGAGTGCAATCCGACACTCGATCGAGCGAAGTTGCGCGACGTCGCGTACCTGCGCAGCGCGTGCGATGAGCGCGGCATTCCGTGGAAGGCCGGTGACGGAGCGGGCAAGTTGCAGATCGAATTGTTCGAGAAGACCGGCGAGCACACCTTGCTCGATCCGACCTTCGTGTTCGGCTATCCGGCAGAAGTGTCGCCGCTCTCGCGCGCCAATGACGCCGACCCGTTCCTGACCGATCGATTCGAGTTCTTCGTGGGCGGTCGTGAATTGGCCAACGGCTTCTCCGAGCTGAACGATGCTGAAGATCAGGCGGAGCGCTTCCGGGCGCAGGTCGAGCGCAAAGACGCCGGTGACGAAGAGGCGATGTTCTACGACGCCGATTACGTGCGTGCGCTGGAATACGGGATGCCGCCGACCGCAGGCCTGGGCATCGGTATCGATCGGTTGGTGATGTTCCTCACCAACTCCGCGTCGATCCGTGACGTGTTGCTATTCCCGCAGATGCGGCCCGAGTAGCGTCACTCGGTATCGTTAGTCGCTGGGTAGCGCATAGCCGAGCGGCAGGCTCGGCAAATCGAAAGTCGTCACCGCTAAAAATTCCGTGCTGCCGGTGTCGGTCTTGGCTACCTGCACCACTTGCGCGGTGCGGCCATCCTGCAGGGTGATCGAGGCTGCTGGCGCAAGCTCACCCGCAGCGACCATGCTGGCACCGAATCGTTGCAGACGGCGCTTCACTCGGCCGCGATAGTGCGCACGCGCGATCACTTCCTGTCCCGTGTAGCAGCCCTTGGTAAAAGAAATCGCCTCGAGCAAATCGAGATTCAGCATCTGTGCGACGAATTCTCCGGCGGTTGCCTCGGTGATCATCGGTATGCCGGCACGCAGGTCAGCCAGTTGCCAGGCGGCAAGTTCCGTCTCGGGCGAGACGCTGCTTGTGACAGCTGTGATGCTGCCGGTCTCCGCCGCTGCATCGCGCTGCACGACGCGCAGCCAACGACCGTCGCTCGCGTATGACCAAGTACGGCTCGCATCGTCGGGCGGGATCGGTGGCCAGCCGCCCTCGATCGAGTGCAGCGCCGTTTCATCGGTTAGTTTGACCTTCGCGCGCAGCACGTAACGCTGCAGCAGCATGAGGGTGCTCGCGATGCGTTCGCGCGGCAGCACGAGCAGCACGTCTTCGTTGCCTTGCGGTAGTAGCAACGTGATCGCGAGTACGCGTCCCTGCGGATTGTGTAAACCGGCACGAACAGCACGATCGTCCGCAAGTGCCGACAGGTCCTGCGACAACTGCCCGTTGAGGAAACGCCGGCTATCCGGTCCGCGCGCGGCGATGACACCAAGATGTGTGAGGATCATTGGGGGGATTTTGCCCGATTCCGACGCGCCGGCCAGCGGCCGTTCGCTGTGGTCTTGGCGCAACGTTTCTGGCATAGTTCACGCACGATGCAGCACGATCCACAGGGGGTGGGGCGGCCCGCGTCAGCGGCTGTTCCCGTGCCCGTTTCCAAACCCGAGACTCCTCCCGTCGACGACGTCGTCCATGGGACCCAGACTGCCGAAATCGGCGGACCTAGCGGTCCCGAACCCACTCGGTTCGGCGACTGGGAGAAGAACGGGCGTTGCATCGACTTCTGATCACGCGGGACTCTCAACGATGCGTCAAAGACCTCTCTCTCCTCATCTCGATATCTACCGATTCGCCTACACCATGGCGACCTCGATCGCGCACCGCATCACGGGCGTGATCCTCACGGCGGGTTTCGGTGTGTTGATCTACTGGCTGGTGGCTGCCGCGAGTAGCGCCGAGTCCTATGCTGCTGCGCAGCAAATCATTGGGTCGGTCCCGGTGAAGCTGTTGCTGGTCGGCTGGTTGCTGGCGTTCTGCTACCACCTGTTCAACGGCCTCCGGCATCTGAATTGGGATCTGGTGCGAGGACTCGAACGGCACGAAGCGCGCCGTAGCTCGCGCATCGTGATCATCGCCACCGTCGTGCTATTCGTGATTTTCGCAGCGCGTGCCTTCGCCTCGGGGGTGATGTCATGAGCTTGCAGAGTCCGCTCGGTCGCGTCCTTGGGCGCGGTTCTGCCCATCAGGGCGTTTCCCATTGGTGGGTGCAACGCATCACGGCGGTCGCACTCGTTCCGTTGACGCTGTGGTTCGCACTGCGCGTCACGGGTTTGCCGGACTACGAGCACGATACCGTGCGCGCCTGGATCGCCACGGGTTGGCACCCGGTGTGGTTGATTCTCTTGATCGGCACCCTCGCGTGGCACTCGGCGCTCGGTGTGCAGGTGGTGCTCGAAGATTACGTGCACGAGAAGGGCATCAAGGTGGCCGCTCTCGTGACTTCGACTTTCCTTCACGTTCTCGCGGTCGTAGCCGGCACTTACGCCGTGCTGCGAGTCGCGTTCACGTTCACTGCGGGATGACATTCGATGGCTGCTTATTCTTTCATTGATCACACCTACGACGTCGTCGTCGTCGGCGCCGGTGGCGCCGGTTTGCGATCGACGCTGGGTCTCGCCGAGGCGGGTCTCACAACCGCCTGCATCACCAAAGTATTTCCGACGCGTAGTCACACGGTTGCCGCGCAGGGCGGTATCTCCGCAGCGCTCGGCAACATGGGCGAGGATGACTGGCGCTATCACTTCTACGACACCATCAAGGGCTCCGACTGGCTCGGCGACCAGGATGCGATCGAGTTCATGTGTAAGGAGGCCCCGGCGGCCGTCATCGAACTCGAGCATTACGGTGTCCCGTTCTCGCGTACGCCGGATGGACGGATCTACCAGCGTCCCTTCGGTGGCATGACCACGCAGTACGGTAAGGGCATCGCACAGCGTACCTGTGCCGCGGCCGATCGAACCGGCCATGCGATGCTGCATACGCTTTATCAGCAGTCGATCAAGAACGAGGCGGAGTTCTTCATCGAATACTTCGCGATCGATCTGATCATGGAGAACGGTGAGTGCCGCGGCGTCGTCGCGCTCAATCTGGCCGAGGGCACGATCCATCGTTTCCGTGCCCATCTCGTCATTCTCGCTACGGGCGGTTACGGTCGCGCGTACTTCTCCTGCACCTCGGCGCATACGTGTACGGGTGACGGCGGCGGCATGGCACTGCGCGCCGGCTTGCCGCTGCAGGACATGGAGTTCGTGCAGTTCCACCCCACCGGCATCTACGGTGCGGGCTGTCTCATCACCGAGGGTTCGCGCGGCGAGGGTGGATATCTCACCAACTCGCGTGGCGAGCGCTTCATGGAGCGCTACGCGCCGAACGCCAAGGATCTGGCCTCGCGCGACGTGGTGTCTCGCTCGATGACCATCGAGATCCGTGAAGGTCGCGGCGTCGGCAAGGATGCCGATCACATCCATCTGCACCTTGAGCACCTTGGCCCCGATGTCATCAAGCAGCGCTTGCCGGGCATCGCCGAAACCGCGCGCATTTTTGCGGGCGTCGATGTGAACAAGGAGCCGATCCCGGTATTGCCGACCGTGCACTACAACATGGGTGGCATTCCCTGTAACTACCACGGCGAAGTGGTCACCATGAAGAATGGCGATCCGAACTGCGTCGTGCCGGGTCTGATGGCCGTGGGCGAGGCGGCTTGCGTCTCGGTGCACGGCGCGAATCGCTTGGGCTCGAATTCTTTGCTCGATCTCGTCGTGTTCGGTCGCGAGGCCGGACGTCATGCGGCCTCGATCGTCAAACCGGGCACCTCGCATCGTCCCTTGCCGAAAGACGCCGGTGATCTAGCCATTTCGCGACTCGATAAATTCCGCAACGCCGACGGCTCGCGTTCGACGGCGCAGATTCGCCTCGAGATGCAGAAAGTCATGCAGTCGGATGCCGCCGTGTTCCGCACCGGCAGCTCGCTACAGGAAGGCTGCGAGAAGCTCGCCAAGACGGTCGATTCGTTCGCTGATGTCAAAACGAGTGATCGTGGTCTTATCTGGAACACCGATCTCATCGAGACGCTCGAGCTCGACAACCTGCTCGGGCAGGCGGTGGCCACGATTCAATCAGCGGAGAACCGCAAGGAGAGTCGCGGTGCGCACGCCCGCGAAGACTTCAAGGATCGTGACGACACGAATTGGCTCAAACACACGCTCTGCTGGGTGGACGAGAAGGGCAAGGCCACCATCGACTATCGTTCGGTGAACCTGCACACGCTCACGAGCGACGTTGAGCCCATTCCCCCTAAGGCGCGCACCTACTGAGTTCGAGGATCTTCGACCATGGCCGAGTTTCGACTTCCCGCCAACTCTCGCATCAACAAGGATGGCAAGGTGCACAAGGCGCCTGCCGGTTCCACCAACGTGCGCACCTTCAAGGTGTATCGCTACGATCCCCACGGTGGTGAGAACCCGCGTATCGACACCTTCGAGGTGGACATGGACAGCTGCGGTCCGATGGTCCTCGATGCGCTCATCAAGATCAAAAACGAGCTCGATCCGAGTTTGACGTTCCGTCGGTCGTGTCGCGAGGGCATCTGCGGCAGCTGCGCGATGAATATCGATGGCACGAATACGCTCGCCTGTACCAAGAGCTGCGACGAGGTGAAGGGCGAGGTCAAGATCTATCCGCTACCGCACATGCCGGTGGTGAAGGATCTCGTGCCGGATCTCACGCAGTTTTATGCGCAGTACGCCTCGGTCAAGCCGTGGCTGCAGTCGAAGACGCCGGCGCCGCCCGATCGCGAGCGCCTGCAAGCACCGGAAGAGCAGGAGAAGATCGACCGACCGTCGGCCTGCATCCTATGCGCCTGCTGCTCGACCTCGTGCCCGAGTTACTGGTGGAACGGCGATCGTTATCTCGGTCCCGCGGCGTTGCTCGCGGCGTATCGATGGATCATCGACAGCCGCGACGACGCGACCGGCGAGCGCCTCGATGCGCTGCAGGATCCCTTCAAGCTGTATCGTTGTCACACGATCATGAACTGCACCGAAGCCTGTCCGAAGGATCTCAATCCGGCCAAGGCCATCGCCGAGATCAAGCGGATGATGGTCGAGCGCGAGCATCTCTGAGCCGCGCGTCGTCCGCGCCCGCTGACATGAGCGCTTCCATGGCGAAGGCCGGATTAGGCCGTCTGCGGTGGATGTGTCGGCGCGGCATGAAGGAGCTCGACGTGTTACTCGAGCGCTGGCTCGAGCGACACGGTCCGACGGCGACGGCCGAGGCCCTCGCCCGATTCGAAGCGTTGCTGCAATGGCAGGACCCTGAGCTCGTACGGTATCTCATTGCCGGCGAGGTTCATTCCGATCCGGATCTCGCGGCGCTACTGCAGTCCATTCGGGGTGTTTGAGCGCTCTGAGCGGTTACACTGCGGACAAAACCTCCCTAAAGGGCGTCCCTTGCGAACTTTTGTGAAGTGCCTCTGTCTACCCCCACGCGATGTGTGCATGGTCGGTGCCAGCGCTCGTGGCGGAGACTTCCGACATGAGCAGTGAAGCCAGCGATCTGAGCCTGGTGCAGCTTGCCCAACGGGGCGATGCGGGGGCTTTCGATGCGTTGGTGCGCCGTTATCAGCACAAGGTCGTGAAACTCGTCATGCGTTATGTGCGTGACCCGGCCGAGGCAGAGGATGTTGCCCAGGAAGCATTTATCAAGGCGTATCGAGCATTGCCGCGTTTCCGCGGCGACAGCGCCTTCTATACCTGGCTCTATCGCATCGCCATCAATACCGCCAAGAATGTCATCGCGGCCCGCGGCCGCAGTCCCATCGAGTACGACCTCGATCGCCCCGAAGGCGAAGAGTCCGCCGAACTGCAGGCTCGCATGAAGGACACCGCCACACCCGAAGCCATGGCGCTCACCGAGGAGATCCGCTCCACCGTGAATGCGGCCATCGAGTCGCTGCCGGAAGATTTACGCAATGCCATCGTGCTGCGTGAACTCGAAGGTATGTCTTACGAAGAGATCGCTGCCGCCATGGACTGTCCCGTCGGGACTGTCCGATCGCGCATTTTCCGTGCGCGCGAGGCGATCGATAACCGATTGCGTGAAGTGTTCGATGGCGGGTTAGGCCGCGGCGAGGTAGCGGGATGAGTGCAGATCAGACAGGCAGCGAACGCGAGAGCCAACTATCGGCGATGTTCGACGGCGAACTGCCGGAGGGCGAGTGTGAACTCGTCGCGCGGCGTCTCGCCAAAGACGAGAACCTCCGTCGCAGTTGGGACAACTATTCTTTGATCGGTGCGGTGATGCGCAGCGAGCCGCTGGCTCGGCGTCACCTGGCGCCTCAGGTCGCCGCCCTCGTACAGGCCGATCGCAACGAGACCGCAATCGACGCCGATCAATCGTCCGTCGCTGCAACAGGCCGATCGGCCTTGGGTCGAAACTCTGCGCTGCGTTGGGCGGGTGGCTTTGGGGTCGCTGCGGCAGTCGGTGCGGTCGCCATCTTCTTCGGTGGCAACCCGCAGATCGAGACGACTATCGCCGATACCGCCAAGAGCCCTGCTAATCCGCCGGCCAAAGTGGTCGGCGAGATCGTCGAGGAAGTCGTCATCCCCGCAGCATCTGCCGATGGTGACGAAATCATCTTGGCCATGAAACCGACCGAGCCCGAGAGTTACGTGACGCCGCCGATTCGAGATGGCGTCGGGTCGGCGGTGACAGCGCCTGTGCAGCTCGCCAATTTTGTCGCGGCCCACAGCGCCGTGGCGGCACCGATGTTGCGGCACGGTACGCTCTCGACCCTGATTACCAGCGCCCCGATCGTCGAGGAGCCTCAGATGGAGCCCCGGGTGGAGCCGGCCGTGGTGACCGATGACACGTCAGCGCGGGGCGAGATTCTTTGATGGCTGCGCTCGATTTGCGTCGCTCGGCAACGATGTGGCTCGCAGCCCTGACGGCAGCCGCGCTGCCGCTCGGAGCCTTCGCGAACGAAGCGCGCGACTGGCTCGAGCGGATGAACAAGGCGCTCTCCGAGCGCAGTTATGACGGTACTTTTTTCCACACTCGCGGCGGACGCGCCGAGTCGATGCGGATCGTGCATCGTGTCCAAGAGGGTGAGGTGTGCGAACGGTTGATGTCGCTCGACGGATCCGGGCGCGAATTCGTGCGCCGGGGCAGCGAGGTCTCGTACGTGCTGCCGGATCAGGAAATGGTGCTGACCGAGGAGCGACCGCACACGGGCGGTTTGCTGCCGACGTTGCCGCGTATCGACGATCGGCAAGCGGAGCTCTACGAATTCAGTCCGGTTAAGAAGGTGCGCTTGATGGGCCGCGATGCGCGATTTATCGCGATGACGCCACGCGATCCGTTTCGCTACGGGTATCGGGTGTGGATCGATGCGCGCTCGCACATGCCACTCAAGACGGAACTGCACGATGCGAAGGGAGAGGTGCTCGAGCGTATTGCCTTCGCCAATCTCGTGCTGATGCGCAGTATCCCGGATGAGGCCTTCCGACTGCCCGCAGGATCCGAGCGCTACCGTCGGGTGCATTCACGATTCGTTCGCGCCGAAAGCGGTGCAGGCGCTCGTCAGGTGTGGACGACGGCCCGTTTGCCGCAAGGATTTCGCCTGACTCAACAAGTCGAGCAGACGCTCCCCGGGACGGATCGGCCGGTTTCCCATCTGGTGTTCTCGGACGGTCTTGCCTCGGTCTCGGTTTTCATCGGTGCCGCCGTCACGCTCGAGGCGGCGCAGCAGCAGGTGGGTGGCACGCAGCAAGGTGCCGCGACGACGCTCGTTACGGTGATCGACGGCAAGCCGGCGGTCGTCGTTGGTGAGGTTCCGCTGCGAACCGCGCGGATGATCGCCTCGCAGCTGAAAGCCGCTCGCAGCGCAGCACCCAACGAACCGCGACGACCAGGCACGCCGGCCACGCCGCAGGCGGCGGCGCCAGCGCCCTGAGCTCCGCTTGAACGAGCCTCGCTTGACCTTACTCTCGCGCGAGGGATGCGGCCTCTGCGAGGAGTTTGCGGCCGAGCTCGCGACCGAACTCGCGACTCTGGGCGCGCAGAGATCGCTACCGCCGCTCGAGATCGCCGACGTGGACTCCGACCCGGAGTGGCAGCGTCGCTACGGGCTCAAGATTCCGGTTCTGCTGTGGGACGGCGAGCCCGTTTTGACGACCTTTTTCGACGCCGCCGAGTTGCAACGCCTTTTCCGGGTTCGGTGACGGTGCCTCCGGTATAATTTGGCGTTTTGCCGCCCCTGCGGCTCAGCCGGTCACCGATGCAGAATATTCGCAACTTTTCGATCATCGCCCACGTCGATCACGGCAAGTCCACGCTCGCCGATCGGTTGATCCAACTCTGTGGCGGGCTCGATGCGCGCGAGATGCAAAGTCAGGTGCTCGACTCCATGGCGCTCGAGCGCGAGCGCGGCATCACCATCAAGGCACAGAGCGTCACGCTCTATTACAACGCCAAGAATGGTCAGCGTTACCAACTGAATCTGATCGACACGCCGGGGCACGTCGACTTTTCCTACGAAGTCTCTCGTTCGCTCGCCGCTTGTGACGGGGCGCTGCTCGTGGTGGATGCTTCACAGGGCGTCGAGGCACAGAGCGTCGCGAACTGCTACACGGCTATCGAGCAGGGTCTAGAGGTCCTGCCGGTTATCAACAAGATCGACCTGCCTTCGGCTGATCCGCCGAAGGTGATCCGCGAGATCGAAGAAATCATCGGCATCGAAGCTCAGGATGCTGTGCGCGTCTCGGCGAAGACCGGTGAGAACGTCCCGGAGTTGCTCGAGGCGATCGTTGAACGCATCCCGGCGCCGAAAGGCGATCCTGCGGCGCCGCTGCAAGCGCTGATCATCGACTCTTGGTTCGATAACTACGTCGGAGTGGTCTCGCTCGTGCGCGTCGTCAATGGCACGCTCAAGATCGGCGACAAAATCCGCGTGATGTCGACCGGTCGTATCTGGCAGGTCGATAAGCTCGGGCGCTTCACACCCAAATCGCTCGCAGCGCCGCAGTTGTCGGCAGGCGAGGTCGGTTTCGTGATCGCCGGGATCAAGGAAATCGACGGTGCGCCGGTCGGTGACACCATCACGCTCGATGCCAAGCCCTGCAGCGCCCAGTTGCCGGGTTTCAAGCAGGTGCAGCCGCGCGTGTTCGCGGGACTCTTCCCGGTCAACGCGGACGATTACGAGTCTTTCCGCGATGCGTTGGCCAAACTGCGTTTGAACGACTCGGCTTTGCATTACGAGCCGGAAGTCTCCGGTGCCTTGGGCTTTGGTTTCCGCGTCGGATTCTTGGGTCTTTTGCACATGGATATCGTGCAGGAGCGACTCGAGCGCGAGTACAACCTCGATCTCATCACGAGTGCTCCGACCGTGATTTACGAAGTTGGCCTCGTCGATGGTACGAACGAATACGTCGACAATCCGGCCAAGCTACCGCCGCCCAACAAACTCGCCGAGATCCGCGAACCGATCATCATCGCCAACATATTGGTGCCGCCCGATTACGTCGGTGCCGTGTTGCAGTTGTGCACCGAGAAGCGCGGTGTGCAGAAAAAGATGCAGTACCTCGCCAACCAGGTATCGCTGCAATACGCCTTGCCGCTCGCCGAAGTTGTGCTCGATTTCTTCGATCGCTTGAAGTCGGTCAGTCGCGGCTACGCCAGTTTCGATTACGAGTTCAGTCACTTCCAGACGGCGCCGCTCGTCAAACTCGACATCCTCATCAACGGTGACAAGGTCGATGCGCTGTCGATCATCGTGCACCGTGACAGCGCCTACCAGCGCGGTCGCGAGCTCGTCGACAAGATGCAGGAGTTGATCCCGCGTCAGATGTTCGAGGTCGCAGTGCAGGCGGCGATCGGCGCACACGTGATCGCGCGCGCGACGGTCAAGGCGCTGCGCAAAAACGTTTTGGCCAAGTGCTACGGTGGTGATATCAGTCGCAAGCGTAAGTTGCTCGAGAAGCAAAAAGAAGGCAAGAAGCGCATGAAGCAAGTCGGCTCGGTGGAGATCCCGCAGGAAGCCTTTCTCGCCGTACTCAAGGTGGGCAGGAAATAAGCATGTTGGATCTGATCGCCTCGCTGTTGTCGTTGTTCACGCTGCCGGTTGCGCTCATCTGCGTGGTCGACGACTGGTTCCTGCGGCCTGGGCGACAGTTGCGGTCGCCGGCGGGAGTGCCGGCGAAAGATCCGGTGCTGATGCGCGTTTTGTACGCGGTGCTACCGGCGCTGGTTTTGGCGAGCTTCTACCAACTGATGAGCGCGCAGCGCGCCGATTTCAGTCTGGTTTTGATCCTCATCACGATCGTCTCGGGTGTAGTTTGGGCGATCGATCACTTCTTGCTGCGACCGCGACGTATCTCAGCAGCGCAATCAGCCGGACGTGACCCGGAGAGCATCGAGTTACCGGGTACGGTCGATTACGCACGCAGCTTCTTTCCGATCATGGCGGTGCTGCTCGTGTTGCGCTCGTTCCTGTACGAGCCGTATCGCATACCGTCCGACTCGATGATGCCGACCTTGCTCGATGGCGATTTCATCTTGGTCAATAAATACGCCTACGGCGTGCGATTGCCGGTCATCCACGAGAAGGTGATCGAAGTAGGCGCACCGCAGCGAGGTGATGTCGCCGTGTTCCGCTTCCCGACCGATACGACCGTGAATTACGTGAAACGTGTCGTCGGCCTGCCAGGCGATGTCGTCGAGGTGCGCGAGGATCAGCTCATCATCAACGGCCAGCCTGTGCCGCTCGTGCAGCAGGGTCGCTACGAGGATGGTTGCTATCTGAACATGCGCATCGCCGAAGAAAAGCTCGGCGAGCACACCCATCGCGTGCTGCATTGTTTGAGCTCCGACATGATTTCCGTCCCGCCGTTGCCGTCCTGCAATCGCAGCATCCCGCAAGGCTACATCTGCAACGAGTCCACGGCCGGTATCAACCCGGATTCGGGTAATCGCATCATGCAGGTACCTGAAGGTCATTATTTGATGGTGGGCGATAACCGAGATAACAGCTCCGATGGGCGCGTCTGGGGTTTCGTTGCCGAGTCGCTCCTCGTCGGTCGCGCGAGCGTGGTTTGGTTCAATTGGGACCTGCAGCGATCCGGCGGGCCGGACTGGTCGCGCATCGGCACGCGCATCGAATGAGATCGGGTCGGTCGTGAAGCCCGATTGGCCGCTACATTGGCTCAAGTCGACGCTCGGCTATGAGCCGCGAAATCTCGAGTTGTTCACGGCCGCGTTGACGCATCGTAGTGCCTCAGGCCGCAATAATGAACGGCTCGAATTCTTAGGCGATGCGGTCGTCAACTTGTTGATCGCCGAGTTGCTGTATCAACGATTCCCGAAAGCCACCGAGGGTGATCTCAGTCGTTTTCGGGCGAGCCTCGTTAGTGCCGAACCGCTTGCTCGAATCGCACAGCGCTTGGCGCTCGGTGAGGAGTTGCAACTGGGGTCGGGCGAACTGAAGACCGGCGGATTTCGTCGTCAGTCGATACTCGCCGATGCCTTCGAGGCCTTGGTGGGCGCCATATATCTCGATGCCGGTCTCGACGAGGCCCGTCGCATCGTGATCGAGTTGTGCGGTGCCGAACTCGAAAACTTACCGGATGCCGCGAGTCTTAAAGATCCCAAAACACGACTGCAGGAGTTGCTGCAGGCCAGAGGTTACGCTTTGCCGATTTATTCCGTTGAAAACATCGTGGGTGAGCCGCATGCGCAGGAGTTCACCGTGCGTTGCGAGCTGACCGATCTGTCATTGACCACTTCTGGTGTGGGCTCGAGTCGACGGCGAGCCGAACAGGAAGCCGCTCAAAGTCTGATTCCGCAAGTCGAGGCCCGTTGGGCGAGTGCTCGCAGGGGGGCTGCATCGTGACCCAGGGTGAAACATTCCGGGCGGGTTTCGCCGCGCTCGTTGGTCGACCGAATGTCGGCAAGTCCACACTGCTCAATGCACTCGTCGGCGAGAAGCTCTCGATCGTCACGCCGCGTCCGCAGACGACCCGGCATCGCATCACGGGTCTGGTCAATCGTCCCCATCTACAGATCGCCTTTGTCGACACGCCCGGTTTGCACGTGGGCGGAAAGCGCGCACTCAACAAGGCGATGAATCGAACAGCGGCCTCTGCTTTGGCCGATGCCGATCTCGTGGTGTTCGTCGTCGAAGCCTTGCGTTGGACTGACGAAGACGAAGCCGTGATGCAGCGCATCCGAGACAGTGGTCGTCCGGCGGTGGCGGTGATCAGCAAGGTTGATCTCGCCAAGCCGCGTGACCGCTTGCTGCCGTTCATGGCCGAACTCACGGCGCAACACACCTTCCTCGATGTTGTCCCGGTCTCTTCCAAGCAGGGGGATAACCTCGAGGCGTTGATCGCGACCATCGCCAAGCATTTGCCGGAGTCGCCACAGCTTTTCGACGAGGACGATCGCACCGATCGCGATCTCAAGTTTCGTATCACGGAAATCATCCGCGAGAAGCTCACGCTCGAGCTCAATCAAGAGGTGCCGTACGGTATCGCCGTCGAGATCGAGAAGATGGAGCAAGAAGAAGATCGTCAGGTCATTCACGCCGTGATTTGGGTCGATCGAGAAGGGCAGAAGCCGATCGTCATTGGTGCCGGTGGCGCGCGTCTCAAACGTGTGGGCACGTCGGCCCGTCGTGAGATCGTGGGCTTGCTTGGGGGGCGTTGCCATCTCGAGCTCTGGGTCAAGGTGCGGGAGAACTGGGCCGACAACGCGCAGGCGCTGCGTTCGCTCGGTCTCGAGTGATAGCCGATGGCGCGCGGCAGTCGACGCGTCGATCTGACCACGGCCTACCTGCTGCACCATAAGCCGTGGCGCGACACGAGCCGAATGCTCGAGGTATTCAGTCGCGAGCATGGTCGTCTGACGTTGTTCGCTCGCGGTGTGCGCGGTGGGAAATCCCGTTATGCATCGACGCTGCAGCCGTTTCGCCGTTTGCTGGTGGCTTGGAGCGGCAGTGGTGATGCAGGCCAGCTCACCCAAGCGGAGCGGGAGCCCGAGGACACGCTGCCTGAATTGCCGGCGGCGGCGATGATGTCTGCTTGGTACCTCAATGAGTTGCTGCTCAAGCTCACGGTACGGCTCGATCCTCAGCCACTCGTCTTCGATCTTTACGATCGGACACTGGCGCAGTTGCGAACCGCCGCTTCCATCGAGGCGAGTTTGCGCGGCTTCGAGCGGCAGCTGCTCGAGCTGTTGGGTTATGGCATCGAGTTCGAGCAGGTGGCGCGTGAAGGCGGCGCACTGCAATCGGGTGCGTATTATCATTTCCATCCGGATCTCGGCTTCGTGCAAGTCACGGGTGAGACAGGCGGTAAGGTGTTCGAGGGGCGAGTTCTGCTCGCCATCGCTGCCGACGACTACACTGACGAGACGGTATTGGAGCCTGCCAAGCGCATACTGCGAATGGCACTCGATCATGCACTCGACGGTCGCGAACTACGAACGCGAACCGTGGCTCGAGCCGTCGCTCGTCGATCAAAAGAGGACTGACATGAAACCCATCGAGCTCGGCGTCAACATCGATCACGTCGCGACCGTACGTCAGGCGAGACGTATCCATTACCCCGACCCCGTACAGGCGGCGCTGATCGCCGAGGAGGCGGGTGCCGACAACATTACGCTGCACCTGCGTGAGGATCGTCGGCACATACAAGATGCCGACGTCGAGCGATTGCGCCCCTTGTTACGCACACGCATGAATCTCGAGATGGCCTTGACCGATGAGATGCTGGCGATCGCGCAGCGCATCAAGCCGGCGGATTGTTGTCTTGTGCCTGAGCGCCGTGCCGAGATCACGACCGAGGGAGGGCTCGAGGTCGTGGGTCAGCTTGAGCGTCTACGCGAGAGCGGTGCTCTGCTTGCAGCCGCAGGTATTCGAGTAGCGCTCTTCATTGATCCGGATCCTGTGCAGATCGAGGCAACGGCGCGCATTGGCGTTCCCGTGATCGAGTTGCATACGGGTCGATACTGCGAAGTGAGCGGTGCCGAGCAGTCGCGTGAGCTCGAGCGTTTGCGCGCGAGTGCGAAGCTAGCGGCCTCGCTCGGTCTCGAAGTGCATGCGGGCCACGGTCTCAACTGCGACAACGTGGCTCCCGTCGCGGCGATCGCCGAAATCACCGAACTCAACATCGGTCATGCCATCGTGGGTCGCGCGATCTTCATCGGTTTTGCAGCTGCGGTGCGCGAGATGAAAGCGGCGATGTTGGCGGCTCGCACCTAACGAGGACAGCATGAGCATTCTGGTTTTCGATATTGAAACGGTTCCCGATCTCGAGTTGGGACGGCGTGTATTTGGCCTCGATGGACTCTCGGACAGTCAGGTCGCCAAGGCCATGTTCGCGCATGCGCGCCAGCATGGCGGCAGCGAGTTTCTGCCGCACGAGCAGCATCGCATCGTGGCTATCTCCTGTGTCCTGCGTCGTGGTGACACCCTGAAGGTCTGGAGCTTAGGTGATCTCGAATCGAGCGAAGGCGAGCTGGTCGCGCGGTTCTTCGAGGGCATCGATCGCTATACGCCGACTCTGGTGTCGTGGAATGGGAGCGGCTTTGACTTGCCCGTGTTGCACTATCGAGCGCTCAAGCACGGTGTCGTCGCACGCCGCTACTGGGAGACCGGTGCCGAGGACAGCTCGTTCAAGTGGAACAACTACCTCAGTCGATTCCACGAACGCCATACCGATCTGATGGACGTGCTCTCGGCTTATCAGCCGCGCGCCAAGGCCAGCCTCTCGGACATGGCGTATTTGCTCGGCTTTCCCGGCAAGCTCGGGTTCTCAGGCGATCAGGTATGGGGTGCTTACGAAGCCGGCAATCTCGAGGGGATCCGTCGCTATTGCGAGACCGATGTGCTCAACACATGGCTCGTTTACCTGCGCTTTCAGCGCATGCGCGGACATCTCGATGAGATCGAATGTGCGAACGAGGAGACTCGCGTACGCGAGTTGCTGGCAAACTCCGCTGAACCACACTTCGCCGAGTTCCTCGCCGCGTGGCCCGAATCCCCGCTGCCCACGCCGCGATGAGTCGCTCTCGCATCGAAGCCGCCCCAATCGAAGAGGGCGTTGTCGCCGCCTTGAATCACGACGGCGAAGGGGTCGTCCGCGGCACCAAGACGGTGTTCGTGCCTGGTGTGCTACCCGGTGAAACCATTCGCTTCCAAAGACAGCGGCGTCATCGTCAGCACGATGAAGCTGCGTTGGTCGAGGTCGTCACGCCATCGGCTGATCGAGTCGAGCCGAAGTGTGCGCACTTTGGGGTGTGTGGAGGTTGCTCGCTACAACACTACGCACCGGCTGCACAGTTGGCGGCGAAGCAACAGGAGTTGGCGGGCAACCTGCAGCGCATCGCCAAGGTCACGCCGCAATCGTGGCTACCACCGATCGAGAGGCCTGTGTGGCGCTATCGCCGGCGAGCGCGTCTCGGTGCCAAGTTCGTCATCAAGCGAGGTCGGGTGCTAGTCGGGTTTCGCGAGCGTGCGAAGCCGTATATCGCCGCGCTCGAGCGTTGTGAGATTCTAGCCGCGCCGCTTGATGGCTTGATCACGCCCTTGTCCGATCTGCTCACCGGCATGGCAGCCAAAGACAGCATCCCGCAGATCGAAGCGGCGGTGACGCCGGAGGTGACGCTGCTGGTGTTTCGTCACTTGGCGGCTTTGTCGGAGTCAGATCTCGCGGCCGTGCGTCATTTTGAGCAAGCCCATGGCGTTCGGATCTATCTTCAATCGGGCGGAGTGGAGAGCATCGTACCGTTGGTCGGTGCATCGGCCCCCTTACGTTATTCTTTGATGAACGAAGGATTGACCTTCGAGTTCGAGCCGACCGACTTCGTGCAAATCAATGCGGCTGTCAATGAGACTCTGGTCAGCCGCGCGGTCGAGCTGCTGCAGGTCGGTCCTGAGGATCGGGTTCTCGATCTGTTCTGCGGTCTCGGTAATTTCACCTTGGCGCTGGCTCG
>JACCDW010399132.1_pt1 | contig 30230 bp, 43 predicted proteins | sample 7449781 | NCBI WGS metagenome assembly JACCDW01 (sample SAMN15323449, study PRJNA562643) | freshwater metagenome | isolation source: river surface water | place: USA:Blue River Watershed | collected 2017-08-18
GAACTGGAAGCGCCTTGCAGAGACCACTTGCATGAAAGCCGCTGATTAACCACTGCCGTGTGCGTAACGGGCAGTGCCAATAAGTCCCGTTTCGTAAAGGATACTAAATGAGTATTATTACTGTTTGGAAGAGTGATGCAGATGGCAAGATCTTCGAAGACAAAAAGAAGTATCAGAATCACCTGCGTAAGCTAGCCCGTGTTCGTCGCACTCGTCGTCAACTTGAGATTGCGGAAGGTCTCAAGGATGCAGCCTGGGCCGAGCTCTACGAGCGTGAGCAAAGCATTGAGCAGTGGGCTGACATGGTGGTTGAGCATCAAGATTTGTTCTGGGCTGAAGCCGCCGCGGGTGATCCCTACGACTGGAAGATTGTTGGCAAGACCTACAAGGGCGTTGTCTGCCCTGTTCCACGACTGCTGGGTTTCACTGAGTTCAGCCTGCGATGGAGCGATGAGGTTAGCAATAGCCACAGTTGCCCCCACAATGGCATGACCAATTGGGGCGGGCACAACACTGACAAAGGTGCGCCACGAGGTTATCCAGGTTGGCAAGGTCGTGCTGAGTGGATTGTTGCTTGGCCCAAGGAGTGGGATGGCTACTACCTTGGCAGCGACTTGTTCTCCAAGGGCACCTTCTGCACCGGACGTCAACGTGCTCACACTGGCACCGGTGGTGGCGGTGGCATGCGTTGGGACAAAGATCACAAGTGCCACGTCATGAGTCACGGCTACGAGTTTAAAATCTTTGCCGCAGACTGGCCCGGTATGGCTCGCTACTACGAAAAGCGCCGTATGTGGAAAACACTGAGTGAACGGGAGTTTGCATGAACACTAGAAGCCGCTGGGCATTGGTCAGAAAAGAGATTCACAAAGGCAACCCTATGGAAACCATTGTGTTTATTCAAGACCTCAATCTCGGCGGCCGCAGTGTAACCAACGATGCTGAGGCAGTGTTCATTGATTGCCAAAAACTATATGGTCATTGCCGTGTAGTGTATCAAGACAGCGAAGGGGAATGGGCAGAAATCACCTATGCCAACTTCGCTGCCTTTTTTCGACCTTGGCATGGCTTGGTGTGGGATCGATTAACAAAGGTGTGATATGGAACAAGAACGCAAAGTGCTGGGCTACACACTTGAACCAATCTACGAAAGCCGACCGGGTGCGATTGTGACGCACGGTTTCATTCTTTGTTCTAGTTGCAGGAGTGCCATTTCCGGCTCAGGTGGTCCACGATACAATGCTCTGTGTTTAAAATGTGTGGACAAATTGGATGTATTCAACAAGCTGAGCAAATGACCAATCTAACCTACTACAAAATTCGTAGCAAAACCAATCCTGAACTATACCGTAAAGCTGACGGCTCGTGGAACAAGTCAGGCAAGGTGTATGATACCCTGGGCAAGCTTCGTGCTACAATAACCAACAACATGAACAGCTATAACGAATACACAAGAGACAAAGTTCGAGACTGGGAGATTGTGGAGTTTGAAGTGCGGGTCAAAGAAGTTCGGCAGTTGTTTGATGTTATTGATCCTAAAAAAGTCTGGGACTTGTTGAAGAAATGACTTACTATGTTGAGGGCATCAAATACCAGGCACAACATCTGCCCTGTGGTGGCACGGCCTACTTTGACGAAAGTTCAGGTATCAGCTATCGTTGTGAGTGTGGTGCTGTGGTAGGCAGTATAGGAATGCCCCGGTCTTGTCGATCTGAAATGGACAAGTACGACATGCTCAAACAGCTTGGCAGTCAGGTGCGTTGGGACTATAATAAAGGTTGTGAGGTGTCAGAATGAAACAGCGTGGATTTACACTGATTGAGCTAATGATTGTGATTGCTGTCGTGGGCATCCTGGCTGCTATAGTTGCTCCTATCATGTTTGGTGCCAGCAGCAACAGCACCATCAGTTATGGTATCAACGGCATGACTGAAGTGCGATGCATTGACGGTTACAAATTTGTAATTGGGGACCGAGGTCAAGCACGACAGATCATCGACGAGTTTGGCAAAGGTGCCAAGTGCGAAACAGCGAGTGTACCCAATGGGATCCGATAAGGCATTCTTTGGCACTATCTTGGCCATGATGGCTTTGTTGTTCGGGCACCCTGTTGTGGCTTTGTTTATATTTTTGATTGCGGTGATGTGATGAATGCCTGGGTAATACTCAATGTCTTGATCGCCTGGCTCTGTTGGAAATGGGCTGAGCGTGACTTTGAAAAAGGTCACAACAAGTTGGGATGGTTGAATATCTTCTTCTCAGCCTGGAATGCCGCGGCTGCCGCAAGTGCCGTTTTTTAAGGAATAGTATGTGGACTTTGATTTTTATGACTGGTATGACCGTGGCTATGATTGAAGATTTTAGTCAGCACGATCGTTGTTTTGTCGCTTCAGAGCAGATCAAACGTTCTGTTCCTGATATCAAGTGGGTTCGTTGTGTAAAGGTGGAAAAGTAATGTACGAAATCTGGGATGGTGATGTGTTTTTGTTCAACGTTGAAACACAAGATGATGTAGACCATTATCTTGAACAAGGGTTTGATGTTCGCGCAGTGGATATGAGTTAAGTTTTCCTTGGGCAACAAACGGTTGGCTCCGGCCCAGGGCTTCACAGCAGGCACTTCGGTGCCTGCTTTTTTGACTTGATCTAGGGCATAAGTATATAATATATCATGCCCGCAAAATATCTAACCATAGTTCTTGGGCAACACGAACCCTGGCCGTTGCACTTCAAAATAAAAAATACACCCATTGCACAGCTCTGGGCAGAGAGAATGCAACAGCGATATCATTGGCCCATGGACCACCCTGACAGGTTCTACGGATTTGATTCGAAGGATCAAGAGCAACAACGGGCAGTTGAATATGTACAACACTGTATTCGTACCATCAACGACTTTGAGCCTTTGATCGAACAAGAGTTTGAGTATACTCAAGACCACTTGAACTACTTGCATCACATATTTGAAGTGCATCACGGTCTGTTGGATCAGCAAACCGGCGAGCTGTGGCAACGTGCTCCGGTTCCTGTACGCCGTGCCTTGGCTGAGCTAAACCTAGCAGTACATAGATGCGAAGCTGCCATGGCACAACCACGCCCAAGATTTGTTTGTACTTGGTTTGGCATGCCCAAAACGCACCGCCTGGATCCAGGCCTGCAAGGTGCCTACGGCACATGGAAGATAGAATTTGGCACAGTGTATCTCAACTACTGCGAGATTGGAAAAACAGTAGAAGATCTTTTCAACGACAATGATCAGTACATTGCCGATGAAGCATTTCGGCCCTTTAGTCACTACAGTGCCGATTTCAATGTGCAGTTCTACAATAGAAATTTGAGTGAAATATACGGACGAATGCAACGCTATATTGACCAGCACCGTGATTTTTTTGTTGCGCAAGGCATCACAAGTGTGTATAATATCAAGGCACAGCCATTGCGTTATCCTGTTGCTGAGTTGATATACAACGGCAATCAAGAACGAATTTTAGAGGAAATTGCACAGCGGCAGTGGGTGCAACAGGTTATAATAGAATGAAACAAGCAACCATAGTTATCAAGGACGAAGTCAATATCAAGATCGAAGGACTGGATCTAGACTGTCGCAAGAAATTAGTAAACACATTCAAATACGATGTGCCCTACGCACGGTATTTGCCGGCAGTGAGATTGGGTCGCTGGGATGGCAAAGTCAGCTATTTCCAGCTGGGCGGATCAACATACACAAATCTCTTGCCTGAAATACTGCCTATTTTGGAACAGTACGACTACGACATTGACTTGGATGATCAACGCGACTATTCTAACACCTTCGATTTTGATGAAGTTGAAGAACATCGCTGGGCATTAAAGTCTTGGCCCAAAGGGCATCCTGCCGAAGGTCAGCCCATTATGTTGCGCGATTATCAAGTGGAACTCATCAACAACTTCTTGCAAAATCCGCAGTGTATTCAGGAAGTGGCCACAGGTGCCGGCAAGACTATTATGACAGCCACTCTCAGTGCCGCAGTAGAACGTTACGGACGAAGCATTGTAATTGTGCCCAACAAAGACCTTGTGCGTCAAACAGAAAAAGACTATCGCAACGTAGGTCTAGATGTGGGCGTGTACTTCGGTGATCGCAAAGAGCACGGTCACAAGCACACCATCTGTACATGGCAAAGTCTCAACGTACTGCTTAAGAATACCAAGGCAGGAGTAGGAGACTGTACCATCGGCGAGTTCATTGAGGACGTTGTTTGTGTCATGGTAGACGAAGTACACATGGCCAAGGCAGATGCACTTAAAACTCTGCTAACAAGTGTGATGTCGCGAGTGCCAATTCGTTGGGGGTTGACTGGTACCGTGCCCAAAGAAAAGTTTGAGAGTCAGGCCTTGTTGGTCAGTCTTGGTCCAGTGATTGGCAAGCTGTCGGCCAACGAGCTACAACAACAAGGTGTGCTGGCGCAGTGTCATGTGAACATTGTACAGTTGATGGATCATGTGGAGTTTTCTAACTATCAAAGTGAACTCAAATACCTGCTAGAAGAAAGCGGGCGGCTAGACGCTATGTCTTTGTTGATACAACAAGTAAATCAAACCGGTAACACTCTGGTCTTGGTTGATCGGGTGGCGGCAGGACATGCCTTGGTAGAACGTCTAGGCGACCGTGCTGTGTTTGTATCAGGTGCAACTAAATCAAAAGATAGGCAGGAAGAATATGAATCAGTGGCTGACGCCAATGACAAAATTATCGTGGCCACCTATGGTGTTGCTGCGGTTGGCATTAACATTCCTCGTATTTTTAATCTTGTGCTTGTCGAGCCTGGCAAGTCGTTTGTTAGGGTTATCCAGTCGATTGGTCGTGGTATCCGGAAAGCTGAGGACAAAGATCATGTCGAGATCTGGGACATAACTTCGACCTGTAAGTTTGCCAAGAGGCATTTGACCAAGCGCAAGGCCTACTACAAAGAAGCCAACTATCCGTTTACGCAGGAACGTCTAGATTGGATGAAGCTGGCTTGACCAGTTCCCACAACAGCACAGGGCTGGCCCAGCCCAGTTCTCCGGCTTTGTACACACTCAGTTCAAGATCAAAACCTTGATCTTTGAGCTTGGTAACAAGATCCCACCCAAAGTCAGAGTACACAAGACTGCCTTGCTCACTGAGAGGGTTGCCGTGATAAAAATCAGGTAGACCTTGTTGCACTCGGTCAACAGTTTCGGCTCGGGGATTGCCAGCAAAGGGGATAGTCATAAACATACGACCGCCGGGTTTGAGAACTCTAAAGCATTCTGCAAAGCCCTGCCAAGGATTGGCCACATGTTCGAATACATCCTGACTCACAATGACATCTATGGCGGAATCGGCAAACGAAAGGCTTTCAACGTTTTCGTGGCGTATGCCCGGCAGTGCATTGTTGGGCATGTACTCGCTGCCAATCACAGTGCACTGGGTGAGATTTTTTACAGCCCATTGATAACTGCTGGTCACTTGTTCTTGCAAGTAAATAACATCGCCAGGGCGTGCAAAAAGTTTCACCGCAGTCATGACCGCACGCTGTCTGGCCACTAGGTTGCATTGCACACATCTAGCACTCTCCCGATAGGCCATAAACAAGTCTGAACTGTCACAGTCAATTGCAAACTGTGTGCTATGGTCGCAAACGGTACAGGTACCATGCGGTAAAAATTCTGCTAATTCAAATGCCTGTGCAAGATCTTGCGGGCAGTGAATTGGTGTTTTGGTAATCATTGTGCACTATATATTTGACTTTGTTCAAGGGAACCTGTAAAATAACGCTATGAGAATTCTTACACTTGACAACGAAACCTACGATCTAGATCATCTGCCCGAAGAGATAGACGACATGCGGTTTGGAATTTTAGACAACTCCAACCCTGCTGAACCGGACTATTATTTTATTCCACTTATATTCTTGGAAAGTTTCAATTCGCCTGCACTGGTACTGCGAATTGGAAAGCAAACTATTCGCATGCCCATGGACTGGCAAGTGCTAATAGGAGAACCTGACATGGGCGATCTTGAAGTGTTACCATTGACCTCGATCAACGACCGCGGGTTCAAGGTATTTCAGTTCAATCCGCTTGGTAGTTTTAGGCCCAGCTTTCCTGACATTGAAATCTTAGACGTATATCACGAAGTGTCATGGTATGCGCCAAAGTTGAAAAATGGACAGTTGTTGGCCGTGCCAATCACCGAAGGCGACAATCCTGAATGCATATATTTTGTCAAGGACATCAGTCGCAATTGCGAAATTGTAGATTACAACAAGGCCTGGTAATATGCAACTCAAGTACTCAACCCATGACATTGGCGGGGAAGTTGTCAAAGACAATGAAACCTACTTGTTAAAAGACAACAAGACACTGAAAAATCTTGTGCTGTCGAGCACTAAACTGTATCGCGGACAAAGCACACGCGGCCACAGTCACGCCGGCCAAGAAGAAGTCTACTTCTTTGTGCAGGGCACAGGCATTATGATTGTAGACGAACAACGTTTCCGGGTCAACGCCGGTGATGTTGTGCTGATTCCTGACGGTGCATTTCATAGAGTGATCAATGACGGTGAAATGCATCTTGTGTTCAACTGTGTGTTTGACGGCAAGCGGAATCACTAATGGGTACACTCAAACCCGGCGCAACTTACATTTACGAACGTGTGGATGGGCGTATCTATGCCCGAGAGTTTGGCAAAACCGAGCGACAGCTGGTAGGTTATGATCTCAAACAACAAGAGGTAGCTGAACGTCGTTACTACATGACAGAAATGAACTCAGTGTTGCTGATGTGCGAGAAACACCCGGACATGAAGGACTTGTTGGACAAGCTATTTGTACTGTATAATCTAAGAAAACAACATGAGTGACAAGCTGAACATTGGCAATGAAATGAAGATGTTTGACCGCAAGGTCAGAACGTTCTGGGACGATCTCACTGACGAGGAACGCAAGAAGTTTGCACCGTTTCTAATGATTCGCTGGGGTAGTTGTGTAGAAGGCAGTCGTGAGCTACAGGAGTTCTATGTGATTGCCACCAACGAGCGACTCAACAAACATTTCTTCAGTTTCAACTCCACACGACACAAAAAGCTACAATGGCTCATGGCTACTACCGTGAGTCCGGACATGGGCACGTTCAAGCACAACTGGATCTCGCCCAAGAAAAAAGAAGGCGGTGGCGCTGTACGCAAACAGTTGGCCGAACTGTTTCCACACTACAAAGACGACGAGCTGGATTTGTTGGCATCAATCACAACCAAAAAAGAACTAGATGAGTATCTGCGCAAGCATGGAACAGACTCAAAATAAATTTGTCTGTGAGTTTTGTAAAAAATCGTTTGCACGTGAAAGTACTATCTTGGCTCATATGTGTGAGCCAAAACGTCGCAGACTAGAAAAAAGTGAACGTGGAGTTCAGCTGGGCTTCCAGGCATACCTGTTGTTCTATCGAACACTGCAACCCGGTGCCGTGAAATCCTTTGACGACTTTGCAGACTCGCCCTACTACAAGGCCTTTGTGAAGTTTGGGCGCTACTGTGTAGACACACGAGCAATCAATCCAGCACGTTTCATGGAATGGTTGTTGAAGCAAAACAAAAAGATCGATCGTTGGTGCAGTGACCAAATTTATACAGAGTATCTCCTGTATTACTTGTTGGTCGAAGCAGTTGACGATGCCTTGGCTCGTGCTGTAGAATACAGCATTGACTGGAATGAAAAAACAGGGCATCCAGCACACGACTGCTTGCGTTATGGCAATGCCAACGCATTGTGTTATGCTATTACCACAGGACGTGTGAGCCCTTGGGTGATCTATAATTCAGAGTCAGGTCAACAGTTCCTAAGCAACTTGGATCAAGGACAGATTGGTTTAATCTGGCCATATATTGATTCGGACAAATGGCAGCATAGGTTTGCTGAGTCGCCTGAGGATCAACAGTATGCTAGAGACATTTTAAAGAAAGCAGGATGGTAACATGATCAAAGGTATCAACACTGGTACTGGAGTACAAGTAAGTGGCGGTTACACAACTTGGCCAAGTTTTTATCACAATGCCAGTTCAACTGGTAATACGCTGGTAGGGCAAGTTCGTTACAACGGCTCAAGCCAAAACCTAGAAGTCTACGACGGTACAAGTTGGTTGATGATGGCTAGTTCGTATCCCACAATAGAACTCTCTCCGGACGTTCAAAGTGTGCTAAACTGGGCTAAAATGAAAATGGCAGAAGAAGCACGTATTCAAGAACTTGCGGCCAAACATCCCGCAGTAGCAGAAGCATTGCGAGCAGTTGAGCAAGCCGAAGAACAAGTCCGTATTGTGGCAGCACTGGTAGACAACGCATGAGCGCAGATATTGACATTGACATGCCCGATAGGGACGCATTGCTGAAGTTGATTCAGCATGTTCCAGCGCGACTAGAAGTTGACGGGCGTGTTCGCCGGCACAATTCCGGCGTATATGTCACAGATATTCCTAGAGATCCCATCAACGGCTGTGCTAACATAGATTACGAAACAGCAGAAGCTCGCGGCTACTTTAAAATCGACTTGCTGAACATGAGTGTTTATAGTTTGGTCAAAAGTCCCGAACACTATGAAACCATGTTGAGCACAGAACCTCCATGGTCTAGGCTGTGGACTGACGAACCTTGGGCCTCTCAGTTGGTGCACGTGGGCAATTATACTGAATTGCTGCGGCAAATGAAACCAGATTCGATACCCAGGATGGCTGCTTTTATCTCAATTATTCGCCCAGGCAAAGCACATCTACAAAGAAAACCCTGGGCGGAAGTGTTTGCTGGTGTATGGGACGGGGATGACAGCAGAGGCTATACGTTTAAAAAGTCACATGCTGTGAGCTATGCTGCCTTGGTTGCCTTGCACATGAATCTGCTCAACCAAGGCGCTTGACCAGTGTAATGCTCTTGCGTTTGACCTTTTTGCGAGTAATATCGTTGAGACTGCAAACAGGTCCATGAATGATTTCTAAATCTTTGTTGCTGAATGTGCGCAGAGTATGACGGAATCTGTCCCACTCTCCGCGCAAGAATATGTTTATGGGTATGCTGCGATTGCTTTCCCACCACCAAGTAGTGGCCAAATCTAAAAATATCATTTTGTCTTCTTGGCTGACAATAGCGCCAAAGTCGTAGATTGTCGTAACAGAGTCGTCTCTGTTCTGCACGATTCCCACATATTCGTTGTTGGCATAAGCGCACAGCGTTATGAAAGGGTATTTTTCAGCCAATTTTGCAAAGATATCACTGCCCATAAATATTACTTGAGGATCACCATGTATTCAACCACCGTTTACTTATACCAGCAAATAACCAGAGTTTTGTTAGTTGACACCAGTGGTGGTTACTTTACTGTGAGGTATGACCCAGTGTACGCAAAATATTTAACCATAAACAAAGGTGTGGACAATGTACTTTTGTTTGAATTCATCAATCAAGATCAAAAACCAGTAAACATCACTGGATCTAGCTTTGTGTTTCGTCTGATCAGTCAAGACGGCAGCGAACTACTGCTGACCAAGGACATGGAAATACTCAGTGCTAGTACTGGACGAGTCAAGGTTGTACTCAACACAGCCGATACCATTAACCTCTTGTCACAACCCGCCAGCTACAGTATTCAACGAACCGCAGGAAACTATGTACAGGCTGCGTATGTTGATGACAATTCGGGTGCTCGCGGTGATGCCAACATTGTAGATTCAGTGTTCCCAGAGTTCCAAGACAGCAACAATCTTACCATACCCACTGTTTATGGACCTACTTCATGGCCTGCAAACCCACCCAGTGGCTGGCCAGACTGGGCACTAACGCCACAGCCCCTGAACTATTTGCAGCAGACTGAATTTTATAGCAGCCATATACCTACCTTGGGCGCTAGTTTGACCACAATCAAAATGGAGCTCACACATTTTACCGGCACAATCAAAGCACAGGCCGCCGAAGACTACGAGGCGCCCTGGTACGATGTCACAGCTTCTACTCAGTATCTAGATCATACTGGTACGATATATCTCAATGTGGCAGGATTTCATCCTTTGATTCGCGTGGCATTTAACCAAAGCCAGGGCTGGGGAGCACAGGCCACTGCCACAGTAGTAGACGGTGTGGTCACAGGCATTACTCTGACCAACCCAGGAAACAACTACGTTGCTCCTCCCAATGTTGTAATCGTGGGCAACGGTGCTGGCGCACGAGCTGTGGCCAGTTTGGCCAGCGATGGCGGTTGTGGTCCAATCACTGTGGTTGCCGGCGGCTCGGGCTATTTGCCAATGAATTTTGGCGGTACTATCTTGGCCAATGTTATCATTAACAATGGCACAGTCACCAATTTAATGTACCGCTGACGCAAAGTCTGCTATAATAACAAGATGCTCGACATCTTGATGTATCTACCAGCCAAAAGAAAATCCAGCCCCAGCGGCTGGATCAGCTTCAATGCGGTATGTTGTCATCACAACGGACAAAGCCAAGATCGTCGGCAGCGTGGTGGTATCAAGATCACAGATCAAAACTGGAGCTATCATTGCTTCAATTGCGGATTCACAGCCAGTTTCCAACTTGGACGCACTGTGGGATTCAAAGCACGTCGACTGCTAGAGTGGATGGGTGTACCCGAACAAGAAATTGAAGCACTCACAATTGAAAGTCTGCGGCACAAAAATATTCATGGCATTTTAGATGAACGTCAGCGAGTGTTCAACACCCTACAAGGCGTCACATTTGAAGAGCGCGAGTTGCCGCCGGCTGCAGAATTATTAACACCTGAACACGGAAAGTTTTGGGACTATGCTAGAGAGCGTCATGTGCCCGAAGACTTTCCGTTGATGACACAGATACGCACAGATGGCATACACTGGACAAGACCCAGTGTGATTGTTCCATTTACTCATGACAACAAACTTGTGGGATGGACTGCTAGATTCATAGATGGAAAACAGCCCAAGTTCATTAGTGACAGTCAGCCAGGCTATGTGTTTGGTATCGATCAACAGCCCGAAGACTGGCAACATGTGTTTGTGATGGAAGGTATCTTTGATGCTCTCTGCATCAATGGGCTGGCAGTGATGCACAATGATATCAGCGACGCACAGGCAAGATTGATAAGAAGTCTAGATCGACAAATCACAGTGATCCCAGACCAAGACCGTGCAGGCCTGGCCTTGATAGATCGCGCAATGGAACTGGGCTGGGCAGTGAGCATACCCAACTGGGAAGATTGCAAAGATGTCAATGATGCAGTAAAGAAGTATGGTCAATTGGGCACTGTGCTAACTATACTTGAAGCTAGAGAAACCAGCAGAATCAAAATAGAACTAAGGAAGAAACATCTTGTTAAAAGACTACGGAGTTGACGTACAGCGACTGTTCCTGGAAATGATGTTGGAAGATGCACAGAGCTACGTGCGGGTACAAAACATTTACAATCCAGAAAACTTTGATAAAAGTATCCGACGAGCTGCGGAGTTTATCAAAGAGCACAGTGCCAAATACAGTACGCTACCAGATCGTGCACAGATCACAGCAGCCACAGGAATCAAATTACAACCAGTGCCAGACTTGAATCAAGGGCACTATGACTGGTTCATGACTGAGTTTGAAGCATTTACCAAGCGTCAAGAACTGGAACGTGCCATTCTCAAGAGTGCAGACTTGTTAGAAAAGGGCGAGTTTGAGCCTGTAGAAAAGCTGATCAAGGATGCTGTGCAGATCAGCCTGACCAAGGACCTGGGCACAGATTTTTGGCTGGATCCTGAAGGCATGTTCAGCAAGTACTTTGACAATGGCGGACAAGTATCAACTGGTTGGCCGCAGTTGGACAAATTGCTGTATGGTGGATTCAGTCGCGGTGAACTCAACATCTTTGCAGGCGGTTCTGGGTCGGGTAAATCGCTTGTGATGATGAACATTGCACTGAACTGGGTGCAACAAGGTCTGCATGGTGTGTATATTACACTGGAACTTTCAGAAGAACTAACCGGTCTGCGTACAGCAGCCATGTTGACCGAGATGAGCACCAAGGACATTCGCCGTGACAAGCAAACAGCCGCACTCAAAGTCAAAATGATAGGACGCAATGCTGGCAGCTATCAAGTCAAGGCACTGCCGGCACAGAGCAACATCAATGATATTCGTGCATTCTTGAAAGAGTATCAGATCAAAACAGGACACCGAGTAGACTTTATGATGATTGACTACTTGGACCTGTTGATGCCTGTAAGCGCAAAAGTCAGCCCCAATGATTTGTTTGTCAAAGACAAGTATGTGAGTGAAGAACTACGTAATTTGGCCAAGGAACTTGGGGTGTTGATGGTTACAGCAAGTCAGTTGAATCGATCAGCTGTGGAGGAGATTGAATTTGATCACAGTCATATTAGTGGCGGTATTAGTAAGATCAATACGGCAGACAATGTATTTGGTATTTTCACAAGCCGGGCTATGAAAGAGCGCGGCAAGTATCAGATTCAGTGTATGAAGAGTCGTAGTAGTACAGGTGTTGGCCAAAAGATTGACCTAGAATACAATATTGAGACCATGCGTATCACCGATGCTGGCGGCGAAGAACAAGACACGTTCCGCGGCGGTCCCAAGCCAAGCGTTATGGAAGCAATCAAGGCCAAGAGCACTGTGGCAGCAGCAGAAGATGCGCCACCTAAATGGGAAAAACCCACGGGCACACACGCCTGGGACAAACCCATGGTACATGCTGGTGATGCACCCAAGGTAACTGCCGACGTGCAAAGCGCCAAACTCAAGCAGTTACTTGGGCAAATAAAAACAGGTTAACTTTGACCAGGCCACACAGGTGCGTCGGCAGTGTAGATGGTCAGTCCCAGCAGGCCACTGTAGCGCACCTGATCAGTACGATTCCAGCCCTCGTGCCAGGTATAGTTGCCATTTTGATGCCACCATCCGTCGCCAAACTCTGTGGTCATACGCACAGGTTCTTCACGCTGCTCTGATTTGTAAAAATAGCTGCTGAGGTCTTCTGAGTCGTGGTCACTGAAGTAGATCATGCCTGTGGCAATCAGTTTGCGATAGTCAGTGTGCAAGGCATTGACAAAGCCTGGCATGTCACGTGTGAACTCAATGTGTGTTTGACTTTGTCTAAACATGGTGTCACGATCCATGCCCCAGGCCACGTCGGTTCCGGGATAGTTGTCATACATCCAGTCAACGGCTTGACGTTTGAATTTGTGACTGTTGAAATATCTGCTGATTGCTGTGAGTTTTTTATTTTCTTCCCGAGGTTGTAGAACTTTGTAGCGCATGCCGGGCCATGGATTGTGACCAACAGGGGCAACTTCTCCATGTGGTTTCCAGTCTTCGGTTTCTAATTCAGCAATGACTTCTTCGTAGGTCCAGGGCATCTTTAGATGCAGTTTGCTGACTAGATACCTAATGGGAGTGAAAATTGTGGTGAGTTCTGACATATCATACATATTTAAGGTTTACAGGGTAACATAATGGAAAAAGACAAAGGTTTATATTGTGTTTGGGCAGATGCAGGCTTGGCCTTGCATAATTCGGGACGTTGCCTGCTGTGTTGCCACAGTCAAACCTATCTACGTGACCCTACAGACCAGGAAATTTTCCTAGACACTCACACAGTTGAGCAGGCCTGGAACAGCTCAACTCGCCATGAGATAAAACAGGATCTAGAACAAGGAATCCAACATCCAAATTGCAGCGCCTGCTGGAACGAAGAAGCAGCCGGCAGAACCAGCCGTAGACAAGTGGCCAACGAACAATTCAAAGATCTAGTGGTCACTGGCAGTCGTCCACAGCTGGTTGATCTCAAGCCTGGCAACACCTGTAACCTGGCCTGCAGAACCTGCTGGCCCGAAGTTTCTAGCAAATGGTATCGAGACTACTGGGAACTAGAAGCCAAAAAATGGGAGCCAGATTACAAAAAGTATTTGGCCAGCTGGGGTAGAATTCGCACTAGTTACAGCGACGAAAATCTACAGCTTTGGACAGATTTAGAATCGTGGCTGTCGGATGTTGTGTACTACGACATCTATGGTGCAGAGCCCATGTTGTTGGACAAGGTATTTCATATTTTGCAACAAAGTGTGGATTCTGGCAAGAGTCGTGAACAAAGTTTGCACATCAATACCAATGGTACTGTTTGGAACCAACAGTACATTGATATCTTGAAACAATTCAAGTCTGTAAACATAGATATCAGTATTGATGGTATCGGACCGCACTATGATTACATTCGCCATGGCGAAACCTGGAACACCGTTGAACAAAATCTAACACGCTATCAAGAGTTGATTGCAGCCAATCCCAACATTCAACTGCATATCTGTATCACTGTGTGTGCGCTGAATATTCTGTATGTGATGGACATACAACGTTACTTCTGCGATCGAAAGATTCCTGTGTTTTTTAACATGGTGCATCATCCGCACTATATCAATGTTCGATCACTGCCCGATTCGGTCAAGCACGAAATACGCGGTCGACTTGAATCACAACGACCCAATTGGCAAATTACCAGTATTCTGGATTTCATGGACATGCCATTAGACAACCAACCACAACAGTGGGCCAAATTTCTTGAGTCAACAAAAAAGCTAGACCTGTTGAGACAACAAGATCTAGCTCAGACTTTCCCTGAATTTTGGGAATTGATTAACTTGCAGTAATCACCGCTGCCCAGCCGGTGGTGCCGTTGGTGTTTACATACATGCGATCGTTGGTGGTGCTGCCATCACTGCGTAGATACAATGATCCTTTGGCCGCAGCCAGAGTTGGTGCGCCTGAACCAAAGAACACACCAAAATTGGCAGTGGTTGAAAACACATAGCCTGCTCCAGCTGTGCCGCCTGCTGGAATGGCAGTGGCACTGAATGCAGTAACTCTGCCGCCAGTTGTAACGTTGCCCCCAGAGACATTGCCAAGTGCAACCATTTGTGCACCGGTAGTCAAGTTACCACCAGTAATGTTGCCTGTGGCAGAAACGTTGCCAGTTCCAGCAATGTTACCACCATTGATGTTGCCTGCAGAACTGATCAAGCCATTGCTGCGAATGTTACCGCCTGTGACATTGCCTGTGGCGCTGACTCCGGTCCCATTTAGGTTGGCAGATGCTGTTACATTACCAATGACATCAATACCTTGCGTAGAAATCACTGCAATGTTTGCGGTGCCGCCAATGGTTGCCTGAATGTTTCCGCTGGGGTCAGACACGCCCATTTCTGTAGTACCTGCTGTGATTCTCGACGTACTGGATAGACCTGACAAAAAGGCACCGTTGCCAATAAAGTAAGAACCAACAATGTTGCCCACTGCGTTGAATGCGCTGTTGGTATTGATGTTACCGTTGGCAAAAACAATGCCGCCTACGCCCACATCCCCGCCTACACCCACGCCTGAACCTGCTAGAATGTTGCCACCAGTGACGTTGCCTGTGGCAGAAACTTGACCCGCGGTTCTGATATTGCCACCTGTAACGTTGCCTGTGACACTGACCAGGCCAGTGACATACCCGCCGGTGTTGGCCCAAACTGCAACGTTTGACCCACCAATGCCAATTGTGATATTGCTGTTGGCAATGGCTCTGACGTTGCTGGTTCCGTTGACAATGGCCGAGCCGCCGGACACAGTGATATTGGTCAACTGACTTCCATCGCCAATGATATAAGCGCCAGTGACGTTGCCAGTGGCAGAAACTTGCCCAGTGGTTCTGATGTTGCCGCCGGTGACGTTGCCAGTGGCAGTGACCACCCCACTGGTCAACAGATTACCACCAGTCAAGTTGCCAGCAAATGTTTGAGTGGTAGCCACAAAGTTACCAACAATGTTGCCATCCACATAAAGGTTACCAGCAACACCGACACCGCCGGCAACTACTAAGGCACCAGAAGTAATACTGATACTGGGTTCGGTACTGCTGATTGACACAGGATTTGTGTAATCACTCAGCGGACGATTTAGGTCTTGAATTGTAATGGTAGCACCCGAATCAGATGTTGTAAATCCAAATTGATAGGTGCCTGCTTCGGCAAAGGTAATTGTGCCGCTGCTGTAGCCCTGAATGCCATCGGTGCCCAGAGTTACATAAGGACTCAAGGACATTGTGCGACCAGCAGTGTCAACAATGACCTGTACTCGCATGCTGCTGAAACTGCCCGCAGGTGCAAAATTGCTGAATCCCAGAGTGATGTTGCCAGTGGTTGCAATACGCTGATAGTGTCCTTGGCTGTAATCCAATATGATTGGGCCCGAGGTGGTTGCAATGTTCACTGAATCAGCACTAAAATTACGTATCTTGGCGCCAATCAACGGCGCCCCTAACATGTTGTTTTGAGTGGTCAGTGGAGCCCCATTGTCCAAAGCAGCATTTAAAATTGATTTGGTTTGAAGTTCTGTAATTTCTTCTGCGGCATATTCAAAATTGGTTTTGGTCCCGGCAAAATTATCCCTGAATCCTTGGGTGTTGTTGGGCTGGGCAGCCACGGGATATTGATCATTGATTGCCGTTGGGTTGATCTGACTGGTCATAAGTTTTCCTTTGCGATACGCATTTAGATATTTATTAGAACTGGAAACCCGCTAAATAATCCAAAGGCCCTGAAACAATGCAGAAAAAAACTCGCAGCATCTTGGAAGAACTGGATGGCTTGTATGATGAAAAGTATGCTCAGCGCGATCGTCGCTTGATCATTGAAAGTCGTGCCAGCAACGTGATTGCTTCTGCTATTCGCTTGGTAGAACAAATCGAAGCTGAGTTTCCTGCTGACCAGGCAGAAAATCTCACAAGAAAATTGTTGAATGCAATAAGAACAAAAGATGCTGGCAAATTCAATCGCAGCGTAAGGAAAACAGATGCAAATTTTTGAAATAACTCAGCCAAAAAGAGTTGATGAAATAGTTGGTGCATTGGGTGCACTAGCAGGCGGCATTGCCAAAGCTGGGTTTGACAAAGCTGTACAGAGCCAAACTGGTAGCTCTGCTTTTGAACCAGCTGACGCCGGCGCCAACGCTAGAATGGGAGCATTCAAAGCCAACCAACAGATAGTCACTGCTTTGGCCAAACAACTGCAACTGGGCTGGGCCAAAACTGTTCAAGAATTCATGAGCCGCAGCAAAGATTCTACCGGCGCCCCTGTGACCAAGCTGACAGACTTGACCCCTGCCAGTTTCAACACACTGGAACCACAGTTGATCACAATGATCAACAATGCCGCTAAAGTCAAAGACTATAAAACTCTTGCACAAGGTGTCAATGATCCTACAGCAAAGGAAGCAGCAGAAACCGCAATCGAGGCTATTGACAAAGGTATTACCGCTATCATGGCTGCAAGCACGAACCCCAGAATCAATGCTCAAGGTCTACAGGCAATTTGGCAAAGTCTAGCAAGAGATGGTATTGCCCCTGCGCAACAAATTGCACAGTTTGACTCTGGAAACCAAGCAGCAGCCGGTAAACAAATCAAATTGACACAAAATGCCCAAGGGCAATGGCTTGCAAATGGACAGCCGTTCAATCCCAAAAATCCTGCTCATGCACAAGCCATGCAAAGCCTACAACAACAAGCAGGTGCCAACCCATGAAGTCACTGAGAACACTGCTAGAAGGCGGCAACGTATTCAAAAACAAAGACGGCGAGCCACTCACACAGCGTATCAATCAAGCCGATGTACCTGCTACTATTGCCTGGGTCGAGCAAGTCACTGGACTAAAATTTCCTGAGGATCGTTGGTTGGGTTCTACAGGTCGCAAGCCTACCTCAGGTGACTTGGATCTGGCGGTAGACATCAACGACATCAACAAAGATCAACTTGCAGCCAAGCTGACACAATTTATTCAAAGTCAAAAACAGGATCCACGTGAATGGGTCAAAAAAGCCGGTGAAGTACACCTGCGTACACCCATTGCTGGCGATCCCAATCGAGGCTTTGTGCAAACAGACTTTATGTTTTTCCCTAACCTGGATTGGGGGCAATTCTACTACGGCGGCGCAGATAACACGGCCTACAAAGGTATGAACCGTGCTATACTGTGGTCTAGCATAGCCAAGCATTATGGACTCAAAGTAGGCAGCAATGGTGTGTTCAGTCGTAGCACTGGAGAAATGGTCAGCCAAGATCCAGACCAGCTGGCTCAATGGTTGTTGGGCCGAGGATTCAATCGTGACAACCTCAAAAGCGTGGAAAGCGTTTATGCTGCCTTGGCCAACAACCCAGAAAGCGATGCCATGCTCAAAGATTTCCGTGAGTACCTGGCTCGAGAAGGGCTCAAAGAGCCACAGGTTGCTGTGCAAGAAAGTGACGTGGGCTTTCTAGGTAGACTACGTGATCGTCTAGTAAATCAAGGCATGCAACCCATATTAGAAGCAGAACAAGCCGGCGTGGGTGGTCGTGCCAAGGGCATTGAACACCTGGAGGACATGGTATTTCGTTTTGGCACAGCAGGCATTCGTCAGGCCTTGGAAATTGTACAACATGCAGCAGAATCTCCAGCAGGCACAACCACAGTGAAATGGGACGGAATGCCTGCACTGATTTTTGGTCGCAAACCTGCTACAGGTGAGTTTGTGCTCACTGACGGATCAGGGTTTGAAGCCAAGGGCTATGATGGTCTAGCCACTAGCCCACAAATGATGGCTGACATACAGAATCGTAGATCAGGCGATCGCAGCGGTTTGATTGCAATGTACACACGCCTGTTCCCTGTGCTGGAAGCAGCACTGCCACAGGGATTTCGGGGCTATGTCAAAGGCGACCTATTGTACATGTCAACCCCGCCAGAAGTTGCTGGCAACTATGTGTTCAAACCCAACACAGTAGAGTATAGAATTCCAGCTCGCAGTCCCTTGGGTCAACGTATTGGTAACAGTGAAATTGGCATTGCCATGCATACCATGTACGCCGATCAAGGCGAACCACGGCAGCCGCTGAGTCGAGTAAGATTCAACGAAGTACCCGGCCTGCTGCTGGTTGACCCCAGTACCAGTGTGCCCAAGAGCATTGTACTGAATCAAGACATTGTAAAACAGCTCAAGAGCATTGTGCGTACTCAGGGACGGAATATTGACATTTTGTTCAATCCTGCTGAACTGAGGGCACGTAAGATCACCGATCTTGCCAAGCTGTGTGTAGACTATGTAAACACCAAGGTCGGTCAACCCATCAATCGCGACACATTCTTGCCTGAGTTTGGTGAGTGGTTGCAGACCAAGGTCACGCCACAAAAGTTCCGCAACATTGTGGAATATCTGCAGAGTCCCACCAGCAATACCCCTGCACTGGCAGCGGCGTTTACAGCGTTTATACTGTTGAACGATCTCAAAGAAGATATCCGCAGTCAGCTGGACTACCAGCATCCAGGGCAAGAAGGCTGGGTCATGGCCACCCCTGCAGGCTATGCCAAAGCAGTGGGACGCTTTGATCCTGCTGGATTTGCAGCACTGAACCGTGCCAGAAACAATCCGTAACTGGCTGTTTTTTTGCCAAAAGACTAAATAAAAGCAGAGTCAATGTACTCATACTTTTAGGAGATTTTTAAAATGGCTTATATTACCCCTGTAAATGGTGACGCACAACCAGTATTTGCGTTAGACGTTCAAAACGGTCCTGTTGCTGCCAGTGCTAGCACTGCCGGTACACCAGTACAACCTGCTGGTCCCAAGCTGGATTTCTTCCGTGTTGTTGCTAACACCACTGTTGTTACTCAGCAAGGCGTGCAAGAATACGTTGCCAACGTTATCAACGCTATTCAGCAAACTGCTACAGTTGCTATGTACCAAGTTGACGGCACCGTGCTCAGCTTCGCTGTGTATCCCACTGGTGCTTTCGCTGGCAATGCTACTGTGAGTGCTGCCAACTTCCTGAGCGCTGCCAACATTACCTACACCGGTTATCAGTTGGATAGCTGCACCAACGCTGGTTTCAAGCTATCGACCTAATCAGTTGACGCTGTGATCACAAACCCCGGAAATATCCGGGGTTTTCTTTTGGCCGTTAAATATCAACAGAATGAAGATATTGTGCAAGACCTTGTTTGATTGTAGTCCAACAGGGGTAACCGGTCATTACAGAATTTCTAGTATGCCTTTTAACGACAAGGTGGGCCAGTCAGTGACTGATCAAGCATCTTGGAATTTCAGTCGCAATCAACAACGCAACTGGGAAACTATCAATCAGCTGATAAGTTTGCGCACACAGCCGGTTGACGTTGCTCCTGCACAGTGCAACGACGGTGTTTGGCAGTTTGTGTTCGAAGTTGATCAACCCCTGGTCTACAGTCTAACTGGGCACGAAGGCGATTTTGATTCTTTGATCAATGAATGCAACAACGTGCCAATGATCACTGGTCTCAAGGAAACCAAGACTTCTAGTGCAGTGTTAATTACTTCGGGACCCAACACAAACATTTGGTTTGAGCCCATAAATAACACACTGGAATAAAGATATGGCCGACACCACTGACATTGAAAAGAAAAGCCTAGAAGCACACGTTGAACTGTGTGCAGAACGTTATCGTTTGCTGGAAAGCAAACTGGAAACGTTGGATGAGAAATTAGAAAATCTCACTCAGTCAATAGAAACAGTCAAGACCTCCATACTTAATATGGCAGAAAAACGCAACAGTCAACTGATTGGCTGGGGTGTGGGCATAATCGGTAGCCTAGCTGCCACAGTTGTTTGGCTGTTGACAAACTACGTATTCAAATGAACAAAACACAAAAGCTGGAAAAATTCGCTGACCGCGAAATCAAGCAGTTGCAGGACAAACTGATTGTTCCTGACGGCTCAGGCGGATACACAGCTTTTGGCAAGTATAGAATAATTCCAAAAAAACAACATGTTGTTGTCCAAGTCAAAAACAGCGAGTCCGTGGTTTTTGGCAGCAAGCGTGTGGCTATGAGCTGGTGTATTGCAGATCGTCTAAAGCGATATGAACTAGCTCGTAACATACAACTCCTGGACAACAAACGACAGAGTTTGGCAGCGGATATTCACTGCCGGCAACAACTAGCCAAGGCTAGCCGATCTGCAGACTTTGCAGAGTCTGTAAACACCAAGGTTCAACGCAAGATTGATTACTTCAACATGCTAGAATCTGAATTAGAAAAATGTTTAAATTCGGCTAAATATTGGCAACTAAAAGGATTTGCAAATGAAACTGCACGAACTGGCCACACCACAGCCAACAAAACAAATTGCTAAAGTATTTGAAAGCTACTTTGGCTCCAAAATTCAGTTTGACAACCTAAATGGTCGTCAGACCCAGCACCTACTGAACCGTGTTCGTGGACTGCTAGCTGAGCACCGTTCTGGACCTGCTCGTCATCACAGTGAGAAGAATCCTGGATACCTCAAGTTAGTCATGCTAGAGCAAGCTTTGGTAGCACAGCAACAGGCTCAAGCAACTCCTGCTGCGCCAGGACAAGCTGCTGTTCCTCCTGGTGCTCAAAACGCTGCACAACAAGTCAAGGATCCCAAGTTAGCTGCTGCTCTCAAGAAGAGTCAAGCTGGCCAAACACTAACTCCTGAAGAGCAAAAGCTTGTGGCTGGTGCCGCCATGATGAAGGCCGAAAGCCGTATGCGCAAGTTTACTAAGCTGGTGTTTGAAAGTGAAGTTCAACAGGCTCAGGTTGTGTTGGCTGCCCAAGACATGGTTGACAAGATGCAAGGCATGCTGGAAGACGTCAGTGAACTACAGTTCAAAGAACTGCCTGCCCTGGTTGATTCAATCAAGAATCAAGTAGGCATTGACCAAGCGCAACAGTTCAACACTGATGCTACCGCAGCTCTCACAGGTCTACTGCAAAACATTCAAGGTGCCAAGCAACAGCTTGACGCTGCACTGGGTGTAGTAACTGGACAACCTGCCATGCCACCGGGTGGTGCCGACATGGCTGCTGCTGGTGCTGATATGGGTGCCGCCGGTGTTGACATGGCTGCTGCCGGTGCTGATATGGGTGCCGCTGGCGAAGTGCCCATGGAGCCTGACATGGCTGAGCCGGGCATGGAACCTGCACCAGCAGCATTGGGACGAGCCAAGAGATAATGCGCCTTAGAGAGTTTGCTGGTGCTGACTCTAGCACACCACGTCCAGACGAGCTGTTGGGTCTAGCTCAATTTCTAGCCGGCCGCGCCAAGGACACAAACTCTCGCATGCAGATCAGCCGAGATGCTTTTATAAGCCTAGCACAAAGCCTGGACATCAATGTGACTCCTTACAACGTAGAAGAAATTGTTGGGCAGCCTCCGTTGAGTTCAGTGCTGGAGCCCATGAAACCCGATTCAAACGAAATTGTATTCAAAGGTGCCGGCGAACCTGAACCAGCCACAATGCCCGTAAACAAGGCACAAGATATTGTAGCAGCCGCGGCCAAATCAGCACTGAACAAAGATCGCGGCGTGTAATTTTTTGAGTCAACTTAAATTGACTCAAAAACGTTATTAACGTATACTACAACAGTATAGGAGTCGCAAATGAAAACACTGATTGCACTGGTTCTCTTATTTGGCACTGCCCTAGCACAGGCCAACCCTTATTATCACAGACATCACGGCTATAAGCATGCGCCACGGGTGATTCATCATCATGGATCTTGGGATCGAGTGGTGGTACCTTTGATCATTGGAGGTGTCGTAGGAGCCGCTATTGCCAACAATCGCGCCGAAGCACAAACTCCGCCACCTGTGGTTTATCAACCACCAGTGATTGTACCACAGTCTGCAAATTGCTATGTGGTTCGAGAAACAGTGCATCCCAATGGAACTGTTACTCGTGATATACAGTGCAGAGATATTCAATAAAGTAAACAACCATGGCTTATTCACAACACGTAATTGATCACTATGAAAACCCACGCAATGTGGGAAGCTTCGACAAAGATGACCAAGATGTAGGCACAGGCATGGTCGGTGCTCCGGCCTGCGGAGACGTCATGAAGCTTCAGATAAAAGTTCAAGATGGAGTAATCACAGATGCTAGATTCAAAACATACGGCTGCGGTTCGGCGATTGCATCTAGTTCGCTTGTTACTGAATGGGTCAAGGGACGGACACTTGACGAAGCGGCAGCGATTAAAAATAGCGAAATTGCTGCTGAGCTTGCCCTCCCCCCTGTTAAGATTCACTGTTCAATACTTGCAGAAGATGCAATCAAAGCCGCAGTCGAAAACTATAGACAAAGAGCCCAGGCCAAAGTGACTTGATAAGTACAGGATGCAATATGAAATCAACCATTTGCATCTAGAACTAAGCTCACTTTGCAACGCTAGATGTTCCTTTTGTCCAAGAAATTTTTTAGGATACCCCTACAACATGGGGTACACCGAAACTAATCTCAGCCTTAAAGATTTCAAAAGCATCTTTTCACTGACTCGACTCAGCAAAGTTCACATTGGCATTATCAATGGCAACTTTGGCGATGCAATAATGAACCCAGAAACTCTGGATATCATTGCCTACATGAGACAGGCCAATCCAGACATGAGCATACGAATGCATACCAATGGCGGAGCTCGTGACAAAGAATTCTGGAGAGATTTGGCCAAACTCAAAGTATTTGGTATATTTGGCATTGATGGTCTGTCAGACACTCACGCCCTGTATCGGCAAGACACTGTGTTTGAAAATGTGATACGCAACGCCAAAACTTTTATTGATGCAGGCGGTCAAGCCATATGGGTAGCCAATGTGTTTGATCACAATCGGACGCAATTGGCCGAAATGCATCAGATGGCCAAGGATCTGGGATTTATGTGGATGGAAGAACGTGAAACAGATCGCAACAACGGTCCCAGCTACAACCGCAAAGGACAAAAAGTTTTTAAAATAAGATCTGACTGGTTCTATCCGGATCAAGTTGATGAAAAGTTCATACAAGGTCTAATTAGTCAAGTAGAAGCAGATCATTCAAAATATCTCAGCGACGAAAAAGTAAAACTTGACTGCTGGGCCATGCGCGAACGCAGTGTTTATGTGGCTGCTGATGGTTATGTGTATCCTTGTTGTTGGACCGGTCACAATCCACAGAAGTACCACAATCACAATGGTGTGCAGGTCTGGAACAAAGAACTACGTGAGTATGTTCACGGCAATCACGGACCCACAGTGGGACTAGAAGCAGCTATTGCTTGGTTTGATAAATTGGTAGAATCCTGGGACACTGACAGGCAACCAGCAGTGTGTAAAAGATGGTGTACTGTAAATGATAACGATAACTCCCTTAGCAGCTCGTAAAATACAACAGACTCTTACTCGTCGTGGACACGGCGTAGGTGTTAGAATCGGTGTAAAAACCACCGGATGTTCGGGACTGGCCTATGTGCTGGAATACGTGGACTCACCGTCACCTGAAGACCAATGCATTGAGTGCCAGGATTGCAAAATTTTCATAGATCCAAAGAGCTGTCCCTATGTACAAGGCACTGAAATTGATTTTGTACGCAATGGTCTCAATGAAGGATTTGAGTTTCGCAATCCCAACGAGCGTGATCGCTGCGGCTGCGGCGAAAGCTTCAGAGTATGAGCGATGTCATACAGCAGGCCTTGGACAAACGCATGGCCTGGGCGCAACAACATCCTGCGCTGTGCCCGGCACCTTACATAACTCTTGACATTCGTCACAGCGATCATGCAACCAATCAAATATTTCAAACCTGCTGCTGTAATCTAGATGCTGCATTGTTTGTGCCCAGCGAAGGTGCAGATCCTTTTGCAGAGATCAAACAACAGCAGGCTCAGGGTCAATGGCCCGATGCCTGCAGGCACTGCCGCAAAGAAGAAATCAACGGCGGACAAAGTGAACGTCTACGCAGCTTTGTTGAAATGCCCCAGGATCGTCTGGGACATTTTATCAAAAGCAAACAGGTAGCAGAGTTTGAAGTAAGAATCAAATTCAGCAATTTGTGCAATCTCAGCTGCCGCAGTTGCAGTCCATTTGAAAGCAGTACCTTTGCCAAGATTACCAACAACGTGGTCAATGAGTTTTTTGAAACTGATATCAGTGACAGCGAACAGCATTGGGAGTTCATAACCAGTGCTATCATGCAAAAACACAACAGGTACCAACATTTTTTTGTGCACTTTATCGGAGGCGAAACTCTAATTCAGCCCGGCATGACCAAACTGCTGGTCTGGATGTGCGAGCAAGGAATTGCTGACAAAATCAATCTCAGACTAACCACTGCGATGACTGTGAACCCCAGAGATGACTTTATGGAACTGCTGAGTCGTTTCAAAAGTGTAGATATTTTGCTCAGCATAGACTCAGTGGGCGAAAACTACAGTTACATTCGTTGGCCTGCACGGTTTGAAAAGATTGAAAGAAACCTAGAGACCTTGATCACTTACAAAAATCAAATGACCATTGTGAGAGGTCGCAAGGTGCAGCGTCCAATTTGGAAGTGCGCAGTGAGTCCAGTATTCAGCCTCAACAACATATTCTACATCGACGATTGGTTGGATTACTGGTGCAACTGGTACGAACAGCGTGGATTTGTGTTTCACAACTATGCTGCCAACCTAGTGGATCAAACCGAACATCTTGATGTGCAGGCGCTGCCACGACAGTACAGAGCACCGCTGGCTGAAAAACTGGCTCTGTGCCTGGAACATAGAATTTTCAAACAATGGCCAGATCAAATGCGGGGCATCTACAATTTTATTGTGACCACCATTGGTGAGTTAGATACAGCACCCCAAAACGATCATCTTTGGCAAAAATATCTCAGGCACACTGCATATTTCGATCAAAAAACAAAAATGGACTTTACAAAGCACAATCAAAGATTGTATAATGTGTTGAGTGAGTCTGATCAACAACAGTTTGTGTTGATTCGTAATGAAATCAACACAGACCTCAGCTTGCACCAAGCCATGATTTTTGTTCCCAATGTACAATCCAAAATTTGACTATAAACCTATACCGCGTGTGGTAATAGAAGGCAAGCGTTTTTACGCTACACCTGACGGCAACAAGTTGCCCAGTGTTACTACCATTCTTGACAAGACCAAACCTGAAGAAAAGAAACAGATTCTTGAACAGTGGCGCAGAAATGTAGGCCATGCTAGAGCACAGCAGATTACCACAGAAGCTGCTAACCGTGGCACTCGCATGCACACCTACCTAGAAAAGTACATCAAAGATGGCGCCATCCCCCCTCGTGGATCGAATCCTTTTTCGTGGCCCAGCTATGTCATGGCCCAGGAAGTCATTGACAAAGGCCTGGTCAACGTAAGTGAATTTTGGGGCATTGAAGTACCCTTGTATTTCCCCAATGTGTATGCAGGCACCACAGACGGTGCTGGTATACACCTAAATGAAGAAAGCATTCTGGACTACAAACAAACCAACAAGCCCAAAAAGCGAGAATGGATTGAAGATTATTTCATGCAACTGGCAGCCTACGCCGAAGCACACAACGAGCTACACGGCACACGAATCAAAAAAGGCGTAGTTTTGATGTGTGTAAAACCTGATCTAGACGCCAATCACAACATCATTGGTCAGCCACAATACCAGGAATTTGTGCTGGAAGGCGCAGAATTTGAAAAATATCGGTCCCTGTGGTGGCACAGAGTAGAGCAGTACTATTTGCTAAATATGTGATAGATCAAGGATTATCACTGTGGCCATTTTACAGATTTCACGCATTACCCAACGCAAGGGCATATTAGACGACCTTCCACAACCGCTGGCCGGTGCCGAACTTGGCTGGGCCGTAGATCAGCGTAGACTTTTCATCGGCAACGGTGAATTGGCCGAAGGTGCTCCGGTTGTGGGCAACACAGAAATCCTCACAGAATTTTCAGACGTATTATCCCTGAGCGGTGCTTATACCTACAGTGGTCTAGCAGCCACAGGCTATGCTGTGCAAACAGGAGCTACTTCAGGCAGCCCGGTCACGCAGAGTTTGCAAGACTGGATGGATCAGTTTGCCAGCGTCAAGGATTTTGGTGCCACCGGAGACGGTGTCACTGACGACACGGCTGCTATCAACCGCGCCTTGAATCAACTGTATTGCCGCCAGAGCAACACTCAAATTCGTCGCAGCTTGTTTTTCCCAGCTGGCACTTATTTGATTACTGACACAATCTTGATACCGCCATTTGCTAGACTGGTTGGCGAAGGTTCAGATTCCAGTATTGTGCTGTTTCAGTCCAACCCATGGGTTTCCTTTACACCCTATGCACAGGGCGTGTTGGTCTACTACAGCGTCAACGATCGTTACTATCGCTCCTTGAGTGAAGTTCCAGTCGAAGACACCATTGGTGCTGCTATTCTACCTACAGATGCTACCTATTGGGTTGAGGAAGATCTGCCTGATTATGTGGTGCGCACCGCTGACAGCCTGCAACAAACTGGCAGCAACATTCTCAGCAACGGTGCTACTCGTCCACAAAATGTAGAAGTACAAAGCATGGCCTGGAAAACTGCCAACGCAGGCAATGACTCTGCTCGCAGTCACAATATTTTGTTGATAGAAAGAGCCGAGCAGATCAGCTTCAAAGAGTGCAGTTTTGATGGCCCATTTACTACCAACGATGGAAACACTACCTTTGACGATCTGTCTGCTGTGAACTTTGCCAGTACCTCGGCCTTGATTACTCGCCAGGTTGTGTTTGACAACTGCAAGTTCTCCGGCTGTACCTATGCTTTCAACACAGATCAACAGGTACAGAGTGTGACAGTAAGCAACAGTTACTTTGACACCCTCACTCAAGCTATTGTGCTGGGCAGCTTGACCCCAGTGGATGGCGGCCCCGTTGGATTCAGAATACTAAACAACATATTTGACAATGTCTACAGTGAAGGCATTGTGATCCAAGGAGTCAAGCTCAACGCCACGGGCTACAACATATTCCTAAACGTTGGCAATCATATCAATGCCACCGCACAGACTCCTGTCATAGACATTGACGCCAGCAACAATATCAGTGTTGGTGACATGTTTGAGCGTACTACATCTGAAAGTGCTACCTACCCTCGCATTGCATTGAATGATTCGACCAGTGTTGCACTGGGTATGAACATCCGTGGCATCAGCTTCACAGTTGACGGCGCCAGTGATGATACTGTGGCCACCGAGATGCAGCTAGGTAAGTACACCCGCACCACTGGTGTACATTCTATCATCAATGACAACGATTCGGGGCCATTGTTCTTGATAGACACTGCGGTGTTTAAGGCATTCAAGATGGACTACACAATCATTCGTGGAACTACAGTACGCACTGGAACACTGACCGTAGTCAGTGCAACCACAGGAACATTCTCATACACTGACGATTATTCAGAAAATGCTGCCACTGGTGTTACTTTGACAGCTACTGAAGCATCTCCTGGCGGTGATATCACCATGAGCTACAGCTCAACTTCCACTGGCTCTGCCGGTACCATAGACTATAGTATCACCCATTTAGCCTGATGTGGCCTCGCACCTTTGCGGACCGACTTGAAAGTTGGTCCAATCTTCGCCAGCAATGTCTGGCATTAGAGTATGAACCGGCCCTGCAAGCCATCAATTCTTGGTGGTTTAATGCTCCGTGGACTCCTTATCATTTGCACTGGGATGATCGTGCCAGTTGGCCTGATCCTTGGCAGTTATTGGACGATAATATCTACTGTGGTCTTGCACGTGGGCTAGGAATAATGTATACTATAGCTCTGCTGGACCGTGCAGACATGCAGGATGCTGAAATGGTTGAGATGGGTAGCGACAATTTAGTCCTAGTCAGCCAAGGAAAATATATATTGAATTGGGATCGAGATCAAATCGTAAATATCAACCTAGCTTCCCAAAAGTTCCGTCACTGCATTGGACAGCAGCAAATAAAAATAGAAATAAAGTAGCATATAATGAAAAACATTACCGTCGTTAAGCGCAGTGGGCGCGGTGAGCCACTGGCATTGGAAAAATGGCAAGCACAGATTGCCAAAATATGCTCAGGCATAGCAGATGTAAGTCAGAGCATGGTAGAGATCAAGGCACAATTGCATTTTTATGATGGCATTACAACCAAAGAAATTGACGAAATTACTTTACGTGCCATTGTAGACTTGATTGATGTAGAATCAAATCCTGGTGTAGGACACACCAATTATCAATACGTAGCCGGCAAACAGAGATTGAGCATGCTGCGCAAAGACGTCTACGGCAGCTACCAGCCTCCTCACTTGTATGAAATTGTCAAGAAGAATGTGGCTGTGGGCTTGTACACTCCAGAACTGCTGGAATGGTACACCGAAGCAGACTGGAATCGCATGAATGACATGCTGGACCACTCAAAGGATGAAACTTATTCCTATGCTGCCATTGAACAGCTGATTGAAAAGTATCTTGTTCGCAATCGTTCGACCAAGGAAATATATGAAACACCACAAGTACGTTACATGGTTGCTGCGGCCACTGTGTTTCATCGCGAAGAGCCCAATAGTGCTAGGATGCGCTATATCAAAGAGTATTACATGGCTGCTTCAGATGGATTATTTACGTTGGCAACGCCTGTCCTTGCTGGCCTTGGAACACCGACTAAGCAGTTCTCAAGTTGCGTGCTTATTCGCAGCGACGATGATCTAGACAGCATTTTTGCCAGTGGTGAAATGATGGCCAAGTACGCCAGCAAGCGAGCCGGCATTGGCCTAGAAATTGGGCGCCTGCGACCCTTGGGTTCACCCATACGCGGCGGCGAGATCATGCACACCGGCATGATTCCGTTCTTGAAAAAATGGTTCGGTGATTTAAGGAGTTGTTCACAAGGTGGAATTCGCAACGCATCTGCTACTGTCTTTTATCCCATTTGGCATCATCAGTTTGATGATCTCATTGTGCTCAAAAACAACCAAGGCACCGAAGAGACACGAGTTAGACACATGGACTACGGGGTTGTGCTCTCGGCGTTCTTCTGGAAACGATTTAAAAACAAAGAAAATATAACCTTCTTCGACCCCAACGAAGTGCCCGATCTATACGAGGCTTTCTACCGGGATACAAAGAAGTTCGAAGAACTTTATACAGCCTATGAAAAGCGCACGGACCTGAGAAAGAAAACCATGGGCGCCGAAGAAGTTTTCAAGAGCGGTATTCTCAAAGAACGCACGGATACTGGTCGTATCTATCTTGTGTTCATTGACAATGTGATGAATCAAGGGCCATTTGATCCTGAGTATCACACTATCTATCAAAGTAATCTTTGCTGTGAAATTCTCCTTCCTACATTGTAGGAAGGAGA